>JAESGI010000344.1_pt1 | contig 15847 bp, 12 predicted proteins | sample 9269671 | NCBI WGS metagenome assembly JAESGI01 (sample SAMN14515641, study PRJNA621666) | algae metagenome | isolation source: Nostoc indistinguendum CM1-VF10 and co-occurring heterotrophs from gravelly... | place: USA: Clark Mountains, San Bernardino, California | collected 1998-06-05 | reverse complement strand
TCAGTTCCCTGCCAGAACTTACCGACTTTCGGGGCGATAAATTTAACTTGTTGAAGACAGTGTTGAAATTCTTCTGTCGAAAGAGAATAACCCAGAGTATTGTTGAACTGTTGCAGAGTTATTAACTGAGCGGATATATCTTGCGCCATGAATGTCTAAAGGTTTTTCTAATTTCGCAAAGTTAATAGGTAAAAATTCGGAATCATCTAGAATAACTGCCGATTTGAGATCACCAATCAAAATTTTGGACCCCTTAGCCTGCTCATTGCTGTTTGCTTCAGAATTGCTGGGTTTTGGTATTGTGGATAATCCCATCTGTTTGAGCAGTCGTTTGAGATGGCGATCGCTTACCTCAATCTCAAATTCTTTTGCTAAATGTTTCCCAAGCCAGTTAGCTGTCCATCGTTGAAAAGCATAGCCATGATCGCGGGGACTACTATTAATTAATTCCTTCAAACGCTCTAAATACCGATCATTCGCAGCCTTCGGGCGACCAATAGGGCAATCTTGCCATTGATGCGCCATCCCAGCTCGGGCTATATGTGTCCAATGCCTTACTGTTGCTGCACAACATCCCAAAGTTTGACAAATTTCAGTTTGAGATTTTCCGTCATCAGCTAGCAACATAATTTGGATACGCTGATAATACGATGCAGGTAAATCCTTTCGTAGGCTAGTTTGTAGTACTTTGCGTTGAAAGGAGGTTAAATATTTACTACTAAATGTACCCGGATTATTACTATCCGTTTTCTCTTGAGACAATGACATTTTAAACTCCTAACGAGATATTTCATATCACTCTTGGAAAACAAGAATTGAAGCTAAATTCTAAGACTTTGATTTCATCAGGATTTGAGGCTTTATTTTCTAACTATAAACTAAAATTTATAGACAAAAAGTGGAAACTAAAGCCCCTAACCGTTTGAGGTATTGGATTTTTCCAAAGTGACAAAAGAGCATTACTTATGCCCTTATTGTGTTATCAATTTAAAAATCAAATTTTTCGTGGGAATTTACATTCTTTACAAAACTTTATATTATTAATGAATGATTTTGGGGATAGGACTGGGATGGCTTGGTGATATGTGCCCTCAGTTCTTCTGGCAGAGTATCAACTACTTTTTTCGCAGAGAGCAAATGTCTGATACTGCAATCCATATTTCTATTCTGCAACGCCCGGAAAATTTTTTTTGAATTCCGCGAAAAACTTGAATTTGAGTCTGATAACTAGATAATAAGCTCTACTAATCCAGGTATTAAACATCAAGTTATGGATTCGTTGATTAGAAATTTAAACAGTCAGAGGCATCTCTAGACTACTTCTGCAAGTATTTACCAGGAGATCCTCTATGAAAAACGTTCACACGGTAAGTAATCTAAACCAACAACTCCAGCATCTCGTTGCCGATGCCTGTTCGCATCCAGCAAAGAGTTTGATGCGGCGGCAAAAACTTAGTGAGATAGTTAGAGTTGTGATGAAATCGGGCAAACTATGAACCTATCCCACTATTCAAAAAAAATCTACTTCGTTCCGTAAAATGCCCTTGAAAACCTTAATTTTTCGTTTTCAGTTCTCAATAAGCTTAAGCTTTATAGCACAAATATTATTAGTGGGATAGGTTCTATGGAAAGAGAACACGCCTTACTATAATGATGCTCTGCAACAAACTTGGTTATATTTCTGCCGAAACCCAGAGCAATATAACCCAGAGAGTTGTAATGTGATCACCTGGCTCGACAATTGTCTCAAGTGGCGACTGCAAGATTTTCGCTCTAAAGAAGCCGAAATTCAAGCTAAGACTGTTCCTCTATCTAGCTTGTCAATTGAAAATACAACTAATACAGTAGAAAGCTTGCCAGCAGCAGCCGATATTCCACCAATTTTAGAAGAGACTTACCAATGGGCTTTTACAGATCCATACAATGATTTAGCCAGCACTCATGTTAAAGGACGACCTGATGTGACTTGCCAAATATTGATTCTGCGACGCCTGCCTCCAGAAACTCCCTGGAAAAACATCGCTAAGGAATTCGACTTACCCCCATCAACTGCACCCAATTTTTATAAACGTGAATGCTTACCACGCTTACGAAATTTTGCTCTCAGACAAGGTTATCACGAAATTGGGCATTAAGGCAGAGATATCTATTATAGAAGGTTATCTAGAAAGCGGAAGGAAACTTATGATTCATAGCACTAAAAACTTAGAAGAAAAATCCATTCCCGTTGCTATTACCCAAGCAGCGCTAAAGACAGCACGCTTTTTTGCTGATGAACAGGTGACACCAGAAAAGAAAAAGCAAGTATATCTTAATACTTTGGCTGTCTGTGCGGTAAATGATTACATGGAAATGATGAACATTCCCACAGATCCAAGGACCAGCGATAGTTGGAATTGTGCCATGCACTATTATGCAGATGTGGCAGACCTGAATTTGATCGGATGGCGTTGCATAAATGCGGGATGAATAGGCGGTTGAGACCATTGAAAACTCGTATCAAATTCAGCGACATCATCCCATGATTCAGCAATGCCGATCGGATTAGGCCACTTAGAATGTCGCCCCTTAGCTTCTGGTAATCTCTGCTATATTCCACCAGAAGTCCCAGATGACAGAATCGGCGTAGTTGTAGTTGAGCTAGACATAGAGCATCAAATTGCAACTCTAATCGGGTTTACTAAAACAGTAAAAGCTGGTGAACTTTCGTTCAACGAGTTACAGACTATTGAAGACTTACTTGCATATCTTGATTCACTTGAAAGTAAGCCGACGGAAGTCAATTTGAGCCATTGGTTGCAAAATATAATTGATGCAAGTTGGCAGCCGATATCAGAAATTTTAGCGCCAAAAACACCACAATTAGCTTTTCGTTATCGAAACGGAGTGACGCGGGGTAAGCTGATTGACATGGGGATAGAACTCCCCGGACAATCGCTGGCACTAGTTGTTACGCTTACACCCAAAAATTCGGTAGAAATCCAACTGAAATTGCAAATGTATCCATCCGGTGAGCAAGCCTACTTACCCAATAATCTCATTGTCAAAGTGCTAGATGAGAAAAGGATTACTGTTATGGAAACGCGTGCTGGTCGTGGTAGTACTCATGTAACATTAGAGTTTAATGTTCAAATAGGAGAGCGTTTTAGCGTTAACTTGGAATTGGGGGATATTAATATCACTGAGAAGTTTGTTATTTAAGCACATAGGGTTATCTATTGCTAGCCATGCAGAAGTTGGTTGTTTTGAAGCTAGATGGTGATTTGAGCCAGGGAGTAAAAGTCACACTGGAGATTGGGGCAGAAGGCGATCGCGCCAGTATAGAAGTTCAAGGCTATCTGCCCTCAAAGCCAGAGATAATTGCAGATTATCAGCTTTGGCGAACAACCTATCGCAGTTTATCAAATTTTCGCATTACACCGGTGAACATTCATGTCGGAACTTCTCTTAATGAGCATCTTAACAACTGCCACAAGTTAAACAATAAGTTAAGTGAGCAAATGAATAGTTGGCTCAACTGTAACTCCTTTCGCCCAGTGAAGGAGAAATTACTTAAACAGCTAGCCTTAGATGATACAGCCCGTGTACTAATCAAAACCAGTGACACTTGGCTGCGTCGTCTTCCGTGGCATTTATGGGATTTTTTCGAGGATTACCAAAAAGCAGAAGTTGCTTTAAGCGCCCTAGAGTATGAATATCTGCCAAAACCAAAAACAAGTACTATTGGAGGTCAAGTAAAAATCTTAGCAATTCTAGGTAATAGCGAAGGAATCTTGATTGACAAAGATCGAGAGCTATTGGAGATGTTACCAGATGCAGAAACAACTTTTCTGGTAGAACCACAGCGCAGCCAGTTAAATAAACAGCTTTGGGAGCAAGACTGGGACATCTTATTTTTTGCAGGTCATAGTGAAAGCTTGGAGGATGGCAAGAGCGGTAATATCTATATTAATGAAACAGATTGCTTAACAATTGAGCAACTCAAATATGGTCTTAAAAAAGCTGTAAGCCAAGGATTGCAGCTAGCTATTTTTAATTCCTGTGATGGTTTAGGACTAGCATCTCAACTAGAAGATTTGCATATTCCACAAATCATTGTGATGCGGGAGCCAGTGCAAGACTTGGTGGCGCAAGAATTTTTAAAAAATTTCCTGCAAAAATTTTCCAGTGGCGAGTCTCTGTACTTAGCAGTACGAGAATCAAGAGAAAAGTTACATGGTATTGAAGATAAATATCCTTGTGCGGTTTGCTTACCGATAATTTGTCAAAATCCAGCAGCAATACCACCAGCATGGAAAGACCTGCTTAAAAAGCCAGAACCCAGAACTGGACAACCTCAACTAAATAAATATAAAACTCGCCCGTACTCTAAACCGCTTAGTTTTCAAAAAGTACTGTTGTTAAGTTTGGCGATCACTGGCTTAGTGATGGGTGTACGCTGGTCAAAAATACTACAAAAATGGGAGTTACAGGCTTTAGATCATTTAATGCAGCTACGACCCCCTGAGAGACAAGATAAGCGGATTTTAGTAATTACTATCAACGAAGGGGATTTTCAATTAAAACAGCAACAACAAAGAAAAGGCTCGCTATCGGATTTGGCACTAATGCAACTGTTGGAAAAACTTGATTCTTATTACCCACGGGCAATTGGTTTAGATATATACCGAGATTTTCCAGTAGATGCAAAGTATAAGAATTTAGCTACTCGTTTACGAAACAGCGATCGCTTCTATGGGATTTGCGAAGTTAGTGAAGGGGAGCAAAAACCAGGTATTGCGCCACCTCCAGAAATTTCCTTACAACGCCAAGGATTTAGTGATTTTGTAGTTGACTCAGATTATTTTATCCGTCGCCATTTAATAGCGATGGAACCAAGTTCCACATCTCCTTGTGTGACACCTTATGCGCTTAGTGCGCGGTTAGCTTTTCATTACTTGCAGTCTCAAGGTATCAATGTTAACTATAATCAGCAAGGGGAGTTACAAGTAGGTAAAATTGTCTTCAAGCAGTTGCGTTCGCACATGGGCGGGTATCAACAAATTGATGATAGAGGTTATCAAGTTTTACTTAATTACCGTTCTTCTCCTTCTCTAACGCAAGTTGCTGAACAAGTAAGTTTAAAAGATGTGCTTACGGGCAAGGTTAACTCTAGCTTGATCAAAAATCGAATTATTCTGATTGGTGTTAGCGCTTCTAGTGCACGTGATCATTTTTTAACTCCCTTGAGCGAAATGCCAGGTGTAATTATTCATGCTCAAATGGTGAGCCAGATCCTTAGTGCAGTTTTAGATGGACGACCCTTGCTCCAAGTTTTGCCTTTTTGGAGTGAAGTAGTATGGGTTTTGAGTTGGTCTTGTGTTGGAGGGACAATTGCTCGGTGTTTCCAAACAATTGTGCCTTGGGGATTAACAACAGGAGCAGCACTTATGGGTTTATATGGCTTTTGTTATTACCTATTAATACAAGGATATTGGATACCACTTGTTCCTTCGGTTTTGGCTTTAGGGATGACTGGAGGAAGCGTAGTAGTCTTCCGTTTTCAACAAATTAACAGTAATGAGTCTATAAAATTTTAATTATGAGTAACTCTATTAAACTATCCTTAACTATTATTTTAGCGTTGATTAATGCGATACCAGCCCAAGCACAGCTTGCTAAACCGACTAATTCGGTGCAACCCTCAACGGGAAACATCAGCCAACAACCAAAAAATAGATTAATTTTCCAAACACCACCACCACCGCCACCACCGAATACAGGTGCCCCTGGACAACGCAGAGGAGGTGGAAGCCGTGGCTGTTTAAATGAAACCACACAAAATGTACAACTTGAGAGTAAGTTGCTCATAGCTTTAGTACCTGAATATTCAAGTTCACGAGTGGTTTCGGGGTTAACGACTCAGCAACGCCCTACATTCTGGTTTTATGTTCCTTATACATCTGACTCTTCTTATGCCAAATTAGTAATAGAGGATGAAAAAAATCAAACTTTTTACAAAACGTCCTTAGCACAAAGCCCAGGGATAATCGGTGTAACCCTGCCTCCTACCTCTTCACCTCTTGAAATTGGTAAGCAATATCGTTGGTACTTCAACATTTATTGCAAGCAAAATAATAAATTTCTGACTTCTGTAGAAGGAAACGTGCAACTGTTAGCGCTCAAACCAAATGTGCAAAGCGAATTAAGTCAAGCAACACCAAAGCAACAAGTCGCTCTTTATGCCGCTAATGGTATTTGGTACGATGCCTTGACTACTTTGGCTAATTTGCGTCGCACTTTTAGACAGGATACTAACTTAGTAAGCGATTGGGCTAGTTTATTAGAGTCTGTAGACTTGCAAAACTTGGTTACAGAACCGATACTTGATTGCTGTAAGCCTGAAGCACAAACAGCAATAACACAAGCAAATATCACTGGAGAGGCAGGGAGCAGGGACCAGGGAGCAGGGGGAGAAATCCTCATACATTAATTTAGGGCTGCTGAAAGTTTGGACGTATTATCTTTCACTACGAGACGCCAAAAGCGAATATGCTAAACATCTTGAAATAAATATGTTTACTTTTGGGCCATAGATAAATTTACTTGCTCCTAATCCTTGTGGCAGACTAATTCCAGTATCTTTCCCCCTGCTAGAAAGCCCCCTGCCCCTTTTCCTCTTTTTGACTACAGCCAATTTCCGACAAGAACGTAGGGTGCCCAGAACCTTGGACGTTGGTAACTAGGATTTTGTAACAAACCTAGTTGGGCACGACGCAATGCTTCGGCTTTAGTTATATTAGGTGTTTTAGCTAATTCTTGGTAGAAGTAGCTCATCAGTATCGAAGTAGATTGATCATCTATGTTCCATAGAGAGGCAAGGGTACTGCGTGCGCCAGCACGAACAGCTACCCCAGCTAATCCTAAAGCAGCTCGATTATCACCACTGGCTGTCTCACAAGCACTCAGTACTAGCAATTCAACTGGTTCTGGTTTGTTCTCCTCTCTAGTTCTCAAAAAATCACTTAATTCGTTAACTTTAATCTGCTTATCCCAAGAGAGAACAAACGTTTTATTAACATCGGAGCTAAACTGTCCATGAGTTGCCAAATGAATAACTTTAAAAGGCAGTGATTTCATTTGCTTCTGGAGCGCCTCTGAAGTAAACTGCTGATTCAGTAGCACTTTTGTTTCTACTTGTAACTTAATTGCTTGTAATTCACGTTCTACGTTTGGTAAGGCTGAAAATCCTAAACGTGCTTCACTTAACCCTGCTGTTAATGCCTGTAATTGTCTCTTTGGTATAGCCTGGGGATCAAATAGTTGTAAACCTGGGGTAATTGCTAGAGCATACTTTTCTATTAAATATTGTTTGCCATCATAGAGCGATGCCATTGGTATATTCCGTAATCCACCGTCTAAAACAAATACCAGTGTTTTTATTTCGTTCTTGCCTAGTTCAGCTTCAGCAGGTCGAATTAATCAATTGTATACTTGTGCAGATAAAGACTGAACCAGCCGTAATGTATGAGGCTCAGGGATATTTTCTTGCAATTGCTCAAGAGTCCTGTCCACATCTTGCTTAACTATATTGGTAGCGTAATGTTTTAAATCCTTTTGTCCTGGCAACTTCAAAATAACTTCTAAGCGGTCTGGTAGAATTATTGGATAAACAATTGCTGCACTCTGGTCTTGCTCAACCACTTGGTCAATTTCTACCTTTGCAGTTAAACAAGCTTGTCGAAAGAAGTTATCTAGTTCTGCCAGTTGTAAAGTTTCAATTAGAAACCGAGCTTGTCTAAGGTTGTCTGGCGGTGGCTCTAAGTTCCCTTTTGTTTGTACCAGCAATTCCACCAATTCACGATACACTGGTTCCACACTTTCACGAAAGGTAAACTGAATTCCCTGATTTGTAGTAGCTAAATCGCTGCGTAAAGTTTGAAGGGTTTCGATTGCTTTAGAATAGTATGAAATTGCTTCCTTATTATCTCCTTTGTTTTTAAGTAAACGCCCCATTTGCCACTCCCATTGATAACCAATATCAGACGCATCAATACTTTGTGCGATGAATAAAGCTTTCTGCGTAAGCGATTGAGCATCAGTAAATTGTTTTGTTTGTTCGTACAACCAGCCGAGAGTACCTAGAGCATAAGACTCTGCCCGTTTATCTTCTAGACTTTGTGTCTGCTCAACTGCTTTTGCTAATAGATGGGCAATATCTATCCATGAGAAAGTGATCCCGCTTGCTTCCTGTTTCAATCGTGCTAAATTTTGGGCAAAATTAATTTGAGCGTAAGCTGCAATCCGGCTTGGGGGTAACTTGTTAATCTCTGACTGAACTTGGGGCACTAATGCAAGGGCACTACTCCATTGCTTTGTTTTCAAAAGAAAACTAAATTGATTCAACAGCAATTGGATACGCATAGTTGGGGGAATGGATATAGCAGCAGCCTGTCGATAAAAATCTAAACTAGCTTGAGTGTCCCCCTGATCTTGTGCTGCATTAGCTAGGCTAATTAGAGCTTCAGCAATTTCTGGATTTGCTTGCAAGGATAAAGCCACTTTCAGACTCTGCTTTAATACCTGTTGCGATTCATTCAAATCCCCTACAATTCGTAGTACATCACCAAGACTACGCAGCCCTGTAGATTTAAAAGCTGAGTCTTCTTGCTTTTCAAGGCTTTGTTGTACTTCGGTCAGAATCTTTTTAGCTTGAGTATAAAGTCCTAACATTTGCAAAGCTTGTGCAGAAACGATGCGATTGCGGGCAAATTTAGCCCAATCGCCTGTTTGCGTATAAATTTTAGCAGCTTGCTCCCAGGTTTGTAATGCAGTTTCAGCTTGTCCTCGTGCTAACTGCAAATGCCCTTGCACATCTAATGTTTGGGCAAGGATTTGCGAACTTGATGGTGAGTTATTTAAATTTTCTAATAACTTGAAACCTTTGGTGATTGCCTCTTGCGCTTCTGCCCATAAACCAAGTTCTTGATAAGCTAAGGACAAGTTCCTTAAAGTCATCGCAAGCCTTAGTTGATCTCCATTACGAGCATAGTTAGCCGCAGCTAGTTCTAAATTCTTAACAGCATCACCGAACTGTTGAGCTTCATACAAAGCTTTGCCTTGTTGTACCAGATTTTCTGCATTAAGTGAACCTGGAGAAGGTATGTTAATTACAACCTTTTGAGCGGCGCTAGGTAAAACTGTTGTCACTAAGAATAGTGCTACAAGTATAATTATGTTTACATTACGTTGCACTATTGTCTGCAACTGTTTACCTCTGCGCTGGGCTTTTCGCCAAAATCTACTTGACAACATATTTATTTACCAAATTAATTGAAAGCAGATTTTGCAGAACTACAAGTAACTGGTGACTGCTGCCAGTTTTTGTGGGGAGCGTCGGTTGATGCATTGGCTGTAAGTACTGTCACATTTCTCGCATTTCCTTGTCCATTAGAGCGATAGTCATTGAAGCAACCCAATGAGTAAAACCCAAACCTGACATTGCTTGCCTCCACTAATAGCAGCGCCAAAGCTTAGTTAAGCATAAATCAAGTTACTAGCTGCTAAATAGCGAGTAACTAGGCTACTAATCTTTCACCCGAAAACTCCGGTTTTTCGCAAAAGCTGAAAAAATTTACAAAACTTTACTTTATAAAATTCTTAAGCCAACGCTCCCCTGGTAATGCCTGAGCGAGTGAGCGAACCAATAGCTCATAGCTCAGGCATTGCCACCGTGAAAAATTCATTTAGTTAAATATCTGCATTATCTGATTGCTGCTGATCAGATCGTATTGCGTGCGATCGCTACCTATGCTACTTAACTAATCCCCCATCCACAACCGCAAATCTGATTGCGGAAATTTCGCCAACAGTTTTTTGATCACAAATTGCTCTGGCAGGGTCACTATCCCAGTACTCATGCAAGATAACTTCCTTGTGAAGCCGAAGCTCACCAATGAAGTTTTGTAATAATTTTAAGTTGCTGCGAAAATTATGGTTTTTGAGTTGATAACACAGTAGAGGAAAAAACTTAAAAAGCATTGCCAAACAAAACCAATTTAACGCTCAAGGAGAAAAACTAGTGAAACCTAAGTTTAAAAAGCGCACAGCGATCGCAGTTGGCTTTGTCGGGTCGGTGTTATGGGGAACAACTTGCATTTTAGAAAGTCAATTTGCTATTGCACAACTTGCAGGGGGAATGTTTATAGTAAACGAACTGTCAAAGAAGTGCCTCGATGTAGCTGGAAATACTGGTTCTAGCGTAGCTAATGGTACGCAATTGGTACTTAATGAATGCGAAATATCTGGATTTAATAGTTCTGGTGGAATCACAGATCAGAAATGGGAATTTATTCGTGGGGGATTTATCAGAAATAAATTATGGTTCTTCATTACTTGTTATGCTAAAAACGCTTATAAAATAGCTCAGATTCCTTGCTGGGCAAGGAAGATAGCTTTTAACCTGTGATTTTGAGCCTTTGGAATAAAATCAAGGCTAAAACTACCCAAAAGCCTTGCTATTAAAGGTAAATTCCGAATTTTCCTTTAAAGTTCAGCATAACATCTACGGAAGAGCCTAAATTATCCAACAAATGTATTGATGTTGTAGGAAAACCTGGTACAACTAATTTTTTGCTATTGCAACTTAATGAATGCGAAACATCTGGATTTAGTAGTCCTGGGGTAGCCACAGACCAAAGGTGGGAATACATTGGTGCAGGATTTCTCAGAAATGGATTATCCAACAGATGCATTGATGTAGGAGGAGATGCTGCCACAGCTAATAATAAGATATTGCAACTTTATGATTGCGAACTATCTGGATTTAGCCCCGGTTCTGGTAAACCCTCTGATCAGAGGTGGGGGTGGCAACCAAGCCCTTAAGAGATTAAGGGGTGGGGTGCAATGATTGTGGGAATCATAACTAATTATCCGAACATGATATTCATTACGAATAACAAATTAGTATGATTCCCCGTGTCATTACATTGTGTTGCACCATTGTCTGCAACTGTTTAACTCTGCGCTGGACTTTTCGCCAAAATCTACTTGCCAACATATTTATTTACCAAATTAATTGGAGGCAGATTTTGCAGAACTACAAGTAACTGGTGACTGCTGCCAGTTTTTGTGGGGAGTGCCAGTAGATGCGTTGGCTGTAAGTACTATCTCACCTTTAGCATTAGTTCCCCATCCAGTAGCCTCAACAATCGGTGCTGGTGGTGTGGGGATAGGAGGATTTTCTGTAACAATTTGCTGAGGAGAGTTAACATCATTGCTTGGGCCCAAAGTTGCCCACTCTGGTCGAACTGTATTGCTACTAAAAGCTTCTCTGGGGTTAGGAGGTAAACCACCGCGTCCAGTAATGATAAAGCTGTTTTGAGCATAACCTGGACTGTAACAGCCCTGCGCTATTTGAGTGTCTACGGCTACTGTGGGTAGCGCAACTAAGCCACTGTTGGGGTCAACGCCAGGTGTGTTGAGTTCTACAAAACCACTCAACTCAGGACTTGCTCCTGTCGCAGTAATGTCACTTGTGCTATCAGATGCCACATCTCGGAACTGTGTACCAAAGATACCTTGGGCGTTAATTCGCACGTTCCCGCCACGGAAGTTCGTCGAATTGGCGCTGATGTCGCTATTTTTAAAAGCAATCAGGAAATCGGTGTCAATATTGATGTTGCCGCCAGGAATACCAGAACCTCGGGCATTGGTCGTGATAGAACTTTGATTGCCTAGTAACAGTAAGGGCGATCGCACGAAAATATTTCCGCCACCTCCTGTTGTATCAGCAGTGATTTTAGCAGCGTTGTTAAGATATATCGAGTTAGCGTTCACTTTTAAGTCACCCGCGGAACCTGAGCCTATACTACTGACAGTTATTTTCGCTCCATCCTGAACTGTCAATTTTCCTGTTGTCAGTGTCAAGTCACCACCTGCTCCTTGTCCTGTCGTCTCAGCCGAAATCACTGAGCCGTTACCAGTGAGATTAATAGATTCAGGAGCATTGATATTTAGCGTTCCTCCTTTACCACTACCAAAGCTAGCAGCCGATACCGTTGCTCCTCCAGTGAAATTTACAGCTAAGTTTTGCCCATTCTCATTGGGTTGAATTATCAAGTTCCCCCCTGGTGCAGTTCCTGTCGTCCCAGCTTCTAAACTGCTGCCGTCTGTTAGGTTCAATTGCGAGGTTTGCACAGTCAGATTGCCACCACTAGCTGCGGGGTTAGTAGAATTAGTAGCGGCTGAAACGCGCATTCCATTAGCGATAGTTAGTTTTTCAGTAGCAAGAAGCACATTTCCGGCTCGTCCACTAACATTGCCTTCAGATGTGGCTGCTAAAGTGCCACTACCACTAAGATTTATAGACTCAGGTGCGAGGATTGTCATATTTCCTCCTTGACCACGAAAAGAAGTGGATACTGATATCTGCGCTCCATCAAAAAAATTAGCCGTTAAGCTTTGGCTTTGCTGCCCAGGTTGGAGTGCGATATCTCCAGCTGAACCGATGCCAGTTGTCTGAGCAAATAAACCGCTTGAAGAACCGCTCAGATAAATGTCTGATACATTTGCTGTAATGTTGCCTGCTCGACCAGCACTTGAAGTAGAAGTGCGGAGTTGCCCACCATTAAAAGTACTTAATCTATTTGCATTCAGGGTTACGTTCCCTGCATCTCCCTGCCCAGTTGTGCTGGCACTGATTTGAGCGCCATCCCTGACAGTTAAGTCAGCTGTACTCAATTTTATAGTCCCGCCATTGCCAGTGGAGTTTATAAATGTATTGGAGAACAGTCCACTAGCTGGACTAACTGGATCAACAGTAAAATTATCATCATATTTAGCTAGTCGTTCAAAGTAAGTAGGGTCGCTGCCAAAGAGAGTAATATTGTCAGTAGCATTGACATTAATGCTGCCTGCATTGCCACCACTGTAGGCAGTTGTGAGTATTTGCCCACCACCACTAATTTTAAGGGTGTTTACGTCAACTATGATATCTCCGCCGTCAAAGTCAGTTCTGCTTCTAGCACTTAAAACTGCTCCATCTAATATATGTAACGCACCTGTGCGTACTGTTATATTACCACCCTGATCGCTTGCTCCTTTATCAGTGTCTGTAAATAAGCCACTAGAAAATCCTTCTATGTTAACTCCAGAGAGGGTAACAAAATCTTTCGCTTCAATTTGAATATTCCCAGCGTTTTTGCCTCCTTCCGTTATGGCTAAAAATTCAGCGCCCTCAGTAAGAGAAATTGATCGCGCCTGAATTTGGATATCACCTCCCTTACCCTTGTCAAAAGTGTCGCTCCTGATAAAACTAGTTACGAAAGAAACATCATTGCCTGCTTGAATGAAGACGTTGCCAGCACTCCCCTGTGCAGTAGTGTTACTGGAAATACGGCTATCATCAGTAAAAGAAATATTACCATTTGCTTGAATGGAGACGTTGCCAGCATTCCCCCCTCCACTAGTGTAATTGGAGATATAGCTATCATCAGTAAAAGAAATATTACCATTTGCTTGAATGGAGACGTTGCCAGCATTCCCCCCTCCACTAGTGTAATTGGAGATATAGCTATCATCAGTAAAAGAAATATTACCATTTGCTTGAATGGAGACGTTGCCAGCATTTCCTTGTTCAGGAGAACCCCTTCCAGTATTATCTCTTCCATAAGCTTCGCTGCTAATAAAAGTCTCTGCAAAAGTAACATTACCATTAGCATAGATTGAGATATCTCCAGCATCTCCTTTTCCATAAATATTAGTAAATATCCAGTTGTTCAATGGGAAGGAGGGATCGCTGTAGTCTAGGAAAGAAAGATCACCATTTACTTTTACTAAGAAATTTCCGCTATCTCCTTTTGAAGAATTAGTATTAATAAAGGTATTTACGATGGAACTATTAGCACTTGCTTCCATAGAGATATTTCCACTATCTCCCATCCCAAAGTTACTAATATCCAGTATTGCAGAATCGATTACAAAAAATGATCCAGCCTTAATATTAATATTACCTGTCTTGCCAATAGCATTAGATTGAGCAGAATTTATAATTGATGAAGTTTTAAAAGGGCTTTTTTGTCCAATTCTAACTGACTCTGTGGCATTTAGCGTGATATTTCCTGCTAGAGAGTCAGCTGTCCCCAAACCTTCCCCTATCCCAGCAGTAAGACTACTTTGAAAAATATCTAGGTTCCGGGCGTTAATGGTAATACTACCCCCATCTCCAGCAATTACATCTACTAGGGCTTCATTAGTAAGAGAAACATTGGCTCTTGCTGTATCATTAGGAAAACTTAAGCGTAGATTGTTGCCATCCACATTCAGCCCTATTGCTCCTGAACTTAAAGCTCCACCCAAGTCAACTTGTCCTCCTGGAGCTTGTAAAACTCCACCATCTAGGTTCACGTCGCCGCCTACTAATAATAAACTTTTACCGTTAGGAACTTTTAGACCCTCGTAAATGGGTTCATCCTGATAATCTTCATTAAACCCTGTAACTCTACGTGACTTCACAGTAACAGGAGCAGCGATTTGATTAAAGAAAAAAACAGAAGGATTTATATTTAAAAGCTTTGTCGGGATAGATCCGACCGGATTAGTACTGAAAATATCACCATTAGCAAGACCAACAGCATTTGCGGTGGTTCCCACGAATGAACCATTTATATTTAAACTGGCGTTTGGACCAAAAATGATGCCATTCGGATTAATCAAGAATAAGTTGGCTGTACCATTTGCCCGGATTAACCCATCAATATTAGAAACTGATTTCCCTGTTACTCGGCTAAAAATGTTCTCGATAGCCGCAATGTTGTTAAAGGAAGCTGTATCGCCAGTACGAATAGAAAACTCTTTAAAGCTATGAAATAAATTACCACCGACTTGTGTTCCTCCGGTAATATCGAAAGTTTTCCCATCCTGCGTGACGCTAGTGTTATTAGGTAAAGTGCCATCTGGAGTAATTTGAGCGTTCGCATAATCAATGGTACAAAAGCTGACACCGACAGCGATAGCCACTAAAGCACTCCAATGAGTAAAACCTAAACCTGACATTCCTTGCCTCCATGAATAGCAGCATCAAACTTTAGTTAAGCATGAATCAAGTTAGTAGCTATTTAGTAGCTAGTAATTAGGCTACTAAGTTTTCACCAGAAAACTCAAGTTTTTCGCAAGAAATTGAGAAGTTTACAAAACTTTACTTTATAAGTTCTTGAACTACCGTTCACGCTACCCCTCCCACTCAATCAGCTCCCCATCCACAACCGCAACACCCCACTGCGGAAATTTCGCCAGCAACTTCTTGATCACAATCTGCTTTCGCGGGATCATCCCAACACTCTTGCAAGTACTCGAACCCCGGATTCTGCCCCGAATTCGCCACTACTTTCAGTTTTTGCATACGCTCTGGTCGCAGATTTGACCGCGCAACAATCGCCTCATGCGACCATTTTTCAGGATTTGGCACGGACGCGGCGGAACCTTCATCAACTGCTTTGACTTCTACACCTGAAACTGAATTTTCAACCAACAACGGAGTAGGATTATCTGCTTCTACCTGCCCCTGAGTTTGATTAGCGTAGACGTGAAACGGCTTGTCGCTAGACATTGCTGAAGTTGAAGAAAATTCATTTTGAGCGACGGGCGCGGCGGAATCAGTGCCTTCATGACAGTTCCTCGGCTCAACACCACAATCCTGGTTTTCAGCCAACAACGAAGTAGATTGACTCTGTGCAGCAGCCGCAAGCGCTAGCGTCGTGCAGTCCATTGCTACAGGCAAGTCTTCCTCCTCCTCTGACACGCTTTGAGCAAACTGAGGCGACGCGCCCCCCAAGGGAAGTTGTTGGCGAAATTTCCACAGTGGGGTGTT
>JAESGI010000343.1_pt1 | contig 15925 bp, 21 predicted proteins | sample 9269671 | NCBI WGS metagenome assembly JAESGI01 (sample SAMN14515641, study PRJNA621666) | algae metagenome | isolation source: Nostoc indistinguendum CM1-VF10 and co-occurring heterotrophs from gravelly... | place: USA: Clark Mountains, San Bernardino, California | collected 1998-06-05 | reverse complement strand
CAGTTCTTATGCATGATAACTGGTTCAAGCTTTCTCCATCTAATTCTTGAGGCAGGTTTTGGTTCATATTTGCGATATTCCCCCTCAAGTGTCCCCTTTGTCAATACCCTGCCACCTGAATCCTTACTAGAAAAGCAAGGTCAATCACAGTTAATTCAGGCGTTGCATAAATGCGGGATGAATTGGCGGGTGAAACTATTGGTAATTCGTTCTAAATTGGGCGAAATCATCCCATGATTCAGCAACGCCTTAATTCACTATCAATTAATAGAGAATAAGTTCATCAATTTGAGCAAGAGTTATTCGATGAAATAACCAGTGAGCTTGATGTTCGTTCATTGCAGCGACGCACAGAGCAAGGCTTTGATGAAATAACGTTTATTTATCAGTTGGCCAAGAATCCTGAAATCAGGCAACAAATTACTCTTGAGTACGGCTTAAAGACTGGGGATGAGGTAAAACAAGAGGTTCAAAAACTTACTAATACTGCTACCCCTGGTTTTGACCCGGAAGCATTCTTACAAGAACTAGGAGTGCCAACACCCGAAAAAAAGTCCACACAACCGACAACAATTCAGGACTTGAAAAATTTGACACGCTCTTTGTTGAGCAAATAAACTCAGTCATCAACTTAAAATGGCGCAAGTTCTTCGAGCAGAATCTTTTCGGATTCTCAGTCATTTTTTTTCTAGTTTGTATTGGGTTATCTGTTTACATTCGCGTTATTAATGCACCGCCACCCCAGACAACACAAACTATCGACGGGCAACAACTGTAAAATATTTCGGCTGAGTGGCAATGAAATACCAGAAGCAAGCGATGTTGGGATTATTGGGCATGGGGTTAATCGCAAGTCCTTGGTTATCACAACTGCCAGCCCAATTTAAGACTTACTCTCATGGCATCACGATTCGTGAGTCTGAAGAACTAGAACGCATTAAAGCCGAGCAAAGGGCAGCGACCGCCGACAAGATTAACTCTCTTGGAGTTACGCCCTCATTCAGTAAGTTACGAATCAGGAACTATTTAGACTCGAAGAAACGTAACCCTAGACCTGACACTACAGGTTATTTAGAAGATGAGACAGTTTTCGTATATGACTCAACTGGTTTTTGTATTGGGCGAATTGAACAAAGGCAATGGAAATGGAAATATCGATTCAGAAATGCTTGTAAGAATTCGCCGCTATTTAAAGATTCGGTCAATTGATTTATGAAATATCTCACTCCAAACAAATCTAATTCACAACCAAAACCAGAATCATCACCGCAAGGAGAGCCGAAGAAAGGAGGGAGTGACTACTTAGAATTATTAGCTCGATCGATTGTGGCACTAATCTCACTGCCAGTCATCTTTATCTCACATATCATTGCCCAATTCGTTACCCCAGGCACACCCGGATACAAGCTGGTTGGTGCAATTGGTTTCTGGATTGGTACACTCCTTTCTACTGATAGCATCTGGCAAGTTTTATTCCAGGGAAAACCGATTTTTCCCTGGTTTGAAACTGAATGGATTGGCTGGTTTGGTTGGTTACAATTACCGTTCAATGTATTGTTTTGGATTAGTTTTGGTATCTTTGCACTGGTGCAAGTTATGGAAGCGCGAACATTGCGTGGCAAAGACCCAAATCAAGCCAAGCATGAGTTTGAGGAATCAAAACAATACACACTCGGCAGTAAACCGAATGGGAATATCGACCTGACAGTGGCATTGTGGGGTGATTACAAGAGGGCTGGCATGAAAGAACGCCACACAGGTGGAGCGATAAGCGAAGCTTAAGCCTTCGGCTATCGCACTGTTTTTCTGGGTTTTGGATCTGACTACTACCTTCGTTGGTCGAAATCCCTTCCGCTACACTAACCCAGGTTTAATCCTGGCTTGTTTTGCTTACAACATAGCCTCAATGATGGCTGGTGAGATTGGTTACAACATTTGGAAATTAACTAAGTAAGAGGAATTCAGATGCAGCAACAAATACCAATGCTAGGAACCAAAGAAACGGCACTTTTACGTGACGATTACCCCAGCATTGAGTATTTGGAAGCTGGGAATACCGCCTCTTGGTTACAAGAGCGTCAAGACCAGTTATTAGTCCGCGCCAAAGATGAGCGTAATGGCATGAATCTTGCTAAGTTCATTACTTTAGCGACGGCGGCCACTGGTGCAGTTTGCTATGCCACTTCCCCACTTGCTTTGCTCGGTGCAATGGTTGCTCTTATGGGATACTTATGGTCAATTGTGCAAGACCTCAACGATACCCATCAATTTGCACCAATTCCTTTTATACGTGGTGACTTTTTTGAGTTCCTTTCTGCAATGGGTGATAGTGTCGCTAGAGTTGAATATTTTGCTAACCAAAATGAAATTGCTGACTTGATGCTGCATCTGGAGCCAATGTCTAAGTATGAGTTTGCCATGCTCAAGCAATCATCTCATGTGGTGTGTGAATACTTGAGCGCTGTTGAGCCAGGAAAAAGATTTTACGCTTATCGTTGGTTACTTGATTGGTTTATTCAGCTACGTGGGCAGTTTCCCACCCGTGAGCAATTGTCTGGGCATTTAGCGCAAGTGACAATTGACCCGCGAGTTAACTACCAACAAGTAACAGTTATTCAGGAGGCGATACAACCGCAAAATCTTGGTATCCCACAAGCTCGATTTGCTCAATTACCAAATCATGCTGTGGGAGCAAGGTTTGAAGAGGAAAGGGGGCAGAGTGCAGGGAGCTTCGGGGAAATTTCTTCCATGCCCACTGCTCCCATGCAAAGTGCCTCTTCCCCTTCAGTTAATACCGAAATCTCCACTTACACCTCAAAGCAAGAGACTGAATATGACTTAATCGCTCATATTGCCAAAAAAGTTACCAATATGCTTTGGGTTGGTGTCCCTGGTTCTGGCAAGGGCATCACTATTAGCAATGCAATCGATGCTATTAAGCGACTGCATCCTGACATACACATCTTTTATATTGACCCAAAAGGTGACGAGAAAGAAACGGGTTATTTTAAAGGTCGTGTTGATACTTTTAAACGGGCTAAAATCCTAGAAATGTCTCCAACCGAAGCAGTCAAATGGGTCAAAGAATGCTTTACCGAATTTCAAAATATCTCTGGCTCCAAGCTGATTATTTTAGATGAAGGTACGGCTGTTTGTTCCAAATTTAAAAATACCAAGGGTGAAATTGGCTGGCTCAAAGACAAAATCATCTCTTACTGTTCTTGCGGTGATAGTTCCGGTTGGCATTTCTGGATTGTCGTGCAAAACCCTCACACTGACGATTTGGGCATCTCTGGCGGACTAAGATCCCAGTTAACCTCTGTGGCGTTAGTTCATCCTGATAATGTCCCAGCTTACAACGCCATGATTGCTACCCAACTAATTCCTAGCGATCGCAAGATTACTTCAACCGAGGTCATGGAGATTGCAGCTTCATCGCCTGTAGGTCGAGCGGTTTATTACGGGGGTGTTAATCAATGGTTCCCTATGCCACAGTTAAAAAACTTTTCTGGCTATGACCGCGATAGCAAACAGTTTATTGAGTCTGCACCCAGTGATAAACAATCCTCCCAAATCGAAACTAATCCATCGGTTAATGCCCCACTTGCTCAATCACAAATTTTGTTAGCTCTTTTGGAGAAGACGGAAGCCAATTCAATTGATGAATTTATTCAAACTGAGTTGAAATTAGACGGCATCCAAGCAGATTTAATTCGCTTGGGAATCGAAAAATTGCTTCACAGATATCCTGTCAAATATAATTTTCATGATTGGGATAGCAATAAAAATAATTAACATTATTACTATTGTGGTTACCGATTGCTGCATATAACCCTATTTTATCACTTTGGGAGAAGCCAATTGCTGAAAATATTTCGGAGCTTTAATTTTCAGATTTTCGCTACGAAACTTTAGTTATTGTTAAAAAATAAAAGTTTAAAGCGCTATTAAATAAAAGTTTCAGAATTTAGCTTTGATTATTGTTTTCCGAGAGTAACAAAAAAGGGTTAAGTGTGATGTTAACTTGAAACGAGCTTTTGTATTTTTTGAGTTACATAACGAATGTGTTTATCTCCTGGAGGTAAAGCACTGTTAAATAACGATAGTGCTGCATGATAATTCTTTAGTGCTTCTGACTTTTGTAACAATTGTTCTTGACAGTTGCCTAATTTACTCAAAGTCTGACCTAATACGAAGGCACTCACTTTCATAGGTTTGAGCCGAAGTGAGGTTTCATGGTGTACAATTGCCTGTTGATAATTTTCAATTGCCTCTGTGTATTGGGACAAATTCAACTGTAAGTCAGCAATTGATTCTAAAGCATTTGCTTTGAGCCCATGATTACAAAAATCATCACCAGCAAGGTAGAGGGCAGTATTATAATTAGCAACTGCTTGCTGATAAGTTAAGAGTGCTTGTGTGTACTGCAACCGACTTGAGTAAAGTTCCGCTAATCTTTCAATTGCCATACCCTTGTAACTAATAGCTTCGGCATCAGTGGGTATTAAAGAAAATGCGATATCAAATGTAGCGATCGCTTGCTTTAAACTGAAAATCGCATCATCGTGGTGCTGTTGCTCTAGCTGTAGCTGGGACAACTTTTCTTTCTTCGTAGCCTTTGCGTTTGAGAGTCTTTAAGTCATTAGGATTAAATTTAAGTGTAGTGTTATAGATTGCGAGTGCTTGAATGTAAACTTCTATTGTTTCTTGTTGCTGCATAATCAAACTGTTATATTTTTGGTGTTAAGGTTTAACCTTTATCCTTTGATTGTTAACTCTTGCCCCTGACTAGCGAATGGCACGCTTGTTAAGCTGAAGGTTAGGCGGCATAAGGATTCTAGAGAGGCAGGGGTGCACAGGGGAATTTCTAAATATCTGTTCTTATGCTTAAAATTCCTCCTTTCTCCCCTGCTCCTTTGCTCCTCTGCACAAGAGCTGCCTCAACGATTTTCCCTTTTCAACGAAGAGGCTCTTGGTTGGGGGCAGGGAGCGGGGGGAAATGACCCCTGACCCCTGCTGTGGAGCGGAACGGAACATGGGTCTGATTCCCCCACTTCTCCTAAGTGGTTCTCGTTCAGTTGGGGTCGAATCCCAATTCTGTTTTATCCCCCTTACTCCCTGCTCCCTGCCTCTTTTCCTCTTGTTCAAGCGTGCCATTCCCCCTTACTAGCATTGACTATCTTAACTAAATGTTGGTTCAAATAACTTTGGCAGCGATGTACAAACTTTCCCAAATCTCATGATTGCGGCAGATTTTTGCACCGATTGTATTCCCTGCTGTTTTCTCTGTTATCAAATACTTGCGAAAATTCTTATTCCAAAGATGTTGTAAAAAATCTTCGGCAAATTCGTCAAATGGAATAATTCAGCTGTAGTTTGTGTCTAAAAACACCTTGTACGATGAGACTATCGGTAATACCAACTCTGCTGGCGCTTCAAACCCAAATGAGTACTTGCTATCTGGTAAAAGAGTTATTTTTGTCGTATCAATTGAGGCTAAGTCATTTACGCCCTTTCTTTTGGGATTGCTGATGTGTTCTTAGATAACTTCGTATAAACTTTGCTCTATCCACAAACCCTGCGGCAGTAGTGGCAGTAAACTCGTATACCTTATTGAAAGGTTAACCAAGATATAGTCAGCAATTCCTAAACCAGACATTTGGAGATGAGACTGATTACCTTGAGCTATCAAAATCGTTTTATCCTCTGCACTATGTTCAGCTTCTACATCACTGAGATTATCGTCAATAAACCAAGAATTTGGTAAATCTATATTCTTTGTCTATATAATTTGCTCTTTATGAAGTAAAATCGCATAACTCAACTCAAAACATCTTTACTAATTTTAAAATTGGGATTATCGATATCTTAACTTTAAGAGCTTGTGGCATAATGAGCAATATTCCCACGGGAGAAAAATTCTTGTTGAGGTAGATTAAATGCCTGTTACCTACGAACTTAGAGATTATCAACATCAGTGGATAAAAGATATTTGGAATTCTTGGGATCAAGGTAATAGGCGGGTGCTTGGACAACTACCGACAGCCGCTGGGAAAACGGTATGTTTTGCACATATTTCCCATAAATTCTTTGACCAAGGAAAGCAAGTTTTAGTCATTGCCCATCGGATTGAGTTGATATCTCAAGCTGCTGAAAAGCTCTCAGAAATTATCGGTGAACCAGTTGGAATTATCAAAGCAGGTGTTCTGGCTAATCAGCAACGGAGAATCCAAGTTGCTAGCGTTCAAACCTTGAGCAGACGAGAGGTATTAGAGTTGCCAATGAACATTGGACTTTTGATATTAGATGAAGCGCATCATGCAACTGCTTTATCTTATCGACGATTAATTGAACATTATAAAAACGCCCAGATATTAGAGGATGTTTGAAAAGTCGGGTATGTTGTAAAAAAGCTCTCTCAGTATAGGCTGTGAATAGATAATAAACAGCACCGAGAGAGCGACATGAGTAAAGCATACCCTAGCAACCTAAGCCACGCTCAATATGAATTTGTAAGCGACCTAATCCCAGAAGCTAAAAGAGGTGGTCGTCCCCGTGAAGTCGATATGTGGGAAGTTATCAATGCAATCTTTTATATTCTTGTAGAGGGAGTTCGATGGCGAGCGTTACCTGGAGACTTTCCCCCCTGGCAGACGGTGTATACCTATTTTCGTAACTGGCGCAAAGACGGGACATGGTTGCATATCCATGATAGTTTGCGAGAGTGGACGAGAATCGATATTGAGCGTCATCGAAGTCCATCGGAGGCAATCATCGATAGTCAAAGTGTGAAAACTGCTGCAATGGTACATGAAGCTGTGGGCTACGATGCAGGCAAGAAAATTTGCATGGCGCAAGCGATTTCTGACCGTTGATACTTTGGGATTAGTGTTACGGGTATTTGTCACGGCTGCCAGTGTGGGTGAGCGTTCTGGGGGTCAACAAGTCCTTAAACGAGTCAAACAATCTCCCAATCAAGTCTCTCGATTGACAACGATTTGGGTTGATAGCGGCTTTGATGGCCAGCCGTTTATGCAGTGGGTAATGAATTTTTGCCGTTGGATTGTGCAGGTAGTTCTGCGACCAGAACAAACTAAGGGCTTTACTGTACTCAAAAAACGTTGGGTCGTTGAACGGACTTTTGGTTGGTTGATGGGATGTCGGCGATTAGTCAACAGACGTTGAATTATTGCCCGAAACATCAGAGATCTTTATATACCTTGCCATGATCCGCATTATGGTAAGGCGGCTAGCATAAATTTTGACTGTTCAGAACTTTTCAAACAACCTCTTAAGCTAGATGACATTCCCAACCACTTTAATAGGGAACAAAATCCTTGAATAGCGATTTTATTTGTAGTCTTGCTTATTGACTTCATTTTTACCATGTATGGCAACTTTAAAGTAACTAAAACGTTTCCAACTGTTAATATTTGCCGCGTTCTATAACCGTGTTTTTGCATACTGCCATTCCACCAACCTCTTGTTTTATCCATAGCTGTTTGATTAGCTGATTGAGATTGTGAAAGGTTATACAACAAAATAGCAATACATTGACCAGCTAAAATAAGTGCAATTTCTCTAATTTTTTCTTCTCTTTCTTCAAGAACTTTTCCATTCCACTCCGTGATATTCGTCAATTCCAAACATTTTGACACCTCTAAAGAAAAATTTGATAATGATTTGCTTAAATCTAGAGTTGCACATATATTTTTTTCCATTAAGGTAGATAATCCCTGTCTTGAAATTATTGCTCAAAGGGAATACTAGCTTTTTTGGGGTCAAAAAAGAGAGTCTTGCAACTTGTGACTCAAACTCATCTTTCCTTTTTAAGTGTTAATACTGTTTAAAAAGTATAAATTTGTTTGTACTACTGGGAAAATGATTTAGCGATCGCTTGTTTTTTACTGGATCTGACGAAACCGCATAGCTCCCGATCCGAATCATGGTGAGGCGATTAGCATAAAATTTGACCCTTTAAAACTTTTCAAACAGCCTCTAACTCCATTAGTATGGTCAACAGTTGCCCAATATGGTGCAATCACTAGCTCATTTGAAGCTGCCTGTACAACTTTGACGGGTTGGGGAATTAATCTTAGTTTAAAACGAATTGAACGTTTAACATATAAATTTGGTCAACTTGGGATCAACTTACGTCAATCTAAAATCTTAAATCGGCAATTAAAGAGTTTAGCTGAAGGTAATATTCTTAAAGACCAAAGAGTTGTTATAGCTGTAGATGGTGGTCGGAGTCAAATCCGAATTAATAAAAAGGGGAGAAAAAATTCCAAAACCAAGCGACACGGGTTTATCGGCAAATGGGTTGAGCCAAAGTTATTCACAATTTATGTTGTTGATGAGCAAGGTAAAAAAATAAATAGTTCTGAAATTCCTATTACGAATGATGGCACTTATGAAGGATATAAAGCGCTTTTGGAGATTTTAGAAGCGGATTTAGTTGGCTTGGGAATTAGTCAAGCAAAACAAGTCTTATTAATCGGGGATGGAGCGGAGTGGATCTGGATACATATTCCCCCACTTTTGGCAAGATTAGGATGCCCAGTTGAAACTTATCAGCTATTCGATTTTTATCATGTTACGGAAAATATAAAAGTATTTGCAGATGCGGCTTTTAATGAAGAAGCACAGTCTAAAGAATGGTTTGTAAAAGTTAGAAAGAGTTTAAAAAAAGGTAAAGCTAAATCCTTAATCAGCCAGATGGATGAATTGATTGCCGTAGCTACTGGAGAGCGGTGTAAGATTATGGTAGTTAAACGAAATTATATTTTAGATGCTTATCGTAAAGGACGTTTAAATTACGATAAAGCAATACAGAAAAAATTACCTATTGGCAGTGGTGCAATTGAGAGTTTAATCCGCCAAGTTGTCAATTTAAGAATCAAGGGTAATAGTAAATTTTGGTTGAAAGAAAACGCAGAAATTATGTTACATCTGCGTTGTCAATGGATAGCTAAAAGTTGGGATAATTTTTGTGCTTCCATCTTTAATTCCTTTATCAAACCAGAAACTGCTTGATAAATTTTATACTTTAGCTCTACTTTCAACTTGTTATTTGGTCTAATTAACACTAAGTATAAAAGGCTAATTGTAGATATTTTTGTTAATAATCGTCAAATACCTTGCTAGTAATCTTTTTGAGATATCTCATCAAGATGAATTCGTGTGGCTATTAGCGTATATTTAGTAAATAAAATTACTTCTTACTTAGATCTAATTTTTGCGATGGCTACGCCCGCCGCAGGCATCGCTTGTTTTTTACAGGATCTGACAAAACCGCATTGCTCCCGTTCAGCAGTCGCTCATGGGGGAAACCCCCAAGACCGCGCTGCTTCACCGTATCAATAATATTTTTGGCTTGCGCCGAGATATCTAGGCGCTTTCGCCCTCAAGGCGAAAGCGACGGCTGGGCTGATTTATTTATTGGATCTCCCTAAAATAGACGCTTTCTCATTACTTTCTCATTATTTACTGTGAGATCCAGCACTTGAGTTTGCTGCATAGCTGGTCATCAGGTTTTTGTAGTCAGGAATAAACCCTGCTAAAAGACTACCTAGCCCTTCAATATCGTTACGCCAGTCACGGTGCAATTCACACACAACGCTAAACCAATTGACCAATTGAACTCCAGCACGAGACATTCGATCCCAAGCTGCATAGCGACAGGCTTCATCAAAGGTTCCAGAGGCATCGGTGACAACAAAAACGTCATAACCTGCCTCCAATGCCGAAAGCGCACAAAAAGTAACACATACATCGGTGACAATCCCGGCAATGATTAATTGCTTTTTGCCTGTGGCTTCTACTGCTTTCACAAAGTCCTCGTTGTCCCAAGCGTTGATCTGTCCGGGGCGGGGAATAAAGGGAGCATCGGGAAACTTCTCTTTCAGTTCAGGGATGATGGCACCATTGGGACCATCCTCAAAGCTAGTTGTCAAAACTGTAGGCAGGTTAAAAAACTTGGCTGCACTTGCCAGTGCTAACACATTATTTTTGAAGTCGGCTGCACCAATATCACGCACAAGTGAGAACAGTCCAGTTTGGTGATCGACCAGCAGCACCGCAGCATTATTTTTGTCTAACCGGTTGTACTTGAATGTAGACATGAGTTATTGATCCTAATTTGAGTTATTGGGAATGAGGAATTGCAGAATGCTCTAAATAGCTTATGGCGTAAGCTGTTGCGAGATGGATTCAGTGTCCCAACGCGCCTAAAGGACGCAGCGAGCGCCGTCTGCGGGGATTTTGAGACCGATGAGGTAGTCGGCGACGATGTCGTTGACACACGCATTGCCGGCGGTGAGGGCTACACCGTGCCGTTCGCCCTCGACGGTCAGCAGGCTCGCGCCGAGCGTCTTGGCGAGGCTGATGCCGCCCTCGTGCGGGGTAGCCGGATCGCGGGTGGTCGACACGACCAAGGTTTTAGGGAGTCCTTTGATGTTCTGAGCGTAGGGGTAGCCGAGGGTGGGTTTCACGCGCCAATGCTCACAGAGGTCGCGGGCGTTGACGGGTCGGCCAGTGTCCAGGAAGGGCGCAACCTTGAAAATGTCGCGCGTCATCGCGCTCTCCTGCTCGGGCGTGTGGCGTTCCTCGTCGAGGCAGTTAATGGCCACCAGGGACTCGTAGCCATTGCCGTAGCTACCGTCGGCATTGCGCTGGCTGCCGAAGTCGCTCAAGAACAGCAGGGTTTTACTACCGCTTCCGGCCTTGAGTAGACATGGGGATAAACTCCTTCGAGCTAGTTGTTAATGGGTTCAGTTATCAACGGGGTCATCGATGACCCCACCAAAGCGCAGACTGTAAATTAGTTTGTTAGAACTTACGCATTGACGGAAATTAAGTTCGCAACGATATTCAAAGGCGGTTCCACATACTCTGTTACCATCCATTGACGAACGGCTTCTTTTCCGTTCAGGGCTTGTCGCCGACAAATGTCCATTCCGTGTCGTCGGCGCAGAACGACAAGAATCCTTCATAGTTGCCTTGGGCGATCGCCGCGTTTGCCGCTTCTAAAATTGCTTTATTGTTCTGTGACATCTGAATCTCTCCTCTGTTAAAAGCAACAAAGTGGTGTGAGTTGTTATGCTGTTGCCCCTCACTGGTTTACTTCTAGGGACTGGTAAACGGCTTACATTGAATCGCCTTCACATTTCGCAGATAGTTCAACTGTGGCTCGAAGTCAGTCGGACAGAAGACATAAACATTGTCCTGAGATCGGCTAATGACTAAACGGTAGCTGGGTGGAATCCCTTCAGAACTTTCGATCACTTCGATTCTGGGAATCACTTGTGAACTGACTTGAGCCAGGGATGGAAAATTGAACAGTAGGAGTACGCCGAACAGAATTGTGATTGCGATTGTGGTTGTAGTTGTGATTTTGGTTGAAAGAATCTTTCGGTTCATTAGAAATCTTCTGTGGCTTATGGTTGTGTAATGTTCTGTTGTTTCCAGGGAAGCGGGGATCGATAGGGGTTTTCGTGCATATCCAGGACTTCCCAGGTGGTTGGATTGACTCGCCCTGTAACTGGGATTCTGTATCGTCTCTGGAGATCGCGTACCGCAGACGCTGTGACCGCACCAAAGGTGCCATCGACGAGCGCCTCTCTTGGATTGTCTAACCTCACACCTGCGGCTCCTAAAAAGCCATTGTCTTGAAGGATGCGCTGTAACAATTGCACGTTTCTGCCGCGATCGCCTTGGCGCAAGGTAGGTAAAGTTAAATCAGTGTAGGAGCGATCAGAATGGGGGAGGTTTGTTGTGGAGGAATGCTGTGTGCGATCTGCGCTTCGCTATCGCGGGATGAGTGAATGAACCTCCGAGCAATCCTGTTGCGATCGTTAGTACTCCGAAAATGAGTTGAGGTTTCATGATTGTCCTCCTGATGGAGATTGGTTTTATTTCGCATCAATTTGCGTCGGAGTGATTACTCCACTCGCTTTGAGACCTGCAACCAGGTCGGTCACTTGACGTTGAACCTCTGCACTCAGGGAGTCAAAGTCGTCTAAGAAGAATTGACGTTCTAGCGTTAACTTCCGGGTATTGAGCAACCCTTCGATCTGCCAACCTTCGTCGCATTTCGTTACGACGTATAGCGGCAGCGAATCTCGTGACGGTGAAGTTTCAGTTTGTCCGGGCAGTATTACCCTGATAACTACGTGCATGAGCGCGAGTTGCGAGTTCACGAAGCGGACAAAATTCACCTCACCCTCCAGGCGTGTTCCTTTGATAACTGTGTCGAACGCTTGCTGATGAAATGCAGCGATTTCTTTTCGACCCTTGAGATGTGTGCCCTCGAACGTGAGGAAATCGGCAGTTTTGCTGAACGGGGCAGCAAAGCCTTTCCCGCTGCCTCGATTCCAAGCATCAATCATCTGGTGAAGGAAAGCACGGATTGCCGACTCGTCAGCATTAGTGGTGGTTTGAGCTGTTTGTGAATTTACAGTCTTGAGTTCTCCTTTTAAGTGATAGACCAGTTTTCGAGCAGCATAAATTGTGTTATTAACGCTTGCAAAACTCACGGAACAATTGCACTCACGCGAATTTCAATCCGCATCGTGGGTAGTCCAAGCGCCGCGACTCCTACCTGTGTCCAGATTGGAGCGTGGTTGGGCATATAATGACGAAATAGCTTGGACATCACTTGGTTAACCTCCGGGGGGAACCCGCCAACATGGTAAGAATTAACGTGAACCACATGCTCCCAACCCGCACCAGCCGTCGCCAAGGTTCGCTCGACGTTCCGGAACGCCTGAGCAATCTCGTCTGCAAGCGATTCGGTAATTTGCAGATTGTCATCCCAGTCGCCTTGCCCTGATATCTCCACTCGATTGCCAATTTTTACCGCTTGCGAGTAATGCAATTGATTCAACAGATATTCCCCATAACCAGGGGTAACAAAAAACTTGGGCTTATTCATGGTGTTCCTCATGTAGTACGTTTGACTCTATCTCGCGTTGCTGAAACGAGTTTGTTTCGGCATCATCCGATTTAGACCCGAATGGCACTAAGAAAAGCCCAAAGGCTTGTTTAGTCTCGTTCCCAGTCTTAAGACTGGGAACCAGTCAGGGCAAGGGCTGTGTCTTAACTTAGTGCCATTCATACCCGTGCTATTGATTCAACTTTTTCTACAAGCTTGCTTCATCAAGATACGGTTGTTTTTATACACCTCTAAAGTTCCAGACTGCGGGTTATCCAACGTGCCATCCCATACCCAATATTCATAAATTCCATTCCGAAACTTATACACTCGAACACCTTCTGTTGCTTGGCTAGTTCCTTTACCCAAACTTAAATTACCGTTGGCACTGGTTGCGCGATAAAGCAATTCACCGTTCGTATAATTCTGCCAAATATTGATGTTGTACCCACCCTGGCATTTTGTACTCAGGATGATGCCAGCAGTAGAATCAGCAGAAGCTCTTAAGGAAAAATTAGCTAAGATACTGATTGGCAGAGCCAGGAGGAACGCAAATGTTTTCATAAGTGTTGTAAAATTAATGAGTTTGACATTACTCGATTGCTGCTATAATGCTGTTTCAAAAACGCCAAGGTGCGATCGCCTTTTGGGCGGGCGCTTTGCGCCATCGCGTGCTAATTCTGCAACTTATTTGTGATCGACGAAACTAAGTGCTTCATTGATTAAAGGTGCAATGATAGCGATATTTTTCACCAACTCATCCGAGAAGTAGTTTGTATTACGATCCATTTAAAGGTGAAACGGCGCAGAATCGAATGGCACTAAGAAAAGCCCAAAGGCTTGTTTAGTCTCGTTCCCAGCCTGGAGGCTGGGAACCCATTCTGGGCAAGGGCTGTGTCTTAACTTAGTGCCATTCGATTTAGACCCTAATGTTCAGAATTCACTTGCCATGTAATCACAATGATTTCTACAAACGGTAAGACAAATATTAGCCGCGAAAACGCTCCTAAAATGGCTTCCATCGTCCAGTTCTGACTCTGAACCTCCCAGAGCATCGAAACAATATTCACTCCAATCACCAACCAGGGTAGAATTACCGCTGAATTCCGTCTGCGATAGAAGCGGATCGTCCTCTCGCGCCAAGATGGGAAGGTGCTGAGGAGACAAAAAATGTAGGAGGTTCCTGCACTGATGAACAAGCTTCTTTGAAGACCCGAAGGCAGGTTTGGGTATCCAAGTGCGATCGCACTCAGGCAAACTCCCAGCGCGGGATACAGGAAAGTAAACAAGGTAAATCGTTTCATTCTTTCTCCAATAGAGCTTATTCTCTGTACCAGACACGCACACATTGAAAGCAATTGATTGTCACGCCTTGACTGATCGTCACTGGGTGGAAACTATTACTGACCGTCAATCCGTAGTCACCATCACTTGTGCCTTCTATCCGATCGGGTAAAACGACAGTTTCAACATTGATCACCTGTGTCGTTGTATTTTCGATCCACTGATTGACATTGTATTTTCGATCCACTGATTGACAGTACTCACAACCTCAGAGAAAGATTCATACTCGGAAGCTCCGCCGAAGGGTCCCCGTTCAGTGATCCGAGGCGCAAAATCTTTGCATTTAATCATTTTTCCACCACCTTAAAACTGTAGAGTTGACTTAGAGTCTTCGTAGATAGTCGTTCCCGCACTGCGGAGTTCATTCAGAAACCATTCGGTATCCGAGAGCAGTTCGGGTAGGTAAAGCCCAGGGCGGGCAGGAGCGCGGTCGTTCAGTCCCAATACCGACACGAGAGAAAGAACGACGCTCAGACCCGTTAGTGAGGCTGCGCCATGTTTGAACTCCAGCATCGATCGCGAACGCTGCGTTCGACCATCGGCTTCGCCCTCAATCTCGACGACGATCTCGGTCGCTGCCTCACCGCCCCGGTGGCGACTGGATGATTCGTCAGTCACTAGGTCGAAACGTACATTCGGTGCCCCAGTGGCAGCATGGAGGCTAGCGATATCGAATGTGGAAAATGCGGTGGCATCAAGTAATCGACCGTCAATTGATTCAATCTTGCCCTTTGCTGCGTCGCCGGACAGCCATACGCGCCGCCCACCCTCAAATACCATTGCGGGGGGAGCAGCCCCGTGTACCCGTTCCATATCTTCGAGCGACGCTGGACCTGCTGGATCATTCTCGTCGAGGATTGCTCCGATCTGGATGGAGTGGATGACCTCGAAGCCTTTGACACTGTTGAGTGCCAGAAACACAGCCGCACCAGCCATCCAGTGACTGGCGAGCACGACGGGTGCTGCGGTCGCACGATGTGCGAACATCGCCAACTCAGGTCCGATTTCGGTGAGGGCAGCGTTGATGTTCAGGTAAGGGATGCCCAAGTCCTGCGCGTAGCTCAGTCCTTTGAGTCCGGCTTCGGGAGCCAACATGACTACAGCAGCTACTGTGACATCATCACCGAGACCCAAGCGGGGCTTATCGAGATCTATGGCAACAGCTTCGCCAGCGCCCACCTCCTGGGCGACTTCACCTGCCGATTGCAGGTTCCGTCCTCCGACGAGCACTCGAACGCTGGGGTGCCTCTCGCGGAACCACCTGACGGCAGTGCGCCCCACGAAGCCCGATCCTCCGGCAAAAAGTACCTGTCCTAAAGCCACCTTATTTTCAAGTATCATGATTTTTACCTCTTGTTATGAAACCAGTTGCATTTACTTGAGTGTGATGACTTCCAACACTCAGTTTCTTTCAGCAATAGTGAATCTGTGTCGAGGTCATTCCAGCAAATCGCTTAGAAACCACCTATTTAGAACTGCGATCGCAAAAAGATATCTGAAGGCAGATCGCGATTTAGCCTGCTGTATATCCACCATCGATCACGCCGCGCATACCCAACTGCGTACCATCACGATGGGTGCCGAACCAGTACCACTCAGCCCAAGCCGTGTCACCCTCTACTGCCGAACGGAGCAACTCGTTTATTT
>JAESGI010000342.1_pt1 | contig 16024 bp, 17 predicted proteins | sample 9269671 | NCBI WGS metagenome assembly JAESGI01 (sample SAMN14515641, study PRJNA621666) | algae metagenome | isolation source: Nostoc indistinguendum CM1-VF10 and co-occurring heterotrophs from gravelly... | place: USA: Clark Mountains, San Bernardino, California | collected 1998-06-05 | reverse complement strand
CGTATTTCTAAGGCAGGGAAAATTCCCTTTCTTGCGACTATTATTCGTGAGAAATCTTCTGGTAATCCCTTTGGTTGGTCCTGGCAACCAGAATAATTGTCTACCCCGAAGTATTGAGGGGATACCCTTCAAAGGTTTCTATTTTTTCCGAAGGCGTGTTTTTATACAGAATCTTCGCGATCGCTTTTACGTGGGTATCTAAAAGTTCTTTATCTTCCGGGGTCATTGAACTTGATCTGCTTGTTGAACATTATTAATTCTCTCGAATTCCGGTGTTGATGTACAGTTCCCCTTTTATTCGCGAGTTACAATCGCGAATATTCTTGTCTTCTTCCCATCTTTTTGCCAAATTGGGATGCTCCCTTAATATTAATCTAAAGTTCCTAAACAATTCAGGTAAGCGATCACGTTCTCAAACTGCGATCGGACAATACATAATATGGTGTCTAACTTACTCATCATCAGGCAAATACAAACTACTGCTATCAGTCGGTCTAGCGTGCAAGTACATCTCAGTAATCGCTACTGAACTATGACCCAGCGTTTTCTGTAACAAGTGTATCGGCGCTCCTCTATCGAGACTATGGGAAGCGTGGCTATGCCTGAGCCAATGGGGTGATACATTAGCTTCAAGAAGAGCGCGGTTTGCAGCATTCCGCACTATATGAAATACCATACTCCGGCAAAGATGGCCACCTTTAGCTGAAACAAACACTGGGTCATCTTTACGTAAGTTACCCTTTAACTCGTTAATGGAGCGCCAAATACCAGCACCCACCAGCACAGTTCGGGTTTTATCACCCTTACCGAATACTGTTATCTGCCCCCCATCACCACGCGCCTTGAGGTCACGCCACTTCAAACCACAAAGTTCTGATACCCGTAAACCAGCAAAGTAGAGTAAACGGATGATAGTCCGATCACGTTCATTTGTCGTGGAATTTATCAGTAATTGTACTTCCTCTTGGGTGAGAATTCGCTCTGCCAATCGATTATGAGCCTTGGGTGGCTTAATTAACACTCCCAAGTTAGCCGATACCACCCCTAACTCTTTAGCAAAGGAAAATAGACTTTTTATCGCTCCCACTGCTACCCGCTTGGAATTGTCAGAACTACTTAATGTCATCACCCACAGTTGAATATCCATGAGGGTGCAATCAGAGAGGTGCTTGTTGACATGAGAAAAAAACCGCTCGGCATAGCGACGATAGCCGTCAACGGTGTTTTTGCTTTTACCGTGCAGCCAAAGGTCAATGAGTTCTGAATTCGTGAGGGCAGAGGGAGTATTCAACATTGGCTTTACTTATGTTGAACGCTCCTTTATTAAACCCTATTTGGGGGACAATTGAGATTATTTCACTGGATGGTACAGCCCATCTAAGGGACTAAACTGCTAATAACCAATCACAAACAACGGATTTGCAACCATTAGCAAAGTTAACAGCCACCTGCCATTGCCCCAGATGTCCGTTCCAGATTGGCTCACTATCAGCAATGCCAATCGCATCCCCAATTGTGGAAATTAGCTCTTGGTAAAACTTCCCTGCATCTTCTAGCCCGGATTGCATTTTGAGCCGCAATCCTTTCCAGCCAACAACCGCTGCGGTTGACTCAACATTAGGAGATGTTTTCGGGATATGCGAGAGTGTTGTGTCAGTCACTTGTGTTTCTAATTCTTTATTACTGGTGGGTGACACGGTATTCAGTTCTGATACAAATTCTAGTTTCTTGGCGTGAGCGAGTCGGTCTCGCTCTAACCACAGTTGAAAAATATTTTGGCGACTGTCATCAGCGGGAATAAACTCAAAGACATTTTCACGTTGATCCCTGCTGCCAATGCGACCAACTTTAGTTAACTTTTGCCCAATTTTAGCTAAGAACTTCTGAAAGATCGCAATGGGAGTAAGTTTATCCGAAATCGTGATGTTTAAGTAATCGTTGATAATCCGCCGATGCTCTAAGACTTGTGCTTTAAACTCGATTAAATCTGAACCCCGCAGTTGCACCCCTGGCGTGAGCCGCTCTAAAATTTTGAGTTCTTCAAACAGCAACACCGGACTTAAGAGTTGTCCTCGGTTAAAATCAGGTTTAAAAATGGAATTCTCACCCGCCTCCGCTAGCGATTTAGCTCTTTGGCGATCGCGAGGGACAAGAAACTGCCGCCCGACTGTCAAGTAGTAATACAAACGCAATTGAGGATACCAGCCTTCATCATCTTTTTTGATCAGGTCAACAGTAACGTCAATGCCGTAACGATTGATTAAATCGGCTTTGCGTTCTTGCCTGCGTTCGGTACGAGTTTTAATGCGTTTCTCTTTAAGTTTTTTCAGTTCACTATCTGAGGGATTTTCCACAGCAACGGTCTGTTCACAATCAGTTGTGTAAACGCTCTGACTCGCTTGCTTTACCGACTCCTCAATTGCCTTACCAACATCCGTGTCCGCATCTGTTGCATCTAGAATTGTGTAGCCGTCTGCTGCCAGTCCAAGCAATACAGACTGACGGTAGCATTTCATTTGGGCGTTAATAACACTACCACGAAGTGCCCAAGTCTTGATAGATTCTGGCTGAAAGTCTTGGTCAATGTAGCTGTAGTCTTCATTGTCCGCGGCTGCTAATAAGGCAATGTTTGCCTGCGTTACATTGTCCTGACTTCTTAGCAACCCTCCAACTGTCGTCTCACCATTGCCAACCTTCCCCATCCCATACTTGTTTACCCAAATATGACGGTCAGCAGTCTCTCTTAATCTGGCTAACATTTGCCGCACAGAATCAACCGGCTGCACTCCCTGAAAAATTCCCCAAACACTCTCAAAGTATCCCACAATATCGATCGACACCCCAGTTTCTAAACTGGGTGAGGCGATAACTAAATCATATTGTTTTAGAATTTCATTTAAATGGGAGATACACCCATAAGCTGGATGTTCTGGATCGTGAACCGATTGGCTATCAATTCGCAGGATTCGCAAATCGGGGAATTTCAGCCGAAACCGTTCTTCTAAGGTTTGTGTCCCCCATCTGGATGTCATTTTTTGAGCCGAGCAGCACAAAATATGATGCCCCCCTTTGGCTAATGCCCTATCCATTGCCGCAATCAAATTCTTGGGGTTGCTGCCAGAGTAGTTGTAGCATCTGCCAGAATTCGGGCGATGGTGATTGACAATCACAAAAGGATTGACACGGTATGATTCCGCAAAAGACAGTATATAATTAACATCGGTATCGCTGACATCTGCACTTGACAGGTAAATTTTACCGGACTGACTGCCCAAAACGTTTTGAATTAGTTGCTTCAAATTTTTCAGCACTTTTACACGATGTTTAGCCACATCAGTTGTAGAGTTGAGAAGATGCCAGAATACTTGGTCACATTCATCGATGATCACTATGTTGTTAGCCCAATCATTGGGATTAAACTTCGCTTGGCTTTCATGATGTAGTGAGTCAACACACACCCCATAACCCAATAAATCTCCTGTTTCGGAATGCTGAACTTCCGACACGTAATTCACTCCGAATCGATCGCATAATGCCTCCCCTAACTGAATCCGATGCGTAATTATTAGTACTTTTTGTCCTTGATCATGGGCTTTCGCAACCTCGCCCGTTAGCCATTCGGTTTTTCCCGTTCCTTTGGGGGCCTTAAGAATAATTAGCTTTTCACCCTCTGGTACAAGAATCTTGCCGAGAAATCTTTGATTCATTGCGATCGCTGGAGCGTAAGTTAGCAGCGTAAACAACTTGATTTCCCACATCTGCAAAGCTTCGGCGGTGTTGTAGAGTGTGTCAAATGCCTCTTTCCCATGAGCCACGATAAAATCGTCAACTCCTTTCTCTGCAAATGGTGGCAAATCAATCACTCTCACCTCACAACCAAGAGTTATCAGTAACCGTCCCATGCGATTGATTGCAGTTCTTACTCGCTGTGCTGTCTCTGGCTTGGGATCTCGGTCAAAGCAAATATTAATTTGTCTACCGAGAGTTGCAAAGTGTTTCAGGTCTGGAATTAAAAAAGGTTTGCCAACGGGCAAACCATATTCATCATGTGGAGTCCGATAACCTCCGTTGACACCCGGTAGTGCGATCGCTGCGTAGCCAGCACACAGTAAACAGGCCCCTTTCTTCACTCCTTCCACAATCACCACAGGTACATTATGCAGCCAAACCCAATGCCAGAAACCGTAGGGACTTTCTAAATCCTCTTCGGTAATTGGGATGCCGCAGCGGTCTGAGATTTTCGCCCAATGTTCTTTAGTAACTTGAAGGAAAAATGCTTTAGTCTGTTCTCTGTAAGGATGCTCGTACTTGATAAATTTATGAATCTTTTGGCTATCCCGTCTAGGTTCATTAGGCTTAAAGCAGCCCCAATCCATGAACTTGTAATCATTAAGCGGGTCAATGCCTGAACACCACCAGCCCCCTAATTCAATGTGCTGATATTTTCTTAAGTCCCCATCTCTGAGCCGTCCATCGTTTCGGCGTGAAATCTTGTTACTGTAAAGCAAATAGTCATAAGGCGTGTTTCCTGATAGCGATCTGACGTTGAGGGCAAAAAATTCTAAATCTATTCCGCTAGAGAGCCACTCTTGTAGGTGTGCTGTTTCAAACAAATCCCCATTAATTTCTGTCGTAGTCGGTTGTAACATTTTGTAGTCTCCGTTGATGGTTGTGTCCATCGGAGCTACCCACTTTTGCAGAGTGTTGGGTGTGGGGTGTAGTGAGAAGTCTTTCTCTAAAGCCCACAGCTTACTCCTAAACCCTAATCTGGAGCGAAACTAGCAGTTGCTAAAACCAGTTCTCTATGAAAACTAAAATTTTTAGCTGAATGCAAAGGGAATTTTTGCACAAATCCTCATGGAATCTGTATCGAATGGTAATTTATGCCCCTTGGTTTTAGCACCTGCTAGCTTGGCCACATTATGCAGACACTGTTAGACTCAGATTACTTGATTATCCGGTTGGTTGCTTTTGGGTAGTGCCGAAATGTCTGCTTGTGAGTAGCTAGCCGATTTCCTGTTTTGTTTCTAAATCTTTGAAAAATCGCTCGTCAGCTTGTATTTCCTAACTGGCGGCGGGTTTGGTGTATTTTCAAATATTTGAGATTGAAGCCTGATCCCCGACTCCAGGGACACTCTGTATTTTGACGTGGCAGTTCTAGCAAGCTTTTTGCACCATTTTCATGGCTAGCTTGTAAATAATTTTCAAAGCAAAAGTTACCCCTACATGGTTGCTTAAGAGGTAATGCAGTCCAATTAAGTTGAAAAAATGAAGTAATCACCAGAATCTCCTCGCTATGAGGTATCTAGTCGGTAATTTTCCCTTTAGATAGTTGTAGCTGTGGAATTATGCTCCAGTATCCGTTTTACTTTTTTTAGGGTCGGGAAAAATTGTAGCGCTAGATACCTTTTAAAATTTTTTTCAAAAAAAAAGGCATAGAATAACCCGCCCTTGTGTGATAATATTGCCACAAGGGTAGAGTCGTGGGACCATTAGCTAGGAAGATTAAGTGTTTTTGAACCGCCAAGTCCGTGGCACTTATCTTTTCTCTAACGGCTCACCTGAAATTTAGCTACATAAATACACTACTTGCCTGCATCATCCTCCTTCATGTGTAGGTTAATCTCAGCTTGATAAAAACCGATGTACTAAGGGTATCATCCTTGCATACCTCTAGGGAAGAAAAATCATTATAGTGGCATAAAAGTAATAATTTTATGGCTGTTAGCCCTTGGCGTGCAAAGCTTTTAAGCTTTAATTTTTCTAAATTCTTAACATATTTTTCCAAAAAAACTTGTTTGTTAATTTTTGAAGCGCACTTGTATATTTCATGTCTGCTTTCAGTATGATGAGCATTGAAATTTCCTATGATCAAAACTGAACTGGCTAAACGGTCAATTTTTTCCCCTAACTGCGTAATTGCTTGAGTATTAGCTTGCTGTGCTTGGACAGTTTGCAGCAATATCGACTCTATTCGGTCTAATCGGCTTGGCTGTTCTGGTGTGTCGGTCATAATCCACTTCCTCCATTGCGGCCGCGCAAAATGCTCCCGGATCTCACCCACCTCAGAGGACAAAGCATCTAACCGATTATCCACCTCGTTAAATCGGGCGGTGGTGTCTGTCTGGAGTCCCTCTAGTCGTCCCTCAATGCGGTCAAATCGCTGGGTGACTTGGACGAAATTGCTATTGGTGGTTTCCACAAATGTGTCCAATCTGGTGTAAATTTGCGACGATCGCCGCTTGGCTTGTGCCGACCGTGCTAGTAATCAGCAAGATGTTGCTAACTTCTTGCTCTAATGTGCCTAATCTGCGGTAAATATCTTGGATCTGGGCTTCGTTCATGACTTAAGCTCCTAATAACCTCATCAGAAAAATTATTTTTAATATTAAACGGTGGATTAAACTAATTTATACAAGCTTCCTCAGTCTCTGGCAGAAGTTCGAGCAGGTAAGCAATTTTGATATTGGCGATCGCCTGCAACTCGTTGTATTTATAATGGCTGCCCCATATACTTTTGACATTCTTGCCTCTACCATGTATTGAACGTTACCCAGTGAATAGATATCAAAGTAAATGGCAGGGCGTTTAGGAAAGGCGCTTTTTTTTCTAAAGGGAGCCAAGGTAGAGTACTGAGATTGATTATGGTAGGGTCAATCATATTTCAAATTTTTTATCAGCTTTTTTCTTTTCAATCCAGTCTGCTAAAGCTTCATTTACAGCTTCAGAGAAACTGATATCACATAAAGCACTGATAGCTCTTACTTTTGCTGCATTGTCTCTACTAACATCTGCTGTAATTTTTGTGAAATTAGGGTCTTGTCGTTTGCTTTTGGGTTTGTCTGGCACGAATAACTGTAATTCAGTTTGCACCATCATCTTATATCCTTTGGCTATTTGCCGTCATGCCATGAGTATAGAAGATTTACTTTTCATGCCAGCTTGCCATTGTGCCAGCATAAAAAGTGTCATAGCCATCATGCCAGCATAATGGCAAAAATATACACTAATAAACATGACGAGCAAAGACCACCTCATCCCCAATAGCAATGAAACTTACTCGCGTATCGATAAAGCCTCATTTACAGCCTTTCTTCAACGCGCTAGCTGCTCAGATGGAATGTAGCAACCCTTCAGAGGTTCTCAACCATATTCTGATGCATCTCAAACTCCAAGGATTTTCTCTTCTATCTGAATACCAATACAAGCCAGCGATGTCTAACGACAAGCCGCAGAGCGTCTACGCTCCCCAGCAGTCCCAAAGAGATCCATTGCCCCAAGACGACATTCCACAGAATGAAGATCCCTATATCCGTAGATTACTAGAAATTGGGATAGAGGATTTTTAAACAATAACTCAAATTTTAACTACAGAGCAAATTTTGATTATCCTACGAGGCATAGAATAAATGTTGAGAATGCTGCAAGCAAAATCAGAGTACAGACAAATAGAAGCTACTGAAGAGTTTACTAGATCAAACGATTTTAATTTGATTGATGTAATTCATGCATTAGACGAAGTTCAAGAGACCATTGAAAATTTTCAATCTGCTCGAAGTGGAGAAAATAACGGTATTTAAACCAACTTCTAATTTTGCGGACTTTTGAAACTCATAAATGAGATTCATTGTCACAGTAGTTGAAAAAGTCACTTCTAGAACCCAAATTGAGATCCCCGATGGCTTGCCAGAAGATGCGATTAGGAAGCACATTGTAGACCTCTATAACAATGGGGAAATGCTGTTTGATCTGAATATATTTCAAGCTGATTTTGAATCAATTAGCGCCAAACTGATTAAGAATCAAAGCCAACTTGAATTAAATCAGGATGAAATATGAATGCTACACAGTTACTCATCAAAGAACAAAATAGTACTGTTATATCTCCACACGAAACTGTTGGTAGACATACTCTAGATTTTTACGAGTCTCCATCATGGTTCACCACTGAACTTTTGCGCCATGTCAAATTGTCCGGTGTGATTGGTGAGCCGTGTGTAGGGCATGGTGCAATTGCTTCTTTACTCCAAGTGTGGCCTTATACAAAGAGTATTTGGACTAACGATATTGACCCCAAAAAGACAGCAGATTGTCAGCTAGATGCAATGCTAACAGAGACATGGGAGGAATTACCGGCGTGTGATTGGATTTGTACTAACCCTCCGTATGCTGACCAAGCTGCACCAATTATCAAAAATGCATTCTCTAAAGCGCGTGTTGGAGTAGCAGCATTCCTGCTAACTAGTTTTTTAGAACCCTGCGATGATCGCGCTGTATTTCTTCAAGAACATCCACCGTCGCTTGTATTGGTTATGCCCCGTTACTGCTTTCGCAAAGATAAACAAGGTAAGGCACTTACCAGTAATAAAATGCCCCGCCGTCGCTTTCGCCCCCAGGGCGAAAGCGCCACAGATATAGCCGTTTAGCGACAATATCCTTGATACGGCGGGGCATTTTATTTCTTGGATCTCCCTAAGCGATGGGCAACAGATAACATAACCATTTCATGCTTTGTGTGGGATAAACGCACAACACAGCAACGCATGATTATACGAAGAGCCAATGAAATTGCTGGTTTCTACAAAACTCCAGACAAAGCAATTAGCCAAGACTCAGCTTCAAGTATTGTCAATGCAATCGCTTCAGGTGTAATAACCACAGATTATGGAATGAACCAATGGTTATAAAACTTCGATAAAGAGACTAATCACAATTTGTTTGCAAGGAAAAAGGTAATGATTGACTTGACGCTAGTTAAAAGTGCTACATCACTTAGCACTAATAAGACTTATCAGATAGATAGCGTACTCTACTACTATTTGCATAGCGATGGTACAACAGCCCATCCTCAATACATTTTTCGCCCTCTACGGGGTCAAAGAAAGAAGGTTGATTTGAAGCTGAATTCGCAGAAATTACTAAGACATTGCTATGAAGTTCCTGGGATGCCTGTAAAGTCTGAAGTTACGAGTGAGGTGGCGCAGATGAAGCTTTTTTGAGGGGGAGGGCGATCGCTAAACGCTTATTGAAGGGATCACCCTTTGCCTTTGTAAAATCCCGCCAGAGATAATACCCAACGATTTTAGCATTATGCCAACAAAGAGAAATCCAATTACAGACCCTACAGGGGAGAAAGCCAGACGATCAGCAGCACAGTTAGCTGATAAAAAGGCTAGAGAACGATTAAAGTCTAGATTTAGTGGTGAATCTGCCAGCCAGCTAAAAGATACTGCTCAGAAAATTGCTGAAACTACTAAAGTTGTAGGGGATACAACAGCTAAAACCGTAACTACAGCCATAGGCACTGTAACGAATTCAATGGGCAACATAGCCGAATCAGTCGGCTTAATTCCTACTGGTAAAACTTCTCAAACAATCAAAACTCATGATGCTTATGGTGGCTTATCTTTACCAGTATTTGAGCCTCAGCAATTCATGGCAGGCGATTTATTCGCTGATAGTTCTACACTGCCGAGAACATCGAAATTAGAAGCAGATACTATTGTTGAAAGCATCGAAGAAAAACGCCAAACATTAAGAGTTGTCGGGGCTAACCTAGACCTGAACAGTGATGTTTTAAAAACTGGAGTGAAGTCTGAAAAGATGACTCAATCTGCTATTGATTATGGTAGTGCCATAGTGAATACAGATAGCAAGCTAACTCAGTTTGAAACTGCTCAAGTGCAATACGAAATCGGACTGACTAAGCTTGACCAGACACGAGAGAAACTATCTCATGAGCAAGTAACATTAGAAGGTTTCAGGAATGAAACCGACCAGCGTAGACGTTTCTGGTATGAGAAATATAACTTGGGTGAATCTCGGATTAAACAAGTTCAACTAGCTAAATATCAGCTAGACGCGAAAATTGGGGCGATTGAGGTAGAAGGAGAAATGGCGGAATGAGCGACTTTAAAGATTTGCAAAATAGCATAATTCTTTCTTCTTTCGGGGCAGCTAGTGTAGGGGTACTTTTATGGTTTACACCTGCCAAACCCCTAACAAACTGGGTTGTTGCGGCTTCTATAGGTGGTTTGATTGCAGCGGAATTTGTTACAGTCATGTCTGAAATCAACTGCAAAAAACAGATAAGAATTTTTGGAACAGAAGTTAATAAGTTAACTTTCAACCTAAAAGCCGAAAGAGGCTTAGTATTGCGTCACAAGCAAGAACTAGCAAATCAAGCTGTAGTTTCTCGAAAATTAGCTGAGGAACTACAGCAATTAAAACTTATAGTTTCGACTTTAAGAGAACAGCTAAAAAATTATCAGACTGAAATTAAATCTCTGCAAACAGCGAATGGAGAAACGGCTACAGAAATAATGCAGGATTCTTTCCAAGAATTTCAGACTCAGTTAAATGCATTGATTGCATCTTTAGCGAAACGTTATCCTAACTTGCAAAAAGACTGGGAAGCATTGAGACATGAGTTTGATAGCTACATAAGATTATTCGCGGCTAGAGTCAACATAGTAATTAGTCAGACTAATGCCAAAGACCTAATAGAAATGTCTTTGACTATGCAGCATGAGATTATTTCTACTGGTGCAATGCTCAAGGTTAAAGCTTACAAATCAATAGTGGCTTACCTGACTAGAGAATTTGATGGAGTAGTTTTCAGGGAAGAACACGAAACGTTGCTTGAAGAGTTAAATGCAGTATGGCAAGCAAAGAATCAAGCGATCGCCATGACTTACAACAAGAATTTTGAAGCAATCAAGCAGGAATTTAGTCAGGTTGCAGATAGCGTTGTAACTGGGTATCGGGAGGATTTCAAGAGCATTGTTGATCAGGGGTTGACTCAGGTAGAGCAGATTGAGGAACTACAGAAGAATATTTTGTGGTTACAAGGCTCCTTAGAAGAAGCCAGTAAGCCTCACCGCTTTCCGGCAGCGGTAGAGCAAAGCCGTGTAGGGAATGCGATTATTGATTATTACTACCGGACTCATATTGTCCTAGATTCAATTGACTGGGATGATAGCGAAACTGGATATAAGCTGATGTTCCATGTCGGGCGTAACGGTTCAAGGTTCATTTCTGCCGATATGCTCAACGCTAACGATGCGCCACAAAAGCTTAAGGAAGTGTCGGGGGCGATTAATACTCCAGAGTTTAAGCACAATACCAGAGGTGGTCATGTGTTTGTGGAGGTGCAGACACGACATCCTAAAAAGAAAGACACTTCCAAGGATGAAATTGACAAGCTCTGGATAGCTGCCAGTAAATTTGAAAATTATGTCAAACGATGGGAACGTGTAAGGATCACCGCTGGAAGTACTGGTGGGAAATCACCCACGGCGAAAAATTTAGCATTGGCAATCCTAAAATCTCGAAAAGGAGTAGGAGAAATTCGGCTCTATGATCCTCAAGATGGTTCTAAAAAAGATTATTGGGATATGCCAAAGGCAGGTACATCTCATGAGGACAACGTGCAAGGGATGAAACAACTGTGTGACTTATTAGATCAGCGAACCAAAGTCAAAGGTAATCATTTGTTCATCCTGTATGTGTTTGATGAGATTGACTCAACCATTGCTAAGTATCGAAGTCAGGCTTATGCAGTTAAAGATTTAGTTGTCTACTCTTTATCCCAAGGTTCACATCAAGATTTAGGTGTGATTTACATTGGACAGTCTGCTGATGCTAACACCATACCGGGAATGTCTCACTCTCAATGGAACAATGCTGTACAAGTTCACATTGGATCTAACGCTGGTGTATGGTTAGACAAAGCAACCACAATTACAACTGAAGATAAGAACCGACTTCTAGAAAAATATCGCAAGATTCAAGAATTCTGCGATCGGATGAATGAAGAATTGGGTTTGGACGTTTATACCGATGCAGCGGCTTACCGTTTTGCTTTAGCAGTACCTCTTACTGGTTTACCTCAATTCATTCAGTTGCCTGGGTTTGACACATACGATTACAACGAAATTGTGAGTATAAATACTCAAAAATCAGTATTTGCTAACAATAATAATGGTCTTAAAATAGAAGCTGCTAAGGCAGTTATAGAACCGAAGCTAGTATGTCCTAACTCTGATTGTGGGTCTAATCGTATCGGTTCTAAAGGTTCACAGTACCATAAGTGTCTTGACTGTGGTAAAACCTGGAAGAAGAAACAAAGCTAATAGTAATTAGATATTTATAGAAATTTAGGCCGCTAATTATCTTGCGGAACTTACGGAATTTATTAAAAAGAAGTTCAGGGAACCTCACAGACGCTGGTTTTTAAAGCCTTGCTGTATAAGGGCTTTAGCTACGGAACTTCAGACGGAACTTGACCGAAAGGGGGTAAACATCTTTTTACGGAACTTCTGATATTTTTACAGACGTTGCTATTAGTTCAATCTCTTTTCTTTGGAATTAACATATCTATAAGAGCAATAGTTTTTATTAATGAAGACGAGATGAGGTTGACATTAATCTGTAATGTTTTCTTGATTCATAATAACTATAAAAACAGCTCAATTTTCTTTAATAGCGGGACAAATAATGTTGAAATTAATATCTAAATCTCTGAATTAAATTAAAGATTAACGAAAATATGTACCCATAGGTACCCAAATCTCTGCTCTGCTATTTTCAACCAGTCAAAAAACGCTGAAATTCTTAAGGGGTATGAATCATGGCTAAGGCTAAGGCTTCCGAGACTGCTGCTGTTGTACCCAAAAGTACCCAAGAGCAAGCACCTGCTAAAAACCGTAAATACTTCAAATCTGTAATGGACTTGGGCAACCACTGGATTAAAGCTTACGTCGAGGACTACGAGTTGATTAGAGAGCCTAGCTGGTATGCTCGGTGTCTTTTCAACACTTCTAGCAAACTGCCCGGACACGTTCGGTATTTGTCAGGCAATCGCACAGAGTTAATAAATACTTGTTGGCTGATTGGTAATCAAGCCATCCGAAGTGGTAGCAGTGACCTGATGCGGTTAGTGGAAGATTACACTGGTAAATCTTCACTGTGGCTTGAATTTTTTCTGGGAACTCTGGCACACCTGCCACAGATTAATTCCCAGATGAATATAGAAGTTACCGCAACCTGTAACGACGTTAAGCGACACTCAGAAGGTATTAAAAGTAATGCAGGCATTCACGAAGTAGAACTGTGTGGTATTCCTTGTACTGTAAACATTTCATTCCTTGCAGTTTTACCTGAAGGAATTGCCGCGCTCAAGAGTCATAAACTAGATGGAGCAGTGACCATCTGTGATATCGGTGGTGGAAACACCTCTATTAGTAGATTTTTCGATTCTGAATCTGTTGGCGATGTCCTAGCTAAAGATTTTGGGGCTGAGTATTTGATTGATAAGCTTTGTCACAGTTCCGCTCTCAAAGCATTAATCAAGCAAGCGCCTAACAAAGATATAGTCAATCGCAGTATTGAGACAGGGATTAAGTTTAAGAAAACTCAGGTAGGCGCTAAACTACCGTTTTTAGCTTACGGGGATTCAGATATTAACTTTTACAAAGTGTATGAGTTTGAACTGCAAGACTTTATTAATTGCAGACTTAGAGAAGTAATTAAGCAGCTTGAGCAATACAAGTTAGCTGGCGACCAAATTCTAATCATTGGAGGAGGTTCTAAGCTTCCTTTGCTAGGTGCTGCACTGAAAGCTAGAGGCTTTCTAATCTCCGATAGTGGAGCCTTTGACAATCTCAATGGATTAATTCAGGAGGCTGTCTAAATGGTTTGTGACAAAATCAGAATCAAGAAATACCAGCATCAGAGAGTGGATCAATGGTGTGAGGCTTTTGGTATTCCAGATAGGCGTTTTGTAGAAGATGCAATCAATTTCTATCTACAATATTTAGAAGATAAACAGCTGACTCCTCTACCTGTAATGCAATCTCTACCTCTATCTTCTAATCCATTACAAGAAACTGTAGAACTTAGTGATACTGAAGATCCCGAAGAATACCAAGGTGGAATCAGTCTTTGACGAAATTACAGTAATATTTATACATCAGAAATATTACTGCAACTACTACTGCAATTTTTGCAGTAGTTTTGCCGTTTCTTGAATCAAAGCCCTGAGCAGCTTGGCTTTCGTCAAGATCCTTATCTAGCAAGGGTTTCAGAAATACCGTGTGTTCGCCCTGGGTTTCCCTCATGAGCGAGCGCACCAAGCTCGTTCGCGGAGCGTCTTTGCAGGAGAAGGGGCGGGGCATTTTATTTCTTGGGTTTCCCTAATACCATTTCACGAAAAATCTGATACAAATGTAACCCCTGAAAGCTTTGCTGCATCTAAGTTTTTTAATTGCGTACAGCCCTTTGGGCATGAAAACAGCGCAGCGGGGCGTAGCCCATTGCGAATTGTGAATTGCGAATTGGTATAAGTGCCTAACCCCTAAAAAAATTGTTAATTTTGTTTTAAATAGGCAGTTAAAGATAATAGGAGTAACCATGCCACCTTTTGAAAAATAAATCAACTAGCTGCTTCTGAGACACTTCTTTATAATCTTATGTAACATAAAATCTTAAGCATAAATTACAAATTAAAAATAAAAATTTGACGTATAATTTTCTTGAAGCAAAAGATTCATTGTCCAAGAATCTGAAAATATATGATAAATAAAAAACGTATTTATTTAAGTCAAGGATGTGCTTTAAATACTACGAATAAAAGAATAGTGGTAAATGTATCAAGTGAAGAGATATTAAATTTAATTACGCAGTCGATAAAAAGTTATTATTCACAAGGAATTCAACAAGAAATATTTGAGACTAGTTTAGACTTCATAGCTGATTCATCTCCATCAGAAATATCACAACTCAGAGAAAATGTAGCAATTCCTAAGCCAGATACATTAGTTGTGGTATGTTGTCAGATAGGAAAAGTAGAAGTTAATGAGTTGGAATTAAATTTTCCTGTAGTAGTATATTTTGTAATAGCAGATACAAAATATACTAATCATTTTCTAGCGATGAGAATACAGCTATCGGCAGATATATGGAGTGGATTAGAACGATTTATGGATTTAGAAGACAAATTGGGTGATCAATTCTTTAAAAGTTATGAAATTCAATTAATCTTTGATGATAAATCTCAATCCTCTGTGGAATTAGAAGTATTACAAACTCTGAATATGCCAGCTAGATTACAATTTTTACCAAAATTTAAGAAGTTTGACCCAACGGTTAATTTTCCTACTTGGCCTATTATATAATATAACTACTGTTGTTTCAATTCTCACAATTGAGCAGTTAGTTTCAAAGTAGAGAGGATCACAAAATAACCTTGACATCTGAGAGTAATAAATCCTCTTTGGGTAAGATTTCTAGATATCAAGTAAAAATTCTTTATTGACGAAATGTATGATTACTCTCAGCATGATTGGATCTGACGAATAATCGATAAAATCAATGCCCAGTTGGGTAAAAAGTATTTAGTGAATTTGCTATTTTTCGTGTTGAAGTATGCCAGAGTTTGTTTATAGAAACAAAAAAGGGATTATAAGAGTAGCTTTTTATAGCGAAGAAGATCAGGATCTAATTGAGCATCTTCGATGGAGAATTGATGCTGATGGTTTCATGCGACGAAACAGTACTAGGGATATGTTTGGAAAACAGCAAACTATTTTTTTTCATCATGTTGTAGCCCAAAGAATGGGGCTTGATACTAAACTGATAATTATACATATCAATGGAATTAAAGGGGATAATCGTCGCTCAAATCTTCGCTCTGCAACTAAGCAACAAGTTCAGATGTCCAGAGGTAAACACTACAATAATAAGTCTGGATTTAAAGGTGTTGTCAAAAAATCGTCGAAAAAATTTAGAGCGCAAACTACGATTAATAAAAAAACGATTACTATTGGTGATTTTGACAGTCCCGAAGAAGCATATAGAGCTTACTGTGATTATGTTCGCCCTATTCATGGGGAATTTTTTGGGAGCATCCCAATTTGGCAAAAATAAAAGAATCCAGATTATTCGCGAGTTACAGTCGCGAATAATCTAGGGATTTAATCTTGTGGTTCTTCTGACTCTTGCTCAGATCCAGAACTAATATCTA
>JAESGI010000341.1_pt1 | contig 16081 bp, 12 predicted proteins | sample 9269671 | NCBI WGS metagenome assembly JAESGI01 (sample SAMN14515641, study PRJNA621666) | algae metagenome | isolation source: Nostoc indistinguendum CM1-VF10 and co-occurring heterotrophs from gravelly... | place: USA: Clark Mountains, San Bernardino, California | collected 1998-06-05 | reverse complement strand
TCGATTTCAAGACGATTACGCCCGTACTAAGTTCTAGTATCATTTTTGAGTAAACTTAGCGGGGCTGTCGCTAACTGGAAAATCGTAGTATCAGATTGTTAGGGATTTTGTCGTCTAACCTGAATAATGTGAAATAAATCCAACTTTCTTACGCCATCCATTCAGTCCACTGTGGGGCATCTGTTACCAATTGAGCAAACTTGTCCGGGTCAAGATCCTCAAACTCCAGCATCACACCGCAACGCTCATCACTCGTTAACGTGCTGAGTAATTCCTTAACCTTGTCAACCCCGTACTCCACCCGTTCAATCGCCAATCCAGCGTAATATTTAACCCGCTTCCACCAAGAATCACTGAGTTCTATATCTGTGTCCATACCCCCCCGATTATTACTTCCACTTTCATTAAAGGTGGGTATGGACGGAGCATTAATCCCATACTGAGACTGCATCCTAGCTGCATAAGCCGCATTTCGTTCTTGTTCATCTTGACGTTTCTTTTCCTTCTCCTCTCGCTGCCTCTGCCGATGATCCAGGACTTTCTGGATAAACTCGACATCCTCAGTATTCAGTCGATAGTACCGAACCCTCTGTCCGTCCTCCATTGGTCTTCGTGATGATGTGGACAAACCCAGTTGCCAGAGGTACTGCCCCAAAATCCACAAAGCAGACTCCGATAACGGGATGGTGAGGTTAAGAATACCTTTAACGTGAGAAGCATTGCGCTTGGAGAACTCAGCCAAAGCCTGAATCATCGCTTCGTCGCCTTTAATCTCAACCCCAGCCATGAGATCCATCAACACTGCTCTCAATCCCAACCGATGACGCATTAACCACGCGGTAGAATGATTACTCCAGTCTGTGCAAATAGCTAATCGCTCCCGTTCCGATTTATCACGTTCGGCAACCACAGTCGGTGGTGAAACACATTCCCGGTCCTGCTCATCAGTAATCATTTCCCCAGGATCAGCCAATATCGCTTCAAGTGCGACAATCTTTTTAATTAACCGCCCAGAGTCATCTTTCTCCACCAGTTCAGGGGTAACGTTCATCCCGTAAGTGTCTTGTATGCGAAACTTCTCGCACTCCAAAACTTCCTCCGGTTTGAGATAATCCTGATGCTGCCTGCTGTTGTAAGTCCTCCTGTCAATATCTTTGGCATTTGCCACCTTGCGATAATGCTCCTCATCGATGGCAATACCAGCCGCCTTCATCCACCGGGAAGTTCCTTCATCACCACCATTGCCCAAAGGAATAATCGTATTCCCCATCTCAATAAGAAGCGATCGCAGATCGGAACGTAAATTGTTAATCGACCAATTCCGTTGCGCTTCAATCTGACAACTGGTATCCAACGCCCAATCCTTCTCAGCCCCACGTTTCCCTGTCTCGCGGTTAATGCGAATCAAAAACGCGGTCATTTCATTCTTCTGGAGAATCTTTTCTTTGATGCGACGGGCATTGGTTTCGGCGTAACCAAAGGGAGGGCGCGGTGCTACCCAAACATACATGGGGACATCAGGACGATACCGCCATAATTGCTGGGCACATTCTGTAGCGGACTGTGAAACAGCATGAAACACGCCAAAAACAGCATCAAAATGATAGCTGGAAATGTCAACCCCTGTACTGAGACTGGGAGTAATTAAAAAAGCGTCGATATCAAGAATGGCAATGTTAATCTCGCGGATAAAGATGACGTTCTCCTCACTGCCACTGTTTTCCGAATGAATAGCCCACACCCGTAACTTGCGGTCTTCGGGTGATTCCGGTGTTTCGTCCGTGTCATCAATTGCTGAACCATAATTGAGCGCTCTTTCTAGCTTTTTGATAAACCGCTTGCTGTCGCTGACCATCATCAACTTTTTACCCAGCATCAACTGAGCGTGAAACTCGGCAACGATTGCACTACTGTTTTTCCCCTCGTACCAATAAACCTGACGACCCCCAGAGCGATACTCATTTTTGATGATGTAGGGTTTTTCACCAGTCGGTCGCATTCGCATAAAAAACTCGATGGTCAAGTCATCGAGGTGAGCATCTGCCAACACTACCAATTTGGCGTTGTAAACCAGATACTCCAGCACTTCCAGGATAGCCCCCCGGTGTTCTTTGCAAGTTTTGGACTTGAGTAGGTGAGCGAGATACTGGCAGGCTTCATCAATAAAAAGAATATCGTAAGCCTGTAAATCATTCGCCATTTTATACAGCGAGTCTACAGTAATGCTGAGAGCCTTTGCTTTAGCCCAGTCACCGCAAGAAATCGCAGAGTACATGGCAGTTTGCAAGCGATCGCTGAGATTTTTGAGCAGGGTAACGCGATGCCCATTGTTCAAAAAGCTCAAGTCTGGGTTGTCTCTTCTGATCATCGCCAAGATTTCGGTCTTGCCAGTCCCCATGTCAGAAGCCAAACCAACTAACCCAGATTGAGGCAGAGAGCGGATGACTGTGGAGAGATAGCGGGTATTGACTATCACATTGGGTTTGAATTTGTGAAGCCCCCTGGCACGATTCATGAAAAATCTTTGGCTTAACTCGCTGATTCTCAAGGCATCAGCAATCATAGTGGACACTGCTTTGTCTGCTTTCTTGCCCAAAGCTACAACCCAATCGTCAATTCCTTTCTCTGGGCCAGGCAAAACTGCTACTTCACACTCGAGAGTAAGTTGGAGAATGACTTGACAGGTACGGCGAGTAGCAGCAAAAACTTGCTGTTTTGTTTTGGGTTTGGTTTCGTAGTCGAAAAGGATAACGAATTTGCGACCCTTTTGCGCCATTGGGACTAAATCAGGGTGCAGGTATTCCACATCTTCCTTGCCCACGCGACCATTCCAGATTCCAGGGAGTGCGATGGCTACATACCCCAAAGTTAGGAGACAAGCAGCCTTCTTCTCGCCCTCCGTAAGGCATACAGGGATTTCAGGATGTGCCATTACCCAAGCCCAGAAACCCAGTGCTTCTCCTTCATCAGTAACGGTGATTAGTTCTGGCATCGGCACGTCATACCTCAACGATATCAACCGCCAAATGTGCAGAGGGACTCTCAGGTAGGTGACACGATTGGGAGTTTTGGGGGGTGACTCGTATTTAACGGGCTTTTGAGTTTGTTCGTTTGTAGTCTTGTCCCATTCGAGTCTGGGGTAATCGGGTTTCATCCGTCCCCAGTCCATCGGTAGCCAATCTTTAAGCGGGTCAAGTCCACTAACCCACCATGCACCCGATTCTGCGTAGGCATATCTTTTCAAGTAGCCATCGCGCAGTCGCCCATCGTTGCGTCGAGCGGTTTGGGGTAGAGCGTATAAAAGGTACTCGTATACTTCCGAACCATTTAAAGAGCGGACATTTAGGGCAGTGAGTTTGGGGTCAACGGCAGAATTAACTACCCATTCATGCCAGTGGTTGGGAGCTAATTCACTGTTCGGATTCTGATGTGTATCAATTGTGTGGCTCAAATGAACAGCATCATTTTGGTTCGAGGAGCCACGTAAATTTAGATAATGCTTTGGTAATTCATAATGAGAATTGATCAAGTGATTTTTAGGTACAGTTTTGAAATCAGTTTGTTTTTTGAAAACTTCTTTTGAGGTTGGTTCAGAAGTATTGGGTATTTTAGGTAAGCCATAATTAGGATCTAATAACCGACGACGTTTTGCTTCTCCCATGATTTGACTCCTTTTTGAGGGAATAAGATAGTACAAACAAACTAAGAAGTTGTGATTGTAGATGACTTAGAAAAAATCAATTGCACGAAAAATTGATGCTGTCAGCCAGTGAATCTGATATAGAATCAGGGTTGACAGCTTTTTTGAAGTGCTATTGTTTCTCTGCTCAGATTGAAAAAATCAGAATTATCTGCTTCCGCCTGTGTGTGGTCGGAATGTGAGATTAATTCGCGTGCTAACCACTTTGTTGGTCTTTGGAACCTGATGCAGATGTGTTGATTGACAACCGGGGTGCATCACAAGCAAGCTGCCGTGTTCAAGCCAGAAATCCGTTGGCCTGCCATTTCTCGGTTTGATTTGGAATTTGCGACATGACCCCAAGCTGACTGATGCGATCGCTGGATTAAATCCCATCGATGGTTCATTGTCTGCGTGCCACCCGATAGAATCAGTCCCCGTGCGGTACTGGTTGCCGATGACGATGCGGAACTTATATCCAGTCAACGCAGTGATTGTGTCACGTAAGTTAGCCAGATTGTCTGTCCAAGTCAGGGGTTTCAAAAATACGCTGTTGGAGTAAAGGTAATCACATCCGGCATCACCATAAATGCACTCAAGGCGCGGGACGGGCATTGTTTTACCAGCGATTCTGATTTGATTCTGCTGCCACTCCAGTTTCAAGCAGTATTGGTAGAGTTCATTGGCCTGTTCAAGACTTAAAAAATCAGGATAGTAACTGACTGGAAGAACTGGGGTTGATTCAGTAAATAAATTGAGTTGTTGCATGGTAGTTTTCTCCTACTATTGAACGTGTAACTGGGGGAATTGCTATTAGTTTTAGTTGGACAAAAATACTTCATTTTTCTTGAGATACTTGTTCCCAATACTCAAGAACAAAATCATGGGCTTGCTGTAACACTTGAGGGAGTAAAAATAACGGGATTTCCCAAGCCGCAATAACACTACCAGCAAAACATTCTGCAAGTTCAACCCGAATACATTCTGGTAATTTGCTCTCTAAAAACTTGAGCGAATGATCTTCGTTTTCTGGTAGTTGAACAAAAAAATAATCGTCGTGCATAATATCAGCAACTAGACCGTATTTTTCTGCCAAGGTTTTTCGTAGAGTGTTCATAATGAAAGGTTGGTTTAGGTAGGGAATTATTGAGAGATGACTTTTACTATTTCGGGCAACCACCGCAGTTGAAAAACAGTTTGGTTTGAGGATTTGGCGACTGCGGGAACCATGCGACCCCATTGCTTACCTTCCAAAGTAGGACGATAGGGAATTTTCTTGTCATTTGTTCTGTATTGCAGTCCCGAATTTAGTAAGCAGTGGTTAACAGCCCGTGCAGACATTCCAACTACCTCACCAATTTGTGTTGGGTTTAAAAATGCGTCCTCTGCAACATTTGTTTGAGCGATGGCAGTTTTTAATTCATCGGCGGCTGGCTTAAGTGCGGGGTTAACTCTGGTAGCGGCATTAACTGCTAACTGGGCGGTGAGGGATTTGTCTAGTCCAGCAAATTCCCCCAACATCATTGCTAACTGTGCGGCTTCGTGGGATGGGGCTAATGTATGTGATGGTTCCTGCTGTTTTACTGGCTCTACTTGGGTTGAGAGCATCACTTTCATTAAAGTTCTGTTGGCCCAGATGCGGAATTCCACAGAAACCCATCGAGCTAAATCAATGGCGATTTCTGGGTGAATCCAAGTGCTTTGTTCGCTTCCGTATCCCTGGATATCTATTACCAATAACGATATGAGGATCTTCATATCGTTAGAAAGTACTTGCAAATACTGCTTTGTAGACTTGAGCTTCGTGTAATCAGCTAAGAATTTCCCGTTAGCTTTGCACATCTGACTTGCATTCACGTAGCCCTTGGGTATAACATATTTACCTATTTCCCCATCTTGGGGCATTTGGTTAATTTCTGATTCGTACCAAAAATGTGTCAGCATGATTCATTCCCTGGGTATTGAACAAATAATTGATTCAGGCATTCACGCGCACCAAACTTTTCTCACCAACCAGGGAGAAGCGATTCGATATAGTCGGTGTATTAATTAACGTTGGCGACACCAATTCGACGACGTAAAACCAAGAGTTATTCACAAGCCCAATCCCCAGAATCAGCCGTTGTTTTGTTCCCTTATCGTGAGAACAGAGGATCACTCTTTCGCCCAGAACGAAAGCAGTTTTTTGCACAGTGATGACTTCTAATTCTCCAGTGGCGATGATTTGGTTTTGTGTAGCGTGGAGTATTTCATTGCGGCAATCAATTGAGTAAATCCAACATTCGTGTTTCCATTGCATACCGCAGCAGTAGCCGAATGTTCTCGTGGTTCTGAGGTATACTCTCTCCAGTAAACTAATTGCAACAGGTGGGATTGTTCGACCCCAAGGTGGGGAGAGATACCAACTTGTTTGGAGTGCATTAATGTGGTCAATCATGCGAGTTTCCCCACTAAATATTCGATCTTCTCTTTATCAATGGCAGCAATTCGATTCTTAATGCGTTGAGGTGGATTCTGAAGAAATCGTTTTAAGTCTTTGCTTCTGATTTGGTGATATCTGCCAGAACGTCTGCTTGTGCGTATCCATCCCTTTTTTACCCAACTCCAAACAGTAGCCGAATTAAGTTGTAAAACTCTGGCAATTTCGCAGCAGTTGTAGTTATCAAGAATTGGACGTGCGGAGTATCCTAAAAAGCGCAGTTTGTTTTGAATAGCTGATGTTGAGCGTGTGTATCCTCTTCTCTTTAGCCGATACGCTATTTGTTTAACAGTGTAAAGACAAGCCATTTCCTCAACGATTGCTATTTCTTCATCAGTCCATTTGATACTCATAATCTCACCTCCCCTATTGATGCAGATTTAGTAGAAGAATGTTCTTTGACAATCCGAGCGCTGATAGATTCAAAGTCAACTTGAAAGATGTTCATATCTGTGGACATTCCCCAGTGTTGTAGCGGTCTACGATGTGCTGTCTGATTGCAGATTTATTCAGCCCGTCAGGGATATCGATATGAGCTTCACTGGTAATTTTTTCAACAACTGTAACGATGACTCTCATGGTTAATTCTTATCTGATTAATTCAGGATTCAGAAATAAAACTTCTTCTGAATCCTGACTGCTGATTTACACTGCCCCAGTTTTTACTGCCTGCAACTGTTGCATCCATGCGCTGATTGTTGCTAACTCATCCGCACCGCTAGCAACAGCATCAACAACGAGATTTTGATACAAAGATTCGGCATGATTGGGATATTCACACTTATCTGCTGCCCAAGCCAAACACATAGTCTTCACCAGTTCATCAATCTTGCTAATATGCAATTGACTGGGGCTATTTTTGTCTTGAAATTGCAACCACTCTCTGACCAAATCAAGCGGATAATCAAGTAAAGTGCGAATATTTTTTACTCGTAGGTCTTGAGGATGTACAGATTGCGGAACTACACTAAGTTTCGCTGGAGCTACTGGAGTTTCTGCTATAGATGGAATAGTTGAGGATGTGCCACCTAATAAAATTTGAATGTCACGAATGATTGTTGCCCAATCAGCATTTTTATTCCATTCTCTTTCAATTCTGCTTTTACTTACTGCATCGTAAAGATTACAGAAAACCGTGTTTTGTTCACCAGCAGTAGCAACAATAATCAGTGGCTTAGAAAAATCTTGTACACCTGATGCAGCTAGGAGAAAGCTTTTGGCGAAATTTGTTTCAACACCAGTTCTTATGACGTAAAGTTCATCGGCACTAACAACAATATCCAGTTTGAGATTGTCTTTGCCTTTGAACTCTTTAGCCGTCAATCGCAGTTCTGACAAGTACCCAGTTAATCCTCTTTGGGGAACTGGGATGGTTTTCTCCCTGTCAATATCGTAGTGATACCACAGGTAAGATTCTCCAGCTAACTCGGCATTTTTGACATATAAATAGATGGGTTCGGGAGGGTTGCATAAACCTAGTTTAATTTCAGCAATCATGTTTCACCTCGGTTAAGTTTCATTGATTGGTGTTCTGTGTATAATGGGAATTCTGTAGCGGGAGAAAAACTTCCGTGCGTTCACTTGAATAAGCACCACTCATTCAGGTGAACGGTTTTTTACTAAACAGAAGTTTCTCGATTGCGGTCTAGCTCCCATTGGAGATAAGTCAACGCAGTGCTAGCATCAGCAATGTTTAAATCAGGTTGATATCCCTCGTCCAACAGTTGTTTGTAGTCTGGGTGCGTAGCAATAAGGGATATCAGGGTTTGGGCTTGTTCAAGTAATTGGTGGAGATATGGGTTAGACATTTCTATGCCCAATCGTGAGCATAAATCCTCCGCTTTCACTCCCATAATTCCTGGCTCAATCTCGGTTTCTAATTCTTCAAGCAGAGATTGAAAATCAGGGTGTCCATCGTTGATTTCAACTTCAATCAAATCTGCACACGTTGTAATAGTGGTTGCCCAATTGGGTAAAGTTTGTGGAATGGTTTTCGCGTAAAGTTTCATGATTGCGTCCTCTGGAATTAATAACTTAAAAATCTTTGGCAATCTCCAACAAAAAGCCGCGTTCCCAAACAATTAAAAATGCAAAATTCAAAATGCAAAATTAATTTCTTATTCTTCAATTTTGAAATTTGAATTAATAATTTTTAATTTGACCAAAGCGAATGGTGCGCTGATCCAAAGCAAAGCGAGGGTAGTCAAGCGTGTTTGGGGATTGATATTGTGAGTTGCATATTGATTGGTGAATGAAGGGAAATAATCAGTGAGCAGTTACCAGTTACCAGTTATCAGTTAACAGTGTCGAATCTTGATAACTGTTAACTGTTAACTGATAACTGTTTTAATTACGCTGTGACTAACTCCGCTCTCTCCAACAGTCGTTGCAATTTATCGCCAGTTAGCTGTTCTAACGGCTGATCTAAAAAATATTCATCAAAAATAGATTTACCATCAGTAGACACGCCCAGCATCAACAGCGATTGAACTGCTGACATTGCAGAATCACAGGGTATGCGCTGGGTTTCATCTGCTGCGCGTGTGAACCACCAGCCAGCGTCAGTCTGTCCGACTTCGCCTAATTTCACGTCATTCTGGTAAATCCCATCGTCGAGGATTTCAAAGCCGTACTTCTCGCACTCGTTGAAAATCTGCGCCATGATTTCGTTGCCAGTAGTGCATGGTTTTGCAAGTTGTTCCTGCACTGGTAATGAGCCGTCTTTGTAGTGAGTGCAGATGAAGCGATGACAACACATTGGAGTGTTGGCACGGAATATTTCTTTGTAGTTGACCATGACTATCCAGCGTTGCGTTAAGTGGTTGTCGTCATGGCTAATGCTGGCTACCAGTTTGTCATTAGCATAATATTCGTGATGGTCAAACGAGATTTCGACTATTCTAAGGGGTTCGGGAGCTACAACTCGGGCTTGGTCGGCGATGAAGTGGTCGAGTTCGGCTTGATCTGTGATTTGTTCGTTAGCGACTTTCTGGACTTGGGCGGATTGGTGGTTGATGATTGCCTCTAGCCAAGTTTCAGAGGCTCTTTTGTCTCCGGTGGGTGTTACGTCGAGTTCTGTGGCGATTCTTTTGAGACGGGGGAGGTTGTAACGGGAGAGCGCTTGCTGTGTATAGGTTGGATATGTCATGATAAGGTTTCCTTAATTGGAACGGAACAAAAGGCGATCGCTCCCAAAGTTTTCCAGGCTGTGGGCGAGCGCTTTTTGTATTTTGTGTTATCACAATGGTATAACATGGTAAAACGTGTGTCAACAATGTTGTACCAAAATCACTAAAGATCAGACAGAATAAGCTAGAACTGATTCAAGCGCCTTATACCTTATATGAGCAAGCAAGAGTTATCGAAGGATGATCGATTAGTCGTCAGAATAGACAAGGAGACAAAGAATGCATTTATGCAAAGAGTTGAGAGTGAGGGCAAAAATGCTTCAGAAGTACTTATAAGTTGGATAAATGATTACCTTGCTCAAGAAGCACGGTTACTGCCTGATATCGGTCAGGTTTATGCAGAAGTAGAAAACCTCAAAAAGAAAGTTGCTTTCTTGGAAGATGAAGTAACAAAAAAATCAGCAGCCTGAGAGAAGAGAATAGCTCTCTCAGGCAAATGCATGAAACAATAGCGCAGGCGATAAAATCTTTGCCTGTACCAGACAACCCGTCAGACATCTGACGGGTTTAATTTTATGAATGCAACAAGTTCGGGCAAACTTGTTACAACAAGTATACACAATGTGTAAATAATAAGCTAATAATATTTGTTATATGCATAAAGCCATTAAGACGAGTCGTGATCCTTGCATGGAAAACGAGAGCTTAGAAATTACAAATCAAGCAACTTTACTCAAGAGTGATCGCTGATGCAAATCTATATGTAACAAGCAAACAAAAAACCCCAACCTCAGTAAAAGGTTTGGGGAATAAATTTCAATATAGTTACATCCTTATCATGGCACAACTTGATATTCGTTCACCCACTGTTCAGCCAGGGGTGGACTGATGAACAAATTACCACCGAAGCGCAAAAAGATTACCTCTGCTTCAACCAGTGAGAGCAAACCACTAGATGACCAAGACCTTGAGAATATCTCTGTTGAAGAAAATCCAGCTACTGCAACAATCACCGTTACTGCTGTTCAAATTCCCGAATTAACCGAGCAAGAGCAAAGCGATCGCTTGCATTTGGAACGGCAAGTAGAAAAAGCGTTTTACCTTGCGGGGAAAGCACTGATGGAATTGCGAGACAGAAAACTTTATCGTAATACGCACAAAACCTTTGAGGAATACTGCCGAGAGCGTTTTGGTTTTGAACGGCGTTATCCGTACAGGTTAATGGAAAGTACAGTGGTCGTAGATAATCTGATGAAAATGTGTCCTAATAGGACACAAAATGATCTAGTTGTGGACACATCTGCCCCAGATTTTAGTGAAGGACAAATTTTACCCATCAATGAATATCAGCTACGACCTTTGATTCCGTTAGAGCCGGAAGTGCAAAGAGAAGCATGGCAGCAATCCGTAGAGGCAGCAGGTGGTAAAGTCCCATCAGGTCGCATTGTCAAAGATGTTGTGCAGCGCATCATGGAAAGGACGAAAATACCAAACACCTACCAGATAGGTGAAGTTTGCCAAATCATAGTCAAAGACAATCCCGAACTCAGGGGCAAGGGCGGGTGCTGGGCGATTGTCAGCGCAGTAAACGAGTTTAGTTGCACCGTGAGAGTCTGGGATGGAGAGTACATCATTGGCTTGCAACATCTGAAGTCCTTCAACTACCTGCTTGCCGAGTGTCAGCAGATGCAGCAGATTAGCGATCGCATCAGTCGGGTGTATTCCGATTCACTAGAGGAGACAGTCAAAAGTCTGTTGCAGTCGTTGGGGAAGGTGAATCGGCCTTATCTTACTGCTGTGGAAGAGAAGCTGTTGACCTTACTGGAGTCCGAGTATGCACTCAAGAAACGCAAAAACAAAAGTCAGGAGTAAATGAATCAATTCAAAATTCAAAATTAAATACAGCCAGACACAACGGCAGAGGATTTCCACCTGCCTTTAAATTAATAATTTTAAATGCGTGAATTGCTTTGACATTGAATTGGGTTGTGTCTGGAAGTATGAGGAGTAGCGTTAGATGAATTAGCAGTGAGGACTATTTGTCCTTTGGCGTTTAGCACTGCACCTGTGGCTTCAACAATGCGTTTGGGAGTGGAGGTTGTTGGTTTAGTTGTTGGTTTATTAGTAACAGGTGGTAGGGAACGGTTGTTATTGCTGAGTTTAAAAGGCACCCAATCTATTTGGGTTGCATCAGGAGTGAGAATGTCTTTGGGACTGGGTGGTAAACCGCCGCGTCCGGTGATCACAAATCGGTTTTGGGCGTAACCTGGACTATAGCAACCTTGGGCTAGTTGGGTGTCAACTGGTACTGTTGGCAATTCAACTAAGCCACTATTGGGGTCGATACCAGGTGTATTCAGTTCTACAGTGCCTTGTGTACCAAATTCTGAACTAGCAGTGATGTCACTCAAGAGAGTTGGACTTTCACGAAACTCAATACCATATATACCAAAGGCTCGAATATCTACTCTCCCACCTGTGCCTGTAAAAGCATTAGCAGTGATGTCGCTATTTTCGCTTGGCACAGCGACGATGAAGCCCGACGGGACATCAATATTAATGTTGCCACCATTACCACCAGCTTTTTCTGTGCCTGCGGTGGTGGAAATGGAAGCGCCACGACGTAGAAGCAGTAAATCAGTCTGTAAGTTGATGTCGCCACCGTTGCCTGATGCAGATTGGGCGTTAAGTGTGCCACTGTTGTCTAAAGTAACTCTAGGTGAGGTGACGATAATATCTCCAGCAGTACCCGTCGGACTTTGGGAGTTAACGAACAAGCCACTGCGAAAGTTGGCACTTTTGCCAGAAATGGTGAAAAAATCAACAGTATTAACTTTAATTGTGCCTGCACTCCCTTGTCCAAACGTTGAGGCAGTAAGTAGAGCGCTATCTCGTAACGAGAAAGAACCAGAATCGATAGTAATGTCGCCCCCATTACCAACTGTCCCCGTGGACACCAAGCTGGCAATCCCACTGGGAATACCATTTTTCTCCCCAGCAATATCAACAGAACCTGTTACTTTCACATTGACATTCCCCGCATCGCCCCGTCCTGCTGGCGCTGTTGCAGATGTACCGCGAGTAATGGTCGACAATTGAGCGCCATCAGTGAGTGACAGTGTTGCAGCTAAGATGTTGATATTACCTCCCTTACCTACACCCCCTCGTTCCACCGTACTGAAGATAGAAGCATCTGCTAGAGTTACAGCATCTCGTGTCCGCACTGTCACATTCCCTGCATTCCCAAGTCCTAAAGTTGAGGCTCCAAGTTGAGCGCCATCACTTAGAGAGAATGAACCAGAATTGATAGTAATGTTACCTCCATTGCCAACTGCTCCTGTATTCACCAAGTTAAGAATCCCACTAAGAATACCGTTTTTCTCTCCAGCAATCTCAACACTACCAGTAACATTAATATTGACATTCCCCGCATCGCCCCGTCCTGCTGGCGCTGTTGCAGATGCACCACGAGTAGAGGTTTCCAGTCCAGCGCCATCAATTAGTGATAGTGTTGCAGCTAAGATATCTATATTACCTCCCTTACCTACACCTCCTGATTCCACTGTGCTGAGGATGGAAGCATTATCTGCTATAGTCACAGCATCTCGTGTCCGCACTGTCACATTCCCTGCATTCCCAAGTCCTAAAGTTGAGGCAGCAATTTGAGCGCGATCCTGTAATGAGAATGAACCAGAATCGATAGTAATGTTACCCCCATTGCCAACTGCTCCCGTATTCACACTGCTAGAAATCTTACTGAGAATACCGTTTCTTTCCCCAACAATCTCAACACTACCAGTAACATTAATATTGACATTCCCCGCATCGCCCCGTCCTGCTGGCGCTATTGCAGATGTACCGCGAGTAGCGGTTTCCAGTTGAGCGCCATCAGTGAGTGACAGTGTTGCAGCTAAGATATCGATATTACCTGCCTTACCTACACCCCCAGATTCTACCGTGCTGAAGATGGAAACATTATCCGCAAGAGAAACAGCATCTCGTGTCCGCACTGTCACATTCCCTGCATTCCCTTGCCCAAAAGTTGAGGCAGCAATTTGAGCGCCATCACTTAGAGAGAATGAACCAGAATCGATAGTAATGTTACCCCCATTGCCAACTGTTCCCGTATCCACAAAGCTGAAAATCCCACTGTTAAAATTGTTTTTCTCCCCAGCAATATCAACACTACCAGTAACATTAATATTGACATTCCCCGCATCCCCTCTTCCTGCTGGCGCTGTTGCAGATGCACCACGAGTTAGGGTTAACAGTTGAGCGCCATCAATTAGTGATAGTGTTGCAGCATTGATGTCAATATTGCCACCTTTACCTACACCCCTTTCATCCACTGTACTGAGGATGGAAGCATTATCTGCAAGAGAAACAGCGTCTTGTACCTGCACTGTCACATTCCCCGCATTTCCAAGCCCTGAAGTTGAAGAAGTAAGTACAGCGCGATCGCGTAATGAAAAGGAACCAGAATCGATAGTAATGTTACCCCCATTGCCAACTGTCCCTGTATCCACCTGGCTGCGAATCCCACTAGGAATACCATTTTTCTCCCCAGCAATCTCAACAGCACTAGTAACTTTAATATTGACATTCCCCGCATCGCCCCTTCCTGCTGGCGCTGTTGCAGATGCTTCACGAGTAGCAGTTACTAGTTGAGCGCTATCAATTAGTGATAGTGTTGCAGCATTGATGTCAATATTGCCACCTTTACCTACACCCGCTCGTTCCACCGTGCTCAAGATGGAAGCATCTGCTAGAGTTACAGCATCTCGTGCCCGCACTGTCACATTCCCCGCATTTCCAAGTCCCTCAGTTGAGGCAGAAAGTTGAGCGCGATCGCGTAATGAAAAGGAACCAGAATCGATAGTAATGTTACCCCCATTGCCAACTGTCCCTGTATCCACCTGGCTGCGAATCCCACTAGGAATACCATTTTTCTCCCCAGCAATCTCAACAGCACTAGTAACTTTAATATTGACATTCCCCGCATCGCCCCTTCCTGCTGGCGCTGTTGCAGATGCTTCACGAGTAGCAGTTACTAGTTGAGCGCTATCAATTAGTGATAGTTTTGCAGCATTGATGTCGATATTACCTCTTTTACCAACACTTCCTGCTCGCACTGTACTGAAGATGGAAGCATCTGCTAGAGTTACAGCATCTCGTGCCCGCACTGTCACATTCCCTGCATTCCCAAGTCCTAAAGTTGAGGCAGCAATTTGAGCGCCATCACTTAGAGAGAATGAACCAGAATCGATAGTAATGTTACCCCCATTTCCAACTGCTCCCGTATTCACACTGCTAGAAATCTTACTAGGAATACCGTTTTTCTCCCCAGCAATATCAACAGAACCTGTTACTTTCACATTGACATTCCCCGCATCGCCCCGTCCTGCTGGCGCTGTTGCAGATGTACCGCGAGTAATGGTCGACAATTGAGCGCCATCACTGAGTGACAGTGTTGCAGCTAAGATGTCGATATTACCTGCCTTACCTACACCCCCTCGTTCCACCGTACTGAAGATGGAAGCATCTGCTAGAGAGACAGCATCTCGTGCCCGCACTGTCACATTCCCCGCATTTCCAAGTCCTAAAGTTGAGGCTTGAAGTTGAGCGCGATCAAGTAACGAGAAATCCCTAGAATCAATAGTAATATTACCCCCATTGCCAAATGACCCCAAACGCACAAGATTGACAACTCCGCTCCCAGCAACTTTGATTGAATCGGTAGCATTGAGCGTAATATCTCCCCCAATTGTTTCAGGTGTCCCCAAACCTCGCCCAATACCACTGCTTAAAACACTTCCTCCTAAAATCTCTAGATTATTGGCATTGACTGCAATATCACCGCCACCAGCCCCTTCTACGGATATTGCAGCTTGATTGGTGAGGGATACTTCAGAGCGCGTCACATTCTCAGGAAATATCAAGCTGAGATTATCACCATCTACACCTAGCGCTACACTACCAGCCTGAGCCAATCCTCCTAACTCAACTCGTCCACCAAAAGCATTTAATTCTCCCCCATCCATGCTGACATTACCACCCACCAGCAGTAAGCTCTTACCATCTGGTACTCGTAAACCAAATGCGTTTAAACCTGCTGGATCTGTTCCTGCCGATGCAACTGAGTTATTTTGAATTGCTGCATTTTGATTAATCTGATTAAACAGCAATGCTGAAGGATTAATAGTCAACAAGGGTGAAGGGATATTTTTATCAGTAGCGCTAAAAAATCCTCGATTTCCAAATTGCAGTGCATTCGCTGTACTCGCAACAAAAGAACCACCAACATTTAAGCTGGCATTTTCACCAAATACAATTCCATTGGGATTAATTAGAAACAGGTTAGCCGTACCCAACGTGCGAATTATCCCATCAATATTAGAAACTGAGCCACCTGTTACTCGACTAATAATATTTTGAATATCAAGAGCATTATTGAAAGAAGCAGTACCGCCAGTAGGCACAGAAAACTCACTAAAGCTGTGAAACAAATTACTTCCTGCTTGCGTTCCTCCAGTGATATTGAGAGTGCTACCATCGGGTGTAACGATGGAATTATTAGGCAAAGTGCTATCAGGGCTAATTTGTTGGGCAAGCGCATAATTGCCTGTACCAAAGCTGATACTGACGATAGCTACTAGACTACTCCAAAGACCTGAGTTCGATGTAAGAAAATCAGCTAAAAATGAGTATTCAAAAGGGTTAGAGGCTTTTAGCTAGAGAGACTATATTCTCAATAATTAAAATTTATTGAGAATTAATAGAAAACCAGGCTAGATT
>JAESGI010000340.1_pt1 | contig 16225 bp, 11 predicted proteins | sample 9269671 | NCBI WGS metagenome assembly JAESGI01 (sample SAMN14515641, study PRJNA621666) | algae metagenome | isolation source: Nostoc indistinguendum CM1-VF10 and co-occurring heterotrophs from gravelly... | place: USA: Clark Mountains, San Bernardino, California | collected 1998-06-05 | reverse complement strand
CCATGCTTTCGCCAAACCTCGACAACCCCGCAATGGCGGCGATCGCGGTCTCGACGGAGTCCGCGCTGCGCGATGCCGGCTATGTGATGATCCTCTGCGACACCCATGACCGCGCCGAACTGCAGGACGATTATCTGCGGGCGATGCGCGGCCAGTACGTCGCCGGCTACGTCATGGTCGGCGCCCTGCGCAGCCGCGGTCTCGAAGAGGCGATCGGCCGCGGCGACCCGATGGTCTTCGTCGCCCGCCACAACCCGCTCGGCGGCGGCGCCTATGTCGGCATCGACAACCGGGCCGCCGGCGCCGACGCCGCCGATTTCCTGCTGGCGCAGGGCATAGACCGTCCGGCGGTACTGATGGCGGCGCAGAATGCCTCAAGCACCGCCGAGCGCGCCGAAGGCTTCATCGCCCGGCTGGTCGCGCGCGGTGTGCCGGACGAGGCGATCAGGCGCGCCAGCGTGCCCGGGCTATCGCATGTCGAGGTCGGCTATGCGGCGGCGAGCAGCCTCGTGCGCGAAGGCGACTGGCCGCGCGGCCTGTTCTGCGTCAGCGACATGATCGCCTATGGCGCCTATCGGCTGGCCTGCGAATCCGGCGTGCGCGTCCCGCAGGACTGCATGCTGGTCGGCGTCGACGGCAATGCGATCAATGCCTGGATCGCGCCCTGGCTGACCTCGATCAGGGTGCCCTACGAGCATTTCGGGCGCCATGTCGTCGACCAGCTGCGCTCGCTCTGGGGCGGCGCCGCGACCGCCGAGATCCGCGTTCCCCATGGCAGCCTGACGAGTTGAAACCTCACCAGACCAACGATTCGAGGCTGCGTGGAGCGGCCGCCGGCCGTGCGGTGTGCCGTCCGAGGCCGGGCGAGGTTGCCTGCAGGCTCTCCGCTCGGATGCCGTAGGGCGGTTGCCGATCATCCCTCTGTCGGCTCGGCGCACGGACAAGCGCGCCGGCGATCTTCCGGGCGACAGGCCGAATCTTGCGGACAGCCTCAGCTACGGCGGCAGCAGGATTGTAACCGGGGCAACCCCGCCCGATAGGATTTCAAGCTTCCGCGGCGAGCTGCGAGGCGATCGTCGCGGAGGTGCGGCGCAGGGCGGGCAGAATGCCGTCCAGCAGGCGCTGGCGCGGCCCGGCTCCGCGCAGGACGAGGCTGCTCAGGGCCGCAACCGTCTGTCCGTCCACGATGATCGGCACGGCCACGGCCCAGATCTGCGACTGGTAGACCGCATCGAGATAGCGCTCATGCGCGAAGGCGTAGCCATTCTGCCGGGCCGTGGCGAGCCGCTCCTCGAGCCCCTCCCAGAGTTCGGGCGAGGCGTCCCAGATCTCCTTTGACTGACGCAGGCGTTCGAGCTGGGCTTGCAGCGCTTCCGGCGCCAGCCCGGCGAGCTGCATGATGCCGACGCCCGTGGCGAGCAGCGGGATGCGTGCGCCGAGGCGGCCGGGAATGGAAAGCCCCTTGGCGTTGCGGTTGGTGTAGACGATGACCATCGCATCGTCCTCCAGCGTCGCCAGATTGGAGGGCCAGCCGATCTCGGCCCGCAGATTCTCGATCAGCGGCTCGGCGAGCTGGAGCAGGCGCGAAGTGCCGTCATAGCCGTTGCTCAGCAGCTTGGTCCGCGCGGTCACGCCGAAGGTGACGCCATCCGTGCGGCGATAGACATAGCCCGCCTCGATCAGCGTCTCCAGGATCCGCACCACCGTCGGCTGCGGCAGCTTGGCGGCCCGCGCCAGATCGGTCGCGGTGATCGGGCTCTGCTCGCTGACGAGGCGAAGGACCGTCAGGCCGCGCGTAATGGCGCGAACAGGCTCAAAGGAGGGCATGGAGGCGTTGTCGGGCCCTGTGATGCGCCGGGGCGGGCCCCGGCCGGCGACAAAAGGAAAATGCGGGGCGCATACGCGCCATGTCCCACTTCAGGCATTGCCTCCCGTCAGGTCAAGCGCGCGCGAGATCAGGGCGGCCTGCTCGCCTTCATGACGCTCGATCGAGCCTCCGGCCGCGACCGGCAAAGGCGGCCGGGCGACGATCGCTAGCGCGCGGTCGTCAAAGCGCGGATCGCGCCGGAGCTGCTGCGCGACATGGGCGAGCGCGCCCTGGTTCTCCGGCTCCTCCTGGCACCAGACCAGCGTCGCATCGCCATGCTGCGCCAGCGCCTGCGCCAGTTCGTCGGCGGGGAAGGGATAGAGCTGGTCGAGCCTGACGATCGCGACCTCGTCCTCGATCCCGAGTGCCGCCCGCGCGGCGGCAAGCTCATAGCCGATCTTGCCGGAACAGAGCACGGCGCGACGCGCCGGCTTCGCGGCCTTCTCGAAGACGACAGGGCGGAACGAGGTGCCGGCCGCCATCTCCTCCAGGGTCGAGACGCAGGCCTTCTGCCGCAGCAGCGCCTTGGGCGCGATCACGAAGAGCGGCTTGCGCCAGGGCGCCCTCACCTGCCGTCGCAGCAGGTGGAACAGATTGGCCGGCGTCGAGGGATTGGCGACGATCATGTTGCCGCCGGCGCAGAGCTGCAGCAGGCGCTCGATCCGGGCCGAGGAATGGTCGGGCCCCTGGCCTTCGAGCCCATGCGGCAACAGGATGGCGAGGCCGGACATCAGCTCCCATTTCGCTTCCGCCGAAACGATGAACTGGTCGACCATGATCTGGGCACCGTTCAGGAAGTCGCCGAACTGCGCCTCCCAGAGGACCAGCCGGTTCGGATCGGCGAGGCTGTAGCCATATTCGAAGCCGAGCACGCCATATTCGGAGAGCGGGCTGTTCACCGCCTCGAAACCGGCGCCGCCGGCGGCAAGGCCCGCCACCGGCATCAGCAGCCGGCCGGTCTCGACATCGTGCACGCCGAGATGGCGCTGGGTGAAGGTGCCGCGGGCGCAATCCTGTCCGGAGAGCCGCACCGGCACGCCTTCGGACAGCAGCGAGGCGAAGGCGAGTGCCTCGGCGGTCGCGAAGTTGATGTCGCCTCCGGTCTCGATCGTCTCGAGGCGCGTGCGGTAGAACTGGGCGACCTTGGCGTGGGGCTTGAGCTCATCTGGAATCAGGCTGGCCTCGCGGCCTATCGCGCGCAGGCGCTCGATCGCTACGCCCGTCTCGATGCGGGCCAGCATCTCGGCCGCGCCCGCCCTCGCGATCCCCGCCCAACCCTCGGGCCGCACTGAGGAGGCATTCGGGCGCAGGCTCTCAATCGCGGCGTAGCCCTCCTGCATCTCCGCCTTGAAGGCTTCCGCCAGCCCAGCGACCCGATCCGGTGCTGCGGCATCGAGGCCGGCGACCACCGCGGTGAAGCTGTCGCGCAATGAGGGGCGGGCGTCGATGGCCGCCCAGATCTTCGGCTGGGTGAAGCGCGGCTCGTCGAGTTCGTTATGGCCGTTGCGGCGATAGCAGACGAGGTCGATCAGCACGTCGCGGCGGTAGCGCCTGCGCCAGGCCAGAGCGAGCGCGGCGACGCGGGCGACGGCAATCGGATCATCACCGTTCACATGCAGAACGGGCGCGCCGACCATCTTGCCGATATCGGTGCAATAGCGCGACGTCCGGCCTTCTGAGGCGTTGGTGGTGAAGCCGATCTGGTTGTTGACGACGAGATGGACCGTGCCCCCGACCTCGTAGCCGGCAAGGCCGCCGAGCTGCAGCACTTCGCCGACCAGCCCCTGGCCGGAGAAGGCGGCGTCGGTATGGAGCAGCAGGCAAAGCACATCGTCGCCGACCTTGCCGCGCTTGCCCCGCGCCAGCCCGGTGACCACAGGCGCGACGGTCATCAGATGCGAGGGATGCGGCGAGATCGACAGCTTCATCTGCCGTCCGCCATGGCTGACCTCGCCGGCATAGCCGAGATGGTAGGGCACGTCGCCGGTGAAGTCGGGCCCGCCATCGGTCAGGTCCCGGCCCTTGATCTCGGCGAGCAAGGTGCCGACCGGCTTACCGAGGACGGTGGCGAGCGTCGCGAGGCGGCCGCGATGCATGCCGCCGATCACGGTTTCATCGAAGCCGGCGAGGCAGGCCTCGCGCAGCAATTCGCGCAGGAAGACGATGGCGCCTTCGGCGCCCTCGACGCCGAAGCGCTTCTTCGACGGGAACTTGACCTTGATGAAGGTCTCGAACGTATCGGCCAGCACGATCGCGTCGAGCGCGCGGTTAGCCAGGTCGACCGGAGTCTGCGCCGCAAACAGCGCTTCGAAGGCGCCGTAGAGCCAGTCGCGAGCCTCGTCGTCCTCGACCTGCTGCGCCTCGAGCCCGACCTTGCCGGCATAGAGGCGCTGCAAATCGCCGGCGAGGCTTCCGAGACTGGTCTCGCATGTCTCGCCGGCGAGGGTGACGCGGGTGGTCAGGCCCGGCTGGGCCGCCACCTCGGCGCGCAGGCGCTCGAGCGGCACGGCGGGCGTAGCTGCCGTGATCTCAAGCGGATCGAGCGCCGCTTCGCGATGTCCGAAGCGGCGATAGGTGTCGACCAGCCGCAGACCGAGAGCCTCGCCATTCCCGCGCCCGCCCGCCCTTTCCGGCTCCATCTCCTCGAAATGGATGCGCCAGTCAGCCGGGACAGAAAGCGGGTCGCGGCGGTAACGCGCATAGAAGTCGAGGAGGTACGCGCTCTCGGTCGCGACGGGCACGGTCATGGTGGCAGCTTTCGGGAAGCGTATCGGCTTCGGCTACGGAAGGTCAGTTCTGGGTCAGTTCTTGGACGGCAGCCGCGGAGCCTCGACGCCGGCAAGGTCGCACCAGGCATCGAGCAGCGCCGAGAAGTCCTTGCCGCCGAAGCCGCGCGAGCGGGCGAGCTGCAGGCATTCGCGCGCGGCCGCGCCCATGGCGAGCGGCACCTTCATCGACGAGGCCGAGGTCAAGGCGAGGCCGAGGTCCTTGTGGGCGAGGTCGATCTGGAAGCCGGGCTCGATATCGCCGGCCAGCACCTTGACCGGGAAATTGGTCTTGAGATGGCCGTTATTGGCGGTGGTGCCATTGAGGATGTCGATGGTGCGCTCGACATCGAGGCCGAAGCGCGCCGCGAGCGTCAGCGTCTCGGCGTTGAGCTGGCAGGCCGCGATCGCCAGATAGTTGTTCACCACCTTCATGCGGATGCCGGCGCCGGCCGGGCCGCAATGATGGATCGTCGTGCCCATCGCCTCGAGCATCGGCTTGACGCGCTCGAAATGCTCCTGGGACGCGCCGACCATGAACAGGCACTCGCCGCGATCGGCATGGGTCGCGAGCCGGCCGACCGGTGCGTCGACGAAGCCGAGGCCGGCGGCCTCGACCGCCGCCGCGACCTCGTCGGTCGCGAGCGGGTCGATCGTGCTCATATCGACGACGAGCGTGCCGGGCCTGGCATTGGGCACGATCCCGTCGAGTACGACGGCGCGCACTTCGGGATGGGCCGGCAGCATCGTGAAGACGATGTCCGATTCGCGAGCGACCTCGGCGATCGAGCCGGCGGCACGGCCGCCGAGCTCGACCAGGGCGGCGATGCCCTGGGGATTGACGTCATAGGACAGCGTCGCGAAGCCCTTGCGCTGCAGGTTGGACGCCATCGGGCGCCCCATCCTGCCGAGGCCGATGAAACCGATTTTCGGGTTGGTCATGAGCGTTTCCTCCGGATTGGTCCTGTCGCTCAGGCCAGCAGGTAGCTGGTCTTGATCTGGGTGTAGAACTCGACGGCGTAGCGGCCCTGCTCGCGCGGCCCGTAGCTCGACGCCTTCCGGCCGCCGAACGGCGTGTGGTAGTCGACGCCGGCCGTCGGCAGGTTGAGCATGGTCATGCCGGCCTCGACATTGCGCTGGAAATGCCGGGCATATTTCATCGAGGTGGTGCAGATGCCGGCCGACAGCCCGTAATCGGTGTCGTTGGCGACGGCGAGCGCCTCCTCGTAATCGGCGACGCGGATGACCGTCGCGACCGGGCCGAACACTTCCTCGCGGTTGATGCGCATCGCATTCGTCGTGTCGGCGAACAGGGTCGGGGCGATGTAGTAGCCCTTGGTATCGAGCTCGAGCGCTTCGCCGCCGGCGGCCAGGCGCGCATTCTCGCCCTTGGCGATGTCGATGTAGCCGAGATTCTTCTGGAACTGGCTGTCGTCGATCACCGGGCCGATCTGGGTCTCGGCCTTGAGCGCATGGCCGACCCGGAGCTTGGCGACGCGCTCGGCGCAGGCCTTGACGAAGGCGTCATGGATGCCGCTCGTCACGATCAGGCGGCTCGACGCGGTGCAGCGCTGGCCCTGCTGGAAGAAGGCGCCGTTGACCGCGAGGTCGGCGGCGAGCTCGAGCTCGGCATCGTCGAGCACGACCAGCGGGTTCTTGCCGCCCATCTCCATCTGGCAGCGGATCAGCCGCTCGGCGCAGGCGACGGCGATGCGCCGGCCGGTGGTCGAGGAGCCGGTGAACGAGATCGCGTCGGCATTGGCGATGACGGCGGCGCCGACGTCCGGGCCGGCACCGATCAGCAGGTTGAAGACCCCCGCCGGGATGCCGGAAGCAACGACGATCTCGGCGATCGCGACGGAAATGCCGGGCGTCTTCTCGGACGGCTTCCAGACCACGCCGTTACCGAAGGCGAGCGCCGGCGCGATCTTCCACATCGGCGTCGCGACCGGGAAGTTCCACGGCGTGATCAGGCCGACGACGCCGACCGGATCACGCGTGATCTCGACATCGACGTTCGGCCGCACCGATCCGAGCTTCTCACCCGGCATGCGCAAGGCTTCGCCGGCAAAGAAGCGCGCGATATGGGCCGCGCGCGTCACCTCGCCGAGTGCATCGGGAACGGTCTTGCCGCCCTCGCGGGCGAGGATCTGGGCGAGCTTGTCCTTGTTGTCGAAGATGCCGCGAGCGATCGCCTCGAGCACCAGCGAGCGCTGCTCCAGCGTCGCACGCCCCCAGGCCGGCTGGGCCTTGCGGGCGGCGGCGAAGGCCGCCTCGACCTCGCTCTTGCCGGCGAGGCCGTAGGTCGCGATCACGTCGCTGAGGTCGGAGGGGTTGCGGATTTCGAGAGCCTGCGCGCCGCCGACCCAGTTTCCGCCAATCAGATTCTTCTCGAGCATCGCTGCAGCACTCCATCGATGGTTTCATCAACCGCCCGCGCCTCGGAGCGGCCGGGAATGAAATTCGACTAGCACCATCCGGAGCCTCATGCTAGATTTGAATTATAAATTCATACAATGAATTAAACCTCTCGGGAGTCGGGGGGTATCCGGAGGAAGCAATGAGGAAACGCGACTTTCTGAAGACGGCTGCGGCCGGCGCTATCGGCAGTGCGGCGATCGCGGCGCCCGCCATTGCGCAGAGCGCACCCACGATCCGCTGGCGGCTGGTTTCCAGCTTCCCGAAGAACATCGACGTGCTCTATGGCTCGGCCGAGGTGATGGCGAAGAACCTTGCCGAAGCGACCGATGGCAAGTTTCAGATCCAGGTCTTCGCGGCCGGCGAGGTGGTCCCGGCGCTGCAGGCTCTCGATGCGGTGAGCAACGGCACGGTCGAAATCTGCCACACCGCGGCCTATTACTATGTCGGCAAGGACCCGACCTTCGCGATTGGCACCCATATCCCCTTCGGCCTCAATACGCGCCAGCAGAACGCCTGGGCCTATCATGGCGAAGGCAAGGTGCTGCTCGACGAGTTCTTCCGCAAGCACAACGTCGTCGGCCTGCCGGGCGGCAATACCGGCTGCCAGATGGGTGGCTGGTTCCGCAAGGAGATCAAGAGCGTCGACGACCTCAAGGGTCTGAAGTTCCGCATCTCCGGCCTCGGCGGCAGCATCCTGGCCAAGCTCGGCGCGGTGCCGCAGCAGGTCGGCGGCGGCGACATCTATCCGGCGCTCGAGCGCGGCACGATCGACGCGGCCGAGTTCAACGGTCCCTATGACGACGAGAAGCTCGGCCTCTATCGCGTCGCGCCGTACTACTACTATCCCGGCTTCTGGGACGGCACGTCGCTGGAGCATTTCTTCATCAATGTCGAACAGTGGGAGAAGCTGCCGAAGCACTATCAGGCAGCGCTGACCGCCTCGGCTGCCCTCGCGAACGTCGACACCGTGGCCCGCTACGACGTCCTGAACCCGCCGGCCCTGCGCCGCGTCGTCGCCAGCGGCGCCAAGCTGCGTCCGTTCCCGGCCGAGGTCATCGACGCCGCGCACAAGGCGGCGATGGAGCTTTATGACGAGCTCTCGGCCAAGAATGCCGACTTCAAGAAGCTCTATGACAGCATGCGCCGCTTCCAGACGGAATCGGCGACCTGGAACCAAGTGTCCGAATACTCCTATGACACCGTCGCCCTGCGGGCGATCCGGCGCTGAAAACGATCCGGCCCGGGCAGTGCAGGCTGCCCGGGCCGGATGATGATGTCGGAGCAGATTGTGGAGCAGGCTGTGATGCAGCCTGCTTTTCTTTTGCGTACAGCGTGTCAGTTGGCGCGGCCGAGCAGGCCGCGCGCGATGACCTGGGCCTGGATTTCGGCCGCGCCCTCGAAGATCGACAGGATGCGGGCATCGCAGAGGACGCGGCTGATCGGGTATTCGAGCGCATAGCCGTTGCCGCCATGGATCTGCAGCGCGCAATCGGCGTTGCTGAAGGCGACGCGCGCGGCGAGCAGCTTGGCCATGCCGGCCTCGATGTCGCAGCGCCGGTCGGCATCCTTCTGCCGGGCGGCGAAATAGGACAGCTGCCGCGCCATCATCGTCTCTGTCGCCATGAAGGCGAGCTTGGCGTGGACGCGCGGGAAGGCGAGCAGCGCCTTGCCGAACTGGACCCGGCTCTGCGCATAGGCGAGGCCCAGCTCAAGCGCATTCTGGGCGACGCCGAGCGCGCGCGCGGCGGTCTGGATGCGGGCGCTTTCGAAGGTCTCCATCAGCTGCTTGAAGCCCTGGCCCTCGACGCCGCCGAGCAGGTTGCAGGCCGGCACCGTGAAACCATCGAAGGAGATCTCGTATTCCTTCATGCCGCGATAGCCGAGCACCTCGATCTCGGTGCCGCTCATGCCATGTGCCGGGAACGGATCGGCCTCGCTGCCGCGTGGCTTCTCGGCCAGCAGCATCGACAGGCCGCGATAGTCGGTGCTCTGCGGATCGGTGCGCACGAGCAGGGTCATCAGGTCGGAGCGGGCGCCATGGGTGATCCAGGTCTTGGCACCATAGACGCGATAGACATCGCCCTCGCGCACCGCTCGCGTCCGCAGGCTGCCGAGATCGGAGCCGGTGTTCGGCTCGGTGAAGACCGCGGTCGGCAGTATCTCGCCTGAGGCGAGGCTGGGGAGCCAGCGCGCCTTCTGCTCCTCGGTGCCACCGAGCCTGATCAACTCGCCCGCGATCTCGGAGCGGGTGCCGAGCGAACCGACGCCGATATAGCCGCCGCTCAGCGCCTCGGAGACCAGGCACATCGCCACCTTGCCGAGGCCGGTGCCGCCATACTCCTCCGGAATCGTCAGGCCGAACACGCCCATATCGGCGAGCTTCTGCACGAGCTCGAGCGGGATCAGCTCGTCACGGGCGTGCCAGCCCGGCGCATGCGGCGTGACCTCGCTCGCAGCAAAGCGCAGGAATTGCTCGCGGGTCGCCTCGAGAATGTCGTCGTCGAGGCCGAGCGTCCCGAAACGCCCTTCCGCCAGCTCGGCGGAAAGTGTCCGCCTTGCAGCTTCGAGCGCTGGTGCGTGCGACAGACGGGTCAGCGCCGGCTCGGCCGCGAAGGCCGCGACGACATCCGCCGCCACGCCCATATCCGAGGGGCGCACCGTTTCGGTCTGGCTCATGGCGATGCCGCCGGCGAGCTGTGCGCCGTACTCGGCGAAGCCCAGATGCAGCATGGCCGCCTCCGCTGGGCCGAGCCGGCCGCTGTCAGCGAGGCGATCGGCCCAGGCGAGGGTCTGCCGCAGCGCTTCGACATAGGTGCCTTGCCAGGCGAAGCCGTGCGCGGCGAACTGGTGCGCCTCGACGAGCCCGGCATCGACGCGCCCGCCCGGCGCAAGCAACTGCGCGACCGCGGCACGCGTTGCGGCATGCAGGGTCTCGGCAGCGGAGAGCAGGGAGGCGCAGGTCGAAAGCAGCGCGTCGTGGTCGGTCGTCTTCGGCATGATCGATCCCGGAATCAGGCGGTACGGGGACCGGCGACGATGCCGGTCTGGAGAAGCTTGCCGATGGCTGCAGTCGTAAGCCCCAGCCTGTCGGAGAGCACGGCCTCGGTGTCCTGGCCGAGTTGCGGCGCGGGCAAGGGCGGGCGGCGCGCGCCGGCCGAGAAGGCCAGCGGCGAGCCGGGCGCCAGGATCGGACCTGCCCCGGGCTGCTCGATCGTGCCGAACATCGGGTTCGCCACCGAACAGCGGGCATCCTCGCGGACCAGCTGCCCGAAATCCCTGTAGGGTCCCCACAGCACGCCGGTGCCGTCGAAGGCGGCTTCGATCTCGGCGAGGCTGCGCGCGGCGCACCAGCGTTCGAGCACGGCGAAGATCGCGGCCCGCGCGGTGAAGCGGCCGCCTTCCGTGTTGAGATCGGCATCCATCATCGGGCCGATCATTGCGAGCTTCTCGGTCAGGCCGGTGGCGCGGCCGATCGCATGCCATTGCCGGTTGGAGATCGCGACGATCATGACATGCCGCCCATCGGCGGTGGCGAAGTCGCGGCCAAGCGCGCCATAGAGATCATTGCCGAGCGGCGGACGCACCGCGCCGTTGACCTGATAGTCGGCGATGTAGCCGAGATTGCCGACACTCGCGAGCATCACGTCCGAGAGCGCGAGCGAGACCTGCCGGCCCTTGCCGTCGAGGCGCCGGGCCCGCTCCGCCGCGAGCAGGCCGGTCGCAAGATAGAGCCCCGCCGCGATGTCCCAGGCCGGCAGGACATGGTTGACCGGCTCGGCCCCCGTGCCGGTCGCCAGCGGAAAGCCCGAAGCGCAGTTCACCGTGTAGTCGACGGCCCCGCTGCCGTCGTGGTTGCCGGTCAGGCGCAGGCTGATCAGGTCTTCGCGGCGCTGCGACAGAGCCTCGTGGCCCATCCAGCCGCTGGCGGGCAGATTGGTCAGCAGGATGCCGGCATCCTCGCCGGGCTGCGCGATCAGGGCGCTGGCCAGTTCCTGCCCTTCGGGCTTGTCGAGGGCGATCGCGATCGAGCGCTTGCCCTTGTTGAGACTGGCCCAATAGAGGCTGGCGCCGGAGGGGGCGAGCGGCCAGCGGCGATAGTCGATATTGCCGCCGATCGGGTCGATGCGGATCACCTCGGCGCCGAGTTGTGCCAGCGTCATGCCGCCCAGGGGGGCTGCGATGAAGGCCGAGACCTCGACGACGCGAAGCCCGTTCAGGATCGTGCTCATCGCGTCAGCGAGCCGGCAAGGGAAAGGGGGGCTCGTGGGCCTTGGAAAGGCAATCTGCCGGCAGGCGGGGCGACATCCCTGGTCTTCCTCTTCGTTCGCCGCTCCCTTGCTCGCAATTCCACAGGCAGGTGCGGTCACTCTGGCCCGCAACCTAGCGATCCCAGCCGGTTCGGCCATGCAGTCTGGTAGATAAGAGCTATAACCGCTACCACAGGGCCGGCACGAAGAGACCGCAGCATGGACCTCCAGCAAATCCGCTATTTTCTCGAAACGGTTGCGGCGGGCAGCCTGTCGCGGGCTGCGGTCCGGCTCGGCATCAGCCAGCCGGCGCTCAGCCGCCAGATCGGCAATCTCGAGGCCTCGCTGCAGCAGAGCCTGCTCTACCGCCATGGCCGCGGCGTCTCGCTCACCGATGCCGGCCGCCGGTTCGAGGAGGTGGCGCAGGACGTGATGCGGCAATTGTCGGATGTCCGCACCGAGCTCGCCGCCGGAGCCATCGACAATACCGGCAGCGTCTCGCTCGGTATGCCGCCGTCGCTCTCCGCCAGCATGGGGGCCGATCTGGCGCTGCGCTTTGCCGCCGAGTTTCCGCGCGCACAGCTGCGATTGCGCGAGGCCTTCAGCGCCGTGCTGCTCGAATGGACCGAGGCGGCGCGGGTCGACATCGCCGTGCTCTATGATGCGCGCAGCAGCCGCAGTCTGATCGCGACGCCGCTCATGCTCGAGGATCTGTTCATGGTTGAGCCGCCATCGGCGCGTGCCGATGCGCCGCTCGAACCGGTTTCGCTGCCGGAGCTGGCGAGTCGCGCCTGTGTCCTGCCGGGACCGGAGAATGGGCTGCGCCGGGTGGTCGATGCCGCCTGCGCCGCCGAAGGCGTACGCCCGCGCGTCCTGACGGAGGTCGACTGCGTCGCGGCGCTGAAGCAGTTGGTCGAGCGCGGTGTCGGCCCGACCGTGCTACCTTTTGGCGCAGTCCATCGGGAAGTGCGAGATGGAAGGCTTCGCGTGCGCCCGTTCCGCTCCTCCGCGATGCGCGCCCTGCTCGTGCTGGCGACGCCGGCGAACCAGCCGATCACGCCACTGACGCGCGCGGTGATGCGGATCGTGCAGGACGAGGTCGCGCGCCTCGTTCCGCTCGACATTCTGCGCGGCGTGACCCGCAACCTCGAAAGCCCGCGGCCGCGGCCGCGCCCTGATCGGGAAAGTCCCGAAGCAATCGGCTGAAATCGCCCCCCTACCTTTTCGCTTATAGCTGCTATGCGCCCAGCTCGACTGGCCCGACGGCGGCGACCTCCGCCAGATGGAGGAAACCGGGGTCCGACGGCCAGCTAGCTGGCCGTCGAGGCCTCCCAGCAGCTCGGACAAGCCGGGCACGCCCGCGGGCGGAAGGAAGGAAACGTCGATGCGTCTGAAGGATCGCGTCGCGCTCGTGACGGGTGCGGCATCCGGGCTCGGCCTGGCCATGGTCGAGCGTTTCGTGGCGGAAGGCGCGAAGGTCGCCGTCGTCGACTGGAACGGGGATGCAGCAGCCGCGACCGCAGCCCGGTTCGGCGCTTCCGCGATCGCGATTCAGTCGGACGTCACCAAGGCGGCCGAGGTGCAGGCTTCGGTGACGCGGACCGTCGAGGCCTTCGGCAAGCTGGACATCCTGGTCAACAATGCCGGCTCGAGCCACGCCAAGGGGCCGTTCGAGGCCGTCTCCGAAGCCGAGTTTGATCGCGTCTTCGCGGTCAACCTGAAGTCGATCTTCCACTACTGCAACGCGACCGTCCCGGTGATGCGCAGCCAGGGCGGCGGCGTCATCCTCAATGTCGGCTCGACGGCGGGCAACCGCCCGCGCCCCGGCCTTGCCTGGTACAACGCCAGCAAGGGCGCGGTGCACAACGTCACCAAGACGCTGGCGCTCGAACTGGCTCCCGACCGCATCCGCGTCTGCGCGCTAGCCCCGGTCGCGACGGAAACGCCGCTGCTCGCGACTTTCCTCGGCACCGATTCCCCCGAAATGCGGGATCAGATGCGCGGGATCGTGCCGCTCGGCCGCCTCGGACATCCCGACGACGTCGCCAATGCGGCGCTCTACCTCGCTTCCGACGAGGCTTCCTTCCTGACCGGCGTGGTCCTCGACATCGACGGTGGCCGCAGCGTCTGAGGCCGCGCCGGAGCCGGAGCTCCGGAGCGAATCCGCCCTTCATCTCGGTCTGGTCGGTAACGCCGCCCGGCGCCCGCGCTTCCCTGCAAAGGAGGACGAACATGGCTGACAGCTCGAGTAGCGCCGGCGGATTGCTGCGCGATGCCGCCCGCTTCGCAAGGGAGGTTCTCGAGCCGATCCGCGCCATCGTCGGCGAACGCGGCGTGATCACCGACCGCGACCAGATGCAGCCGCTGATGGTGGCATGGCGTGACGGCTGGAAGGGCCGCGTTCCGCTCGTCGTGCAGCCGGCGAACACGGCCGAACTCGCCGCGGTCGTGGCGATCTGCCATCGGACCCGCACGCCGATCGTCCCGCAAGGCGGCAACACCGGCCTGACCGGCGCGAGCCAGCCCCATGGCGACGATTCCGAGATCGTGATCTCGACGACGCGGATGAACCGCATCCGGGCCCTCGACCTCGACAATGATACGATCACCGTCGACGCCGGCTGCGTGCTGGCGAGCATTCAGGACGCGGCGCGCGAAGCCGGCCGGCTGTTCCCGCTCAGCCTCGGAGCCGAAGGCAGCTGCCAGATCGGCGGCAACCTCTCGACCAATGCCGGCGGCGTCCAGGCTGTCCGCTATGGCACGGCCCGCAATCTCGTGGCGGGTCTCGAAGTCGTGCTGCCGGACGGACGCATCTGGGACGGTCTGCGCGGATTGCGCAAGGACAATGCCGGCTACGATCTGAAGCAGATCTTCATCGGCGCCGAAGGCACGCTCGGCATCATCACCGGCGCGACGCTGAAGCTCCTGCCCTTGCCGGAGGCGACGGCCACCGCCTTCCTCGCGACGGGCTCGCCGGCACAGGCCGTCGCCTGGCTGCGCCGCGCCAAGGCCGCGCTCGGCGAGACCATCACCTCCTGCGAATTGATGGAGCGCGCCTGCGTCGAGATCGCGCGCAAGCACAACAGCCAGATCCAGGATCCGCTGGAACAGGCCTATCCCTGGTATCTGCTGCTCGAACTCGCCGGCCAGGGCGCTGCCGAAGCGCTGGAAGCGCGGTTGCTCCCGGTCTTCGAGGCGGGACTCGAGGCCGAAGAGCTGCTCGACGGCGTCATCGCTTCCTCTGCGGCGCAGGCGGCCGCGCTCTGGCGCATCCGCGAAGGTGCTCCGGAGGGGCAGCGGCTGGAGGGATCGTCGTTCAAGCACGACGTCTCCGTGCCGATCTCGCAGGTCGATCGCTTCATCGCGGAGGCGAACACCGCGCTGTCGCAGCGCTTTCCCGGGATTCGTTCCTTCGCCTTCGGCCATCTCGGCGACGGCAACATCCATTTCAACCCGATTCAGGCCGAGGGCGAACCCGCTGACCTCTGGCAGGCCCGCCTGCCGGAAGTGAACCGGATCGTCCACGACATCGTCTCGCAGCTCGGCGGCTCGATCACGGCCGAGCATGGCGTCGGGCGCCTGCGCATCACGGAACTGCAGCACTACAAGAGCCCGATCGAGCTCGAAATGATGGCGCGGCTGAAGCTCTGCTTCGATCCGCTGAACCTGATGAACCCCCAGAAAGTGCTGAGGAGCGATCTCCTCGACAACCTGTCGGAGACGGTATGAAACAGCTCCTCGCGATCAGCCGGGCCATCGAAACGGTCAACGGCCAGATCGGCAAGAAGATTGCCTGGCTGATCCTCGTTGCGGTGGCCGTCGCGACGATGAACGCCATCGTCCGCAAGGTCTTCAGCGTCTCGTCGAATGCCTGGCTCGAGCTGCAATGGATGCTGTTCGGCGCAGTCTTCCTGCTCTGTGCCTCATGGACGCTGCAGGTGAAGGAGCATATCCGCATCGACATCGTGAACAGCATGCTGCCCAAGCGGGTCCGCCAATGGATCGAGCTGCTCGGCCATGTGCTCTTCCTGATGCCGTTCGCCCTGCTCATCGTCTATCATTCCTGGCCGTTCTTCACCCGCTCCTACGCGATCAACGAGCAGTCGCTTTCGGCCGGCGGCCTGCCGCAATGGCCGGCCAAGGGCCTGGTCGTGATCGGCTTCGTGATGCTGAGCTTCCAGGGCATCTCGGAGATCATCAAGCAGGTCGCCGTGATGCGCGGCGATCTCGAAGATGACGAGGCGGCAGGCGGCCACGCCGCCGCTGCTGAGGCCGAGGCCCAACGCCTGCTCGATCAGGCGAAGGCCGAAGGCCTCGCCCCGTGAGCCCAGACGCAGATTCCCGGACAGCTTCCATGATCCTCGCCCGCTCCGCCCGCGCCTGCGCGCTGCTGCTCGCCCTGACCGCCGCCGCCTTCTTCAGCCTGCACACCGGCGATGCCCAGGCCGCCGGCTTCGGCGACTTCCTGCGCGAGAACATGGCGCCGGTGATGTTCGCCGCGCTCGTCGTCTTCCTCCTGCTCGGCTACCCCGTCGCCTTCGCGCTCGCCGCCAACGGCCTGCTCTTCGCCCTGGTCGGCATCGAGCTCGGCATGTTCCAGGAGAACTTCCTGCAGGCCCTGCCGGAGCGCATCTACGGCACGATGAACAACGACGTGCTGCTCGCCATCCCGTTCTTCACCTTCATGGGACTGGTGCTGGAGCGCTCGGGCATGGCCGAGGACCTGCTCGACACGATCGGCCAGCTCTTCGGGCCGATCCGCGGCGGTCTCGCCTATGCGGTGATCTTCGTCGGCGCGCTGCTCGCCGCCACCACCGGCGTCGTCGCCGCCTCGGTGATCTCGATGGGCCTGATCTCGCTGCCGATCATGCTGCGCTACGGCTATGACCGGCGCCTTGCTTCCGGCGTCATCGCGGCGTCCGGCA
>JAESGI010000339.1_pt1 | contig 16486 bp, 12 predicted proteins | sample 9269671 | NCBI WGS metagenome assembly JAESGI01 (sample SAMN14515641, study PRJNA621666) | algae metagenome | isolation source: Nostoc indistinguendum CM1-VF10 and co-occurring heterotrophs from gravelly... | place: USA: Clark Mountains, San Bernardino, California | collected 1998-06-05 | reverse complement strand
CGAACTAATCGGCTGGACGAACTTTTTAATTCTTTCATTAACCAACAATTTTTTGGGGATATTTTGAGATATGTATTATGTATGAACAAATATCACCTCAAAACGCCCAAAGTCAACACCCTACCTCAGCAGTGGTTGAGGCAAATGCTAAAAAATTCGTCTATTTGCAAAATGGTAATGCTTTTCAAACCACTGAAGTAATTTTAGGACAAACTTCTGGAGATATGGTTGAGGTCAAAAGTGGTTTGTTTGAGGGAGATATGATTGTTACTCAACGCGCACCACAACTTTATGCTCAATCATTGCGTGGTGGTAGCACTGCATCTGGGGATAAAAATGAAGCGCATATCAATACAGAAGTAACCCAAGCAAAAACAAACTTACCTATACCTTTGTGGCTATTGGGAACCGGAGGAGTAACACTTTTTGGTGTTGCTGCTTTTGCAGCAGGTAGTCTTTGGTCAAGTCGTCGCATACGTCAGCGTTTTGTATCAGTTGATCATCTCGAATATGATGGCTTTACTTATGAAACTAAAACTCATATTGATAACCATAAAAAACCAACCACATCAAATTCTGCTGCTGTCTTTGATCAACCAGACAATAATATTTAGTAATTTCAAATTTCAAATCTAAAATGCTCAATAACATCGTCAGGTGGGTAATTGACCGACGTTGGCTAGTTGTTTTAGCTACAGCGATCGCTGCATTGTGGACATTCTACGTCATTCCCCAAATGCCATTAGATGTGCTACCACCCTTTGCACCACCTCAAGTAGAAATTCAAACCGAAGCACCAGGACTCGCACCGGAAGAAGTTGAATCTTTAGTAACTTTACCCATCGAGAGTGCAATTAATGGTACGCCAGGAGTAACCGCAGTTCGTTCATCTTCGGCAGCAGGAATTTCTGCCGTGAGAGTTATTTTTAAATGGGGGACAGAAATTTATCAAGCACGTCAGCTAGTTACTGAACGACTGCAACAAGCTGCAAGCAAGCTCCCCTCAGGAGTAGAAACGCCTCAAATTTCTCCAACTACTTCGCCTGTTGGTTTAGTACTTCAATACGCTTTTACAGTCGAATCAGAAAATAATAATTCTCTAGCCAAAATAGACTTGATGGGAGCTAGACGAATTGTTGATTGGCAAGTCACAAATCGTCTTTTAGCTGTTCCAGGTGTGAGCCAAGTAGTAGTTTTTGGTGGTGATGCTCGTCAATATCAAGTTTTAGTAGATCCAGCAAAATTAGCAGCCTTTAATATTTCTTTAGAGCAAGTTACTAATGCCACAAAATCTGCCAATGGTAATGCACCGGGCGGTTATTTAATCACACCAGATAAAGAAACATTAATTCGAGGTATCGGACGCATTGAATCAATTGCAGATTTGCAAAAATCAACTATTACTGCACGTAACGGAGTACCTGTTAAGCTACAAGATGTAGCAGAAGTAAAAATTGGTGGCGCAATTAAACGGGGAGATGGTAGTTTCAATGGCAAACCAGCAATTATTTTAATGGTTAATAAACAGCCGCTTGCAGATACTCCTACTGTTTCCCGTGCAATAGAAGTGGCGATGAAAGAAATTCAAGCTGGTTTACCCCCAGAGATTAAAGTCACAACGACATTTCGCCAAGATAGTTATATTGATTCCTCAGTTCAAAATGTTAGCTCATCATTAATTCAAGGTAGCATCATTGCGGCAATAATTCTTATTCCCTTTTTAATGAATTGGCGGACTCTGGCAGTATGTTTACTGGATTTTTTCTTAACTTTACTGTTTGGATTATTAGCCCTTTCTTGGCTAGGTATAGGTCTGAATACAATGACTTTAGGAGGTTTAGCAGTAGCGATTGGTACGGCAATTGATGATGCTATTGTTTATGGGGAAAATACTTATAGAAGATTGCGAGAAAATAAAATTTCTGACAATCCATTACCGCCATTAGAAATTATTTTTGAAGGTTCAAAAGAAGTACGAGAATCATTGATTGGTGCAACTGTTATTGGCATTATTGTTTTTTCACCAATTTTTACTCTGCCAGGTGTAGAAGGAAGAATTTTTACACCAATGGGAATTTCTTATTTAGTCATAGTTGTTATTTCTAGTTTAGAATCGCTGTTAGTTTCTCCCGCTTTGTGTGCGATTTTATTACCTAATGTCAAAGTGACAAAAAGAGAACCTTGGTTGGCGAGATTATGTAAGACAATTTATAGTTACTGTCTCAACTTTTCTTTTCGGAATTCTTTACCAATTATTGGTGTTGCATTGGCTTTAACAGTGACAGCGATCACTGTTATTCCTTCATTCGGTAGAGCTTTTTTACCAGAGTTCCAAGAGCAAACGATGGTAAATACTTTAACTTTATATCCTGGTGTGTCTTTAGAAGCGACAACAAAAGCAGGTTATGTAGTAGAAGATGCGCTCAAAAATGACAACCGCTTCAAATTTATTCAAACACGAGCCGGACGTGCTGAGGGAGATGCAGATGCGGCGGGTGTGAATATTGCACACGTTGATATTGAACTCAGCGATGAGGGAATGAAAGACCGCGTGAAAACTCTAAAAAAGCTGCGTCAAGAGTTTGATAAGATACCGGGAGCAGCACCGAATGTGGGCGGATTTATCTCCCACCGCATGGATGAAGTTTTGTCCGGGGTAAGAAGTGCGATCGCAGTTAAAATTTTTGGTTCAGACTTAGCACAACTCCGTCAGATTGGGGAACAAGTAGAAGCCCAGATGAAAACGATTGACGGTGTTGTAGATTTATTGCTAGAACCACAAATTCCCATACCGCAAATTCAAATCAAATTTGATCGAGATGCAGCTAGCCGTTACGGTTTATCAGTCGGAGAAATTTCTAGCATTATTGAAACCGCACTCAACGGACAAGTTGTTTCTCAAGTTTTAGAAAACCAACAATCCTTTGACCTTTTAGTGTGGTTAAAGCCGGAAGCACGGCAAGATTTGTCCACCATTCGGGATTTATTAATTGATACCCCCAATGGACAGAAAATCCCTTTAGGGAATGTGGCAATAATTGACAACGGTACTGGCCCGAATACAATCAATCGTGAAAATGTTTCCCGTTTGATTGTAGTCTCAGCTAATGCTAAAGGTAGGGATTTACGCTCGATTGTCAATGAGATTGAAGCCAAAGTCAAAAGTAATGTCCAAGTGCCTGCGGGTTATTTTATCCAATACGCAGGTCAATTTGAAGCAGAAGAACGCGCTACCCAGAATATCCTGGTGTTCAGTGCGATCGCGTTTGTGGCGATTACAGTTCTCATGTATATTTCAGTGAAATCTATACCTTCTACCATCATGATTATGATTAATTTACCAATTGGTTTAGTAGGAGGTGTAATCGCGGTAGCTTTAACTGGAGGCGTGATTTCTGTTGCGTCTTTAGTTGGATTTGTTTCCTTGTTTGGGGTAGCAACTCGCAATGGTTTGTTATTAGTGGATAACTACAATAGTAAATTTGCAGAAGGAATGCCGTTAAAAGAAATCATTGTTAAAGGGTCAATGGAACGACTTAATGCTATTTTAATGACGGCTTTGACTTCTGCATTAGGTCTAGCACCAATGGTCTTACAAGGTGGCCCAGGACAAGAACTTTTGCAACCACTTTCTATTGTTGTTTTTGGTGGGTTGTTTACATCGACAGCGATAACTTTGGTTGTTTTACCTGCTTTGTATGCCAAGTTTGGTAAACATTTATTTCCTAAGAGAATGGAGGAGAGTAAAGAAAAAGACGAAAAAATTTTTATGCACATGTAGCTACTCAAAATGTCTGCACATATATATAGAGAGGAATAAACCAATGAAATTACTTAAATCTGGCTTAATTATTCTTGGAAGTGTGGGAATACTATTTTTAGGAGCTTGCAGTAATGCTAATCAAGCAGCTAATACAGAAAATAGTCCAACTGCTTCTACCTTAATCACTCCAGCACCATCTGTTTCTGCCTCACCAGCAACTAAAACAGATAGCGAACATGGTGCATCTCATGGAGGCCAAGTTGTAGAGACAGGAAGCTATCATTTAGAATTTGTGCCTGATAAGGAAGCAAATGGAACTCACATAGATTTATATTTGCAAACAGGTGATAACCATGAAACAGTACCTAATGCAAAAGTAACGGCTCAAGTTCAGCTACCTGATGGAAAACAAAAAACAATTCCTTTTACTTATGATGCAAAGGATAAACACTATACTGGTCTACTAAATGAAAAAGCATCTGGTCAGTATCAGGTGAAAATTAACGCAGATATTAAAGGTGAACAAGCAACTGGACGTTTCAACTTTAATCGCTAACTAGTGTTTATAATGCTTCGATTTCGATGCTGACTAGTTTGGTTTTCGCAGCAATCTTACCTTTAAAGTGTAAATCTTTCCGCACAAATATTATTGTCATCAAAATGAAAAGTTTTTTGACTGCACTGGCTATCAGTTCAACTCTTGCATTGACTCAAGGTTGCGCTTCACAAGTTAAATCTGGGGAAATTTCAGACACTAATCCCACCAGCATAAGTAATGCGAATCCTCATGGTAGTCACAATATGGAGGATTCTAAAACACCAAAAGAAAAAGATAATCCTCATGACGGACATAATATGGGGGATTCCCATAATGAGCATTCTGGTCATTCCCAGTTAGAACCTGCGAACGCTACTGCAAAGCTTATCCTTCCCAGCAAAATAACTCCCAACACTCCTGTTCCTATAGCGGTTGAAATAAAAGACAAAAATGGTAAAGCCATTGCTAATTTTGACAAATTTCAAGAAGAACTAATGCACTTGATTGTTGTTAGTGATGATTTACAATCTTTCCAACATATTCATCCTGCATATAAAGGGAATGGACGCTTTGAAGTTAAAGTTGATTTTCCCTATCCTTCTAACTATACTCTGTTCAGTGATTACAAAGTAGCAGGAAAAGCAGAACAAGTTTCAGTTCTCAAAGTACCAGTTCCAGGTCAATCATCAGCTAAACCAAAAATTAATTTAGCTACTACTAAAACTTTTGATAATACTCAAGTTAATCTCAAGTTATCTCAATCCACCATTAAAGCTGGACAAGAGGTACATTTAATTTTTAATTTACAAGATGCTGCAAGTAAAAAATCACCCACCGATTTAAAACCTTATTTAGGAGAAAGGGGACATTTAGTTATTCTTAAGCAATCATCACCGTTAACACAAGCAGACTATATCCATGCTCATGCTATGAAAAATACTCCAGATTATGAGGTTCATTTTATCACCCGTTTTCCAAAACCGGGAAATTATAAAATGTGGGGACAATTTAATCGAAACGGGAAAATTATTACTGCTGATTTTTGGGTAACTGTTATTTAAATACATTGATACATCCTAATTTCATCAGTATTTTTCCATTTACGATGATGATTCCACTTAGCCCTGTTATGTCACTTTTGGAAAACAATAATCGAAGCGGAAGTCTCAACCTTTAATTGAATGAAGCTTTGAGACTTTATTTACTAACAGAAACTAGAATTTATAGCCAAAACCCAGAGATGAAAGCTCTAGAAGGCTTACAGCGATTCGCTTCTCCTAAAGTGACACAAGAGGGTTAGAGTTGATAATGCTTTCAAAGGATGAAGATTTTGCCAAATAATTCATATTAACTAACCAAAAATTCAAAAATTAGTACAAATTTTCATAGCTACATAAACTTGCTCATTGGGGTTGATTTTATTAGAACATTGTTACTAGATTGCTTTCTTGAAAATAAAAAGATTAAAAACTATTGACCTTATAGTTGATTACCTCTTTAATCTGTCTAAATTTACTTAAAAATAGATAGCAATTAAGTTTTAATCGGTAACTAACTAAGTATTACAGTTACCCCCATAAAAATATCGACACCGATCACGAACTCAACATATTTTTATGTTGAAGGAGAAATATGAAATCAAGATGAAATTTTTATTTAATATTTAAAATTTCCAAAAATCAGTAGTGATAATTTATTTGTACCAATTAATTAACTTAAGCAGAACGCAAAGCATCAACAAAAAAGAGCTAGTGAAGATGTATAGATAAGATAATACTAGCCTACTATCGGGTTTTGTATAGCCTAATCCTAATTTTTAGTAATTTCATCCTAATTTCATAAATTTCTGCAACCCTATTAATAGAGGTAGCCCAATGGCGAACTATGCTAAGATCACAAATTTACAATGAAATTTTAAATATCTATTTTGATATGAGGGTGCTACTAGTCGAAGATGAGCCAGATTTGGGGGCAGCTATGAAGCGTACTTTAAATCAACAAAAGTACCTGGTTGACTGGGTTATGGATGGCAATGACGCATGGACTTACTTAGAAAATAGTTCGGCGCAATATACAGTAGCGATCCTTGATTGGATGCTCCCAGGAATTAGTGGTTTAGAATTGTGTAAAAGACTACGTTATAAGGGTAATCCTCTTCCTATCTTGATGCTAACTGCTAGAGATAGAATGGAAGATAAAGTTGCCGGACTAGATGCAGGTGCTGATGACTATTTAGTAAAACCCTTCGGTATGGTGGAACTGCTGGCACGATTGCGAGCTTTACAACGTCGTTCTCCACACTTACAACCTCAACAATTAACTGTTGGTAATTTGACTCTAGATTACGGCAACAGTACAGTTGTTAAACAAAATACAACAGGTGAACAGCAAAGTATTCCATTAACTAATAAAGAATTCCAACTATTGGAATATTTCATGAACCATCCTAACCAGATTGTTACGACTGAGCAAATTCGTAATCAAATTTGGGAAGTTAATGCGGAATCTAGCAGTAATGTAGTGGCAGCGCAAATACGTTTGTTACGTCGTAAACTCACGAGTAACGACTGTCCTAACCCAATTGAAACTTTGCACGGTATGGGATATCGTCTTAATTTCTCAGATGAATCAAAATAAGCTGTTTCGGCTCACCCGCGTTCGTTTAGCTCTGTATTACGCTATTGTTATGGGTTTGATTTTAAGCCTATGTGCTTTTAGCTTTTATAGGTCTGTGTTTCATGCTCATGTGGTAGCTTTAGACAGTGAAATTGAGACTGTAGCTGGAACACTGCACGACAGTATTGAACTAAAATTACAGTCACCTGGACGTTTGGAACCATTAGTAAATCAGTTATTTCCAAATACAGGTAACTGTAGAATTGGGGCTAGTAATTGTATTCAAGAACAGCCGCATCCTAAACGTCATCTTCTTGGTATTGTAACTAAAACTAGCTACTATATACGTTTTTTTGATATTTCAGGAAATTTAATTGCTAATGCTGGTTATTATCCAGAGGGATTACCTAATATTTTTAATCAAAAAAATTGGCAATTTCTCAAAGATAGCAAAGGCAATGAATACCATCAAATTACTCTATCTATGCATACCCAAAATTATCAGGATTGGGGATATATGCAAGTAGGGCGAAGTCTAGAAGAGTTTAATCATTATTTGGATAGCGTAAAGCTAATTTTGATATTAGGGCTGCCGATGGCTATGGCTATGATTGCAGGTGCCAGTTGGTGGTTGTCAGGATTAGCGATGCAGCCAATTTATCAGTCATATCGTCAAATCCAACAGTTTACAGCCGATGCCGCACATGAATTACGAACGCCTTTAGCTGCGACAAGTGCAACTGTAGAATCAGCACTTTTAATGCCGCAAATAGACCCTGAAGAGACACGGGATATTTTGCAAACTATACAGCGTCAGAATCAACGGCTAACGGCTTTGGTTGTTGATTTATTGATGTTAGCACGTTTAGATAAACAAGCCCAAAAGTTACAACGTGAAAATTGTTGCCTAAATGATATTGTTAGCGATTTAGTTGAGGAATTTGAAGCGATGGCAAATGCCGCAGAGGTAAAACTGACATCTTTAATACAAGTGCATCAACCTCTGAATATTATAGGTAATGCTGACCAGCTTTATCGCTTGTTTTCTAATTTGATTGTCAATGCAATTCAATACACACTTAGAGAGGGGGAAGTAACGGTTTTATTAGACCGCAACGACCATTATGCTGTAATCAAAGTTCAAGATACGGGCATTGGTATCCCTAAACACGAACTAACTCAAATTTTTCATCGTTTTTATCGAGTCAGTAGCGATCGCTCCCGTAGCACTGGCGGATCTGGTTTGGGACTAGCCATTGTTCAAGCAATTGTTCACTCACACCACGGCAGCATAGATGTGCAAAGTGAATTCGGCAAAGGCAGTACTTTTACTATAAAGTTACCATTTAATGCCCGTCCCATTAATAGTGTTCATTCTATCTCCATCTGGAAGATGTTATATAAGTCATCATGTAAATAGTTAAAGTCGCTTTTCTAGTTTTTAGTATAATATTACCGCTTCTACGAGTAAACAACGCACTACAGGAAAATTGCAATTGCTGCCAACGGGTGCTTGACTTAAGGAAGTCCACCAGTACAATGAAAAACTACCCGCTTTGCATGAAGTTCAGAGCAGTGCTTAAAAAGGGAAATAAAATTATTAGAGGATGAGGACGATGCTATTAACAGAACCTGAAATACAACAAGTTTTAAACCAAGTTAGAGCTGCTTTTCCCAACTTGACTGATTGGGAATACAACAATTAACATGAAAATCTGATTTTTAAACTCGCAATATGTGGCCGCTTACCGCGAACTGCGTTTACAAGCGTTGAGAAGGTTTGAGGCTTAATTCTTGCTCAAAAATGTTTAAGTCCCGTTAGAAAAAGGTTTTTATGCAAAGACAGAGGACGTAGTGATACTAGCAGCCAGACGTTCTAAGCGGACATCCGACTCAAACACCATCTCTTCAGGTTTATACAGCATTTTTATCTTGTTCCCATCCACTTTTAGTGTAGTAGAAAACTTAATGGAACGTTGATCAGGAATGGTAAAAAGCCGATCTTTTCCTCTGGATAACTCTCGAATAAACTCCTCAATTCCTTTATTGCGGTTAGATGGACGTTGATAAAACGATTGCAACCGCCGCCAAAGTTTAGGAAAGATAGGTGGTAAGGCTGAGAGGTCAGGAGGAATATCTACTTCAAATCCATCCATTGAGCGGTCAGCAGACCAAATTTCTCGATTTTCTGCTCGTGCCTCCTCAGTTGCAGCCACCATCTCATCCCGCAACTCTTTATAAAGGGTTTCATAAAACATCGGGTAGACATGTCCCTCCTGGAGCAACCTGTAGTTGACGCTTTGACGCAGCATGTCTGCTTGAAGTTCATCTCCTCTTCCGGTGTTGTCCCAATCTGGTGGCTCGCCAGTAAAGACAAAGCAAACAGGACGTCCATTGCCGTCAGCATTGTTAGATAGGATATATCCGGGTAACCTGGATTGATTGCCACCGAGTAATTGGATATTCCGTTTGGTTGCATTTGAGGAAAAGGGTTGAATTGCCGCTTTCTCAAGAGCATCTATACCTTCGTAGCGAAGCTGAACTTGTCCACCATTTTTGAATTCAATTCGCCCCTCTAACTTATCAAACAATGTATCATCCTCTGCCTGAAACCGAACTGAATCTCCATCGGGAACCCCACTGGTTGGTTCAAAAGTCCCTCGAATCAGCACAAACGGCATAATTTTGTCCTTAGTATTGAAAAGTTTAATAGATTAATCCGAGATACAATCAGGACGCATGTAATTTAATGCTACATTGGCTGCAAATACATTAATTTTACCTAAATTTTTGGCTAATTTCACTTCAGAGCAGCTAATTCTCAAACTTTCGTAGCGTTACTCAGATGTTCCCAAAATCAATTCATGACGTCACGATAAAAGGTTTTTTGCTTAAACTCAGAGCTTTTATCTTTGCCTTCACCTTTTAAGCAACTTTTGTAAATTATCTTTGCATCTAGTCAAAGCTATAGTTGCATTGTGCCTATAATAAGTTACGGCTAATTATAACTAGAAGTTAGCATTTCAACTGTATATTGCTTGACTTACGCATTACAAGCAATACCAAAGACAAACAAAATTTATCGGCAGCGCAATAGTTTCTATTCAGTTGCCAACATGCACCCCGCGATCGCATGTTGGTGAAAGTGTTGTGTCTGGGGGTTCGGGTATTTTAATCGGAGATTATGTCGGATAAAAGATAAGGGGTCCTTATTTTGTGTTGCCGGGGCGATCGCTCGTGTCACTGTAAGCATAAGTTGAGCAATTTGCTCGCTTTATGCTTTCACACCTGTCACTTAAAAGATAAAGTGGCCGCGCGAATCAAACACCAAATGCTTATTTTTCCTTGATACACAATCTGCGATGATCGCAGCTTGCAGTCCGTAGCCATCACATTCAATCAAGACTTAGGCGCTTGTGAAAAACTGAAATGTTTGGTTTTTCGTTACCTTACTTTGCCAGCGATCGCTTCTCTGCCAGACGCTACGCGAACGTTAAGCCCAGTCGTACTTGCGACAGGCTGCGCGAACGCTAAGGCATTCTAAATTTTCAAATACTTGTGACTTTAAGTCACAATAGCGTTGAATTTTTCGGTCTAGTGACTGTGTTTTTGAGCAACTCTTGCCTCAGTTACCCGATAATAACACTCAAGATTTAGTGCTGGCGATAATCACTAGGAGTCATTCCGGTTGCTTCTCGGAATGCCTTGCCTAAGTGGCTTTGGCTGTTAAATCCACACTGAAGCGCAATCTGTGCGATCGCCAATTTCGATGTTTTCAATAACTGTTTAGCTTGCTCCACTCGCAGTTGCAGTAAATACTGATGCGGTGACATTCCCATTGATTGTTTGAACAGGCGGCTGAAATGAAATTGACTCACCGACACAACAGTGGCAAGATCAACCAATTTGATTTCTTGATCGAGGTGGGCATGAATGTACTCCGAGACTTGTAGGAGTTGGCGATCACCTAAGCCGCCTGGATGCCGTGGGATACGGGGCTGGGTGCTGGAATACTCCCGCAATAAATGAATGGCTAACACATTTGCCAGCGATTCGACATAAAGCCGCCCAACGCCGCCACCTCCTTTGTAGAGTTCTGCCTTAAGCAGCATCAAGATTTGCTCTAGTTGAGGATCGCGCACACGAAATTCCGTTACTAATTCCAGGCGAGTAGGGTCAAGTTCTGCTGTTTGTTGGGCAACGGATTGAAAGAATTGAGCAGGCACTAAGACGTGAAGATAGTGATCATTGCCTTCTGCACGGTAGGATGCAGGAATGTCAGCCGGAGTAATCGAGATATCGCCTTTTGAGTAAAGACCACTGTAGCGGCGATCTCCCACCATTTGAGAGATGCGATGGGGACGAGGGGCTAAACAAAGCGCGATGGAGTGACCTGCCCAGGCTTCTGGTAGATCGATTCCCCCAGGAGGTTGCTGAAATTCCTCAACTAGCAGTGGTTGCCAGCCAAGGGTTTCACTTGACATGATTGGGATAGGAATTTCTGACTTGCGTGCAAGGGTGCTATTGACCTGAGATGTCTTTGCCATAGAAGTTTTGAGTCATTCCAAAACTGACAGCAAGATTTTGATAAACGGGCAAGATTCAAGTATTCCAGAGCTTTTAGATTCTCGGCTTAGAGAGCAGAAAGTATACTTTTGTTTAAGGATTAAAAAAGATGCATTTATCGAATTAGAATCAGAAATTGGGATACAACTGCCAACAATGTTTCAATCTGTTTTTTTTTTGCCGCAACAGCCTCTGGGTCAGCCTTTGGATTCAAAGATGTAGTTTTCTTCCAACTAATTCCCGCCGCGTCAAATAAATCGTAATAGCTTCGTTTCGATTCGTAGATTACTTCATATTCAAATGCCAATTTGTACTCCAGTTCACCAAGCTCCCAGGTATCTTTCGTTTGCAACCAACTTAATACTTCTTGGAGCTGTTCATCGCTCAAGTAACCTTTTCTTCCTTTATGATTTAATCGCAGTCCCGAAATTCCATATTCCTTGTAGGACTGCTTCCAGCTTGTTATCGAACCAAGGGACACATCTAAAATCGTTTGAATTTCCTCATACTTGTAGCCTTGATAAACCAGTTTCACTTGCCTTACGCTTTCCTCACCTCACGGGCATCTGGACGATTATCTATAAATTCTTGTAGTTCTGCGATGGCTACGAGAACACCGCAGGCATCGCAGTTTGCTGATACGACGTTGTTTGCAACAAACAATACTGATTACAGGCTATGTCGGCAGAACTCTGGCTGGGGCAAAAGCCTGTTTGTCGTTTAGAACCAATTCACTGTTTTGGGCTAACGGCTGGCAAGATCCGCGCCTATACAGATCAGGTATTGCAGGCTTTTGCAAAACAATACAGTGTTTCACTATATCAATATTATAAGGATAGGTTTGAGATTAGCTCAAGCTACTGCCCAGTGCGACCCTGCCCGTTACATCCAGAATCCTAGAGATGACCATTTAATGAAATTCAAAATTCAAAATGCAAAATTCAAAATTATTTCTTTAATTTTGAATTGTTTAATAAGGATGCAGAGCAACTAAATTTATTTATGGAGAAACAAAAATATGTATAACGAGTGGCATAGTGCAAGAAATACTACGCCCTTATTACAAGCCCCTAAATTTATTTATGGGGTTACTTTATCCTTTAAGTGACAGTAATTGCTCGACTTATGCTTTCAAAGTTGCTCACAGGTAGTGAAGTGAAGTGTTCTTGTTGCGCTAAATTCAGCCAAACAAAAGTCCCGCATTCATAAATATCTTGGTAGGGGGCATTGATATCAGCAGTTCTGCTCTTTTGAAAAGCGATCACCCCAATAAAAAAACCTAATAATGGAGAGTAGCGCAGGCACGATTTTTCCCGAAACGGGAAAGGGATGGCAGACTAACCAATCACACACAACCACACAACAGATAAAGGTAACCGCTCAATAATCCGAGGTAAATCGCTCAGTGACAAGGCTCAAATGGCGTAAACTTGTTCCTGAACTGGTAGTTGCCCCGATTTATTGAGCGGATAGTAATGATGGATGAGCAGAACAATCAAAATTATCGTTCACAAAGTCGTTACTGACCGTCCCGCACGCAGGGAACCACTTCAAAAACGCCGCCCCAAAGCTTACCCCTTCATGACAAAACCTCGACAAGAATTACGAAAACAACTGCAAACTTTTTAATTAGCAACTGTTTCCGCTTTTCTTAGTACTATTTGTCTTTAGGCTACAGTGACTCCTAGCGTATAAGAACCAGGGTCAAAAGAGCCAGAATTGAAAGTCCCGCCATTTTGCGGGAAGTAATCAAAATCACTTACTGAAATGGAGTAAGTACCTGTCCCTAGTGAAGCAGTGATTGATGGAGAATCACTAGAATTTAATAAGTTCCCGGCACTATTAAATAGACCGATAACTGTATCAACAGTAAGATTCTCCGTGTTGATAGTCACAGTTCCTGGGTTAGCTAAAGAAAATGTGAAAAAGTCGAAATCAGGATTGTTCCCTGGAAGTGTTGCCAGTTGAGCAGAGGTATTAACTTCTGAACCTGATGTTAAAGTACCTAGCTCCTCAGCAGTGGCTAGTGTGTTGTTTGTTCCTTGTCGAGCATCTTCTTTTTCGTAGAACAGGAAGTCGTCACTATCAAGCTTCAGAGACGACGCTTGTACAACACCAACGAGTTCATCTAGCTCTCCCCCTGATTTGTCCAGAAATACCCTTGTATTGGCTCCCACAGTCTGCAAGCGATAGTCTCCCAGTGTCCCTTTGATCTGGATTGTATCCTCGTTGGAGTTGAAGCCACTGATGGTAGCGTAGTCTGCAAAACCATTACTTCCACTGTTATCGTCATAAAAGACATTAGTAGCATCTCCAAGTAAAAACTGATCTTCCCCAGGCCCTCCAGTTAAGATGTCAACCTCCCCTAATCCAGGAGAATCAGAACCGTTAGTATCAACGCCTATGAGGACATCATTTCCAGGCCCTCCAAGCAGAGTGTCATTGCCGACCCCGCCAAGGAGTCGGTCATCGCCTTCTCCTCCTTCGAGTTGGTCATTGCCAGCCCCGCCAAACAGGCTGTCATTCCCATCCTCGCCCAAGACGAGGTCATTACCTTCCTGACCATCAAGAAAGTCATCGCTATCCCCACCAAGCAAGGTGTCATTGCCGCCTCTGCCAAAGACGGTATCACTGCTGCCTCCTCCAATCAGGGAGTCGTTAAAACTAGAACCAAAGACTTGCTCGATATTGAACAGGACATCATTCCCATCTCCCCCACTGGCAGTTCCAGTGCCAAGGTCAACGGTGACTCCGGCTGTGGCATTTAAATAATCAGCAGTATCAACACCAGTTCCACCAAAGAGTTGGTCATCCCCGCCTCCACCAACGAGTTGGTCATCCCCGTCTCCACCAAGCAGAATGTCATTGCCGCTGCCGCCAAGCAGGGTATCATTGCCTTCTCTACTAATGAGAGTGTCGCTCCCGTCCTCACCAAGGAGTTCGTCATTGCCAGCCCCACCAAGCAGGATGTCAATGCCGCTACCGCCAAGCAGGGAGTCATCCCCGTTCCCGCCATTAATAAAGTCGTCGTTAGTCCCGCCAAGCAGGGTGTCATTGCCGTTATCGCCAAAGAGGCGGTCATTACCAGCCCCACCATTGACAGAGTCATTCCCGTCCCCACCACTGAGGAAGAAGTCATTGCCAGCTCTGCCAAAGATGGTGTCATTGAACCTAGAACCAACGATTCTTTCAATCTCCAACAGGACATCATTCCTGCCCTGCCCTGTAGCGGTTCCAGTGGCAAGGTTAATCGTGACTCCGGCAGTGGCACTTAAATAATCAACAGTATCAACACCATCTCCACCGAAGAGTTGGTTATTGCCAGTCCCACCACGCAAGGTGTCATCGCCCAACCCACCACGGACAATATCGTTGCCAACTTCACCATCAAGCACGTCATTGCCAACTCCACTATCAAGCACGTCATTGCCACCTCTACCAAAGAGGGTGTCATTACCGCGCCCGCCAGTTAGAGAATCGTTGAAACCAGAACCAAAGACTTGTTCGATATTAAACAGGACATCATTCCCAGCCCCTCCACTGGCAGTTCCAGTCGCTAGGTTAACGGTGACACTAGCAGTGGTATTTGAATAGTCAGCAGTATCATTGCCAGTCCCACCAGAGATTTGGTCATCCCCATCCCCTGCTTCGAGTCGGTCATTGCCAGCCCCGCCAAGAAGTCGGTCATCGCCAGCCTGACCAATCAAGTTATCATTGCCATCCTCGCCATCAATCTGGTCATCGCCAGCTCCGCCATTGAGGGTGTCAGCCCCTTCCCCGCCAAAGAGTTGGTGTATCGGCTCAATAATCTGGGGTAGCAGAGAAAAATTAAAAGGTAAGCAAGCTGCACAAAACGTCATAAAATATGTAACCGCTCAATAATCCTGGGTAAATCGCTCAGTGACAAGGCTCAAATGGCGTAAACTCGTTCCTGAACTGGTAGTTCGCCCCGATTTATTGAGCGGATACGTTAAAAAGTTGGTTACAACCGCTAATCAACAGCATACTTGAATAGGTAAACAACCGCTTACAAGTAGCAGAAATGACACAAAAGTTTTTAATGTCATACCAGAGAATATTCAGAGATTGCAAAAATTAATGAATAATTCAAAGAAATGAAGAAGTTTTAATTTGATTTTCTATTTCTACCTCCAGAATTCCCCAGATGTTTGGTGAATTATTCCGTGGGGAAAAAGCTCAGAAATTCCCACTAGGCATCACCGTGCCAAAAAAGGTTTTTTGTGCGAATCGAAAAATTCAAGTGCCTGAAACGACAATTTTTCGTTCAAACTCGATCAAAACTAGCAGCATAATCATAGTTTTTTCACGAAAAAGCGCTTCTTGAAAGGCTTACCTCATCTTACTTTCAGCCAAGCGAGTACAATTAACCCGGTTTGGCACGATGATGCCACTATCAACGAGAGAATGGGGCTTGTAGTGTAGTAGACTGTCCAGTTTAGGCGGCTATAAAAGGACACTCCTCATTCCCTACTCATCTCTGCCGTGATGTAAAAAAATACCATACCGCATACCGCAGCGGAATTTTACCCAGAAGCGATACCTTCTCTTCTCTTTCAGAGACGCTAACGCGAACGAGAGGCTTTGCCAACGGCACGTCTTCTCTACGAGACGCACTCGCGTTCGACGAACGCCACCGGTTCATGGCGGGTACGCCATCGCAGAGTGGAGATATATGCAAATCTAAAAACTTTATTAAATGACTACCCAGGTAAAACAGGTAAAAAATGGGTAGTTCTCCGCTATCTTTAACCAAGCGATTCAGGGATGATTATTTCTATAGAAAAGCGCTGGCACAAATTTTCGGCTGGCATTTAATAAACCTCATATAAAGCAAAGCCCTGAACTTTTATCGGGGCTTTTCAGTAAACCAAAAAGTTTTTCTCCAAAGAGCGATCGCTAAAATACTTATATGTTTTAATACTTGTTTACACACAATTCTTTAACCAGCATACATAGTATAAATAACGATTACTTATAGTTTG
>JAESGI010000338.1_pt1 | contig 16503 bp, 19 predicted proteins | sample 9269671 | NCBI WGS metagenome assembly JAESGI01 (sample SAMN14515641, study PRJNA621666) | algae metagenome | isolation source: Nostoc indistinguendum CM1-VF10 and co-occurring heterotrophs from gravelly... | place: USA: Clark Mountains, San Bernardino, California | collected 1998-06-05 | reverse complement strand
AGCATCAAATCATTGGGACTGGAGAGTTAGAAACCATCAAAGTGCAAAAGCCTGCTTTTGTTCTGGGCGAAAGAGTGATGCTATGTACTCACGACAAGGGAACAAAACAACGGCTGATTTTGGGGATTGCACTGGTGCATAAATCTTGGTTTTATGTCGTCGAATTGATGTCGCCAGCTTTAACTCAATCACGAACTATATGTAATCGTTTTTCGCTGGTCGGTGAGAAAAGTTTGGTGCGGGTAAATGTTTAAAGTTTTGAGATTTACTTAGGAGTCGAACAGGATGAGTTTACCTTTAAATCAAAATGTTTTAGTCGAGTCTCCATCATTAAGAACTTCTGCACTTTCTAATTTAGATGATTCACGCGCAGAAGTTGTTCTCAGCAAAGCAAAGGCAATAGTGTTCGCTGTATGGAATGGTAGCGGCTGGGCAACTACTGCACAAATAGCGGAATATTTTTCAGTTACAGAGTCCGCAGTCAAAGAACTAACAAGAGTAAATCAATCTGAATTCCAAACCCAAGAAACTAAAACCCTTACAGGCATTGACTTACGTGATGCTCGACAGACACTCTGTCTACCATCGAGAACATCCCAAGTTAGAGTTTTTTCGGCTTTGGGTGCGTTAAGGATCGCAATGATCTTGCAGCAATCTCAAGTAGCAGCGCAAGTTAGAACCATCATTTTAGACTTGGTTGCAGCAGTTCCAAGCATCACTGCCCAAACTCCTGTACCTGCCCCTGCCCTCCCACCAGTTGAGCAGCGCCTACAAACTTTGGTCGAGGCGATGAGAATTTTAGCTGAACTTACAGGTGGCAGACTCAACCCATACATGGAGCAGCATTTTCAAGACTTCGCCGCCAATCTCCTAGCCCAACACAATCAACAAACACTTTCCGGTAGCCAACAGAAATGGATGGGTGTGGTCAACTTTGCAGAGAGCGAACTGGGTAAGAAAGTCCCCCTTAACGGTTCGCATTATCGCGGTCATCTCGGTACTTGGGTTCGCACTTTTTACCCACAACGGGAGAGCGTCAGGAAATGCGGCTGGTCAACGGCACTCAGCAGTCTGTTTACGTTTACGCCTGTCATGACCCAATTGTTGCAGACGGTCTGACCAAAGCGATTGAAGAATTTTTCGCTCATCCAGACCCGACTGCTGCATTAAAACAGGCGGGGGCTTTTATTACTAAGAAGCCACGGGTGTTGGTCAAAAAATGAAAGCGATCGCACTCATTAGTCTAGGGCGAACGCTTGGTTGCAATTGCATCTGTGATCAGTGCTGGGTTCATCCTATCAGTTTTCGCTTCATCACTCGAAATCTCAAGCAGGTTTTTAGATTTTCATCCATCAAAAATAAGGACAAACTCTCATGCAACAACTTACACTTTTCTCTGAATCTACCCCAGTTTTACCAGTCACTTACTACCCCGATTTCTTAAGCTCTGAACAAGCAAACGAACTCTACCAACACTGTCTACAACTGGAGTGGCAGCAAAATCAAATCAGAATCGCTGGTAAAACAATGCCCGTCCCCCGCCTAGAGTGCATTTACGGTGATGCCGGATGTGATTACCTTTACTCCAACAGCGTGTTCTTAAAACCTCTGACTTGGACAGATGCTCTGGCTAACTTGCGGGACAGAATCACTGCGTTGACTGGCTATAAGTTTCGCATCGTCATCGGAAATCAATACCGCAGTGGCCAGGACAGCATCGGTTGGCACGCAGACAACGAGCCATCGATGGGATTTAACCCTGCAATCGTATCAATCAGCCTGGGGTCATGTCGCAAATTCCAGATCAAACCCATCGGCGGCAGACCAACGGATTTCTGGCTGGAACACGGCAGTTTACTCGTGATGCACCCCGGTTGTCAGTCTACACATCTGCATCAAGTACCCAAGACCAACAAAGTCGTTAGTACACGTATTAATCTCACATTTCGACCACATACAGCCAGAAGCAGATAATTCTGATTTTTTCAATCTGACCAGAGAAACAATAGCACTTCAAAAAAGCTGTCACCAGAAGGGTGTAGGGGGCAGGGTGTCGGGTGTAGGGAAGATGGCATTGGGCGAGGGAGGCTTCTAACCTCGCCCAATGCAATCGCCTTAAAAGGCGGGGCTTGTGTCCCACTGGTTGTTGCGGCTATATATCCCCCACACCCAACACCCCACACCCTATACCCCGCCCCAACGGGGCTTGGTCAACCCTGATTCTATATCAGATTCACTGGCTGACAGCATCAATTTTTCATGCAATTGATTTTTTCTAAGTCATCTACAATCACAACTTCTTAGTTTGTTTGTACTATTTCATTCCCTCAAAAAGGAGTCAGCTCATGGGAGAAGCAAAACGTCGTCGGTTATTAGATCCTAATTATGGCTTACCTAAAATACCTAATACTTCTGAACCAACCTCAAAAGAAGTTTTCAAAAAACAAACTGATTTCAAAACTGTACCTAAAAATCACTTCATCAATTCTCATTATGAATTACCAAAGCATTATCTAAATTTACCTGGCTCCTTGAACCAAAATGATGCTCTTCATTTGAGCCACACAATTAATGCACATCAGAATCCGAACAGTGAATTAGCTCCAAACCACTGGCATGAATGGGTGGTCAATTCTGCTGTTGACCCCAAACTCACTGCCCTAAATGTCCGCTCTTTAAGTGGTTCGGAAGTATACGAGTGCCTTTTGTACGCTCTCCCCCAAACTGCCAGACGAAACGATGGGCGATTACGGGACGGGTATTTGAAAAGATATGCCCACGCAGAGTTGGGCGCATGGTGGATTAGTGGACTCGACCCCCTCAAGAATTGGCTACCGATGGACTGGGGACGGATGAAACCCGATTACCCAAGACTCGAATGGGACAAAACTACAAACGAACAAACTCAAAAGCCCGTTAAATACGAGTCACCCCCCAAAACTCCCAATCGTGTCACGTATCTAAGAGTCCCCCTACACATTTGGCGGTTGATAGCCCTGCGTTATGACGTGCCAATGCCAGAACATATTACTGTTACCTCTGAAGGTGAAGCATTAGGGTTTTGGGCTTGGGTCATGGCTCACCCCGAAATCCCTGTATGCCTTACCGAAGGCGAGAAGAAGGCTGCTTGTCTTCTGACTTTGGGCTATGTAGCCATCGCACTCCCTGGAATCTGGAACGGTCGAGTTGGCAAGGAAGATTTAGAATACCTGCACCCCGATTTAGTGCCAATGGCACAAAAGGGTCGCAAATTTGTTATTCTCTTCGACTACGAAACCAAACCCAAAACAAAACAGCAAGTTTTTGCTGCTACTCGCCGCACCTGTCAAGTAATTCTCCAACTTGCCTGTCAATGCGAAGTAGCAGTTTTGCCTGGCCCCGAAAAAGGAATTGATGATTGGGTTGTCGCTCTGGGGAAAAAAGCTGAGAAAGCAGTGTCCACGATGATTGCTGATGCCTTGAGAGTCAGCGAGTTAAACCAAAGATTTTTCATTAATCGCGCCAGGGGGCTTCGCAAATTCAAACCCAATGTAATAGTCAATACCCGCTATCTTTCCACGGTCATTCGCTCTCTGCCTCAATCGGGGTTAGTGGGTTTGGCTTCCGACATGGGTACTGGCAAGACTGAAATCTTGGCAATGATTAGAAAAGATAACCCAGACTTGAGCTTTTTGAACAACGGACATCGGGTTACTTTGCTGAAAAATCTCAGCGATCGCTTACAAACAGCAATGTACTCCGCGATTTCTTGCGGTGACTGGGCTAAAGCGAAGGCTCTCAGCATTACCGTAGACTCGCTGTATAAAATGGCGAACGATTTACAGGCTTATGACATTCTTTTTATTGATGAAGCCTGCCAGTACATCGCTCACTTGCTCAAATCAAAGACCTGCAAGGAACACCGGGGGGCTATTCTGGAGGTACTGGAGTATCTGGTTTACAATGCCAAACTGGTAGTTTTGGCAGATGCTCACCTCGATGATTTGACTATCGAGTTTTTTATGCAAATGCGATCGGCTAGTGAAAAACCCTACATCATCAAAAACGAATATCGTTCAGGTGGTCGTCAGGTTTATTGGTACGAAGGTAAAAACAGCAGTGCAATCGTTGCCGAGTTCCACGCTCAACTGATGTTGGGTAAAAAGTTGATGATGGTCAGCGACAGCAAGCGATTTATCAAAAAGCTGGAACGCGCGCTCAATGATGGTTCAGCAATTGATGATAGCGACGAAACATCGGAATCAGCCGAAGACCGCAAGTTACGAGTGTGGGCTATTCATTCGGAAAACAGTGGATCTGAGGAGAATGTCATCTTTATCCGAGAGATTAACATTGCTATTAAGGATATCGATGCTTTTTTAATTACTCCCAGTCTCAGTTCAGGGGTTGATATTTCCAGCTATCATTTTGATGCTGTGTTTGGTGTGTTTCATGCTGTTTCGCAGTCGGCTACAGAATGCGCTCAACAATTATGGCGGTATCGTCCAGATGTCCCCATGTATGTTTGGGTAGCACCGCGCCCTCCCTTTGGTTACGCCGAAACTAATGCCCGTCGCATCAAGGAAAAGATTCTTCAGAAAAACGAGATGACCGCTTTTCTGATTCGCATTAACCGCGAGACAGGGAAACGTGGGGCAGAGAAAGACTGGGCGTTGGATGCTAGCTGTCAGATTGAAGCGCAAAGGAATTGGTCGATTAATAATTTACGTTCCGATCTGCGATCGCTCTTAGAGGAAATGGGGAATACGATTATTCCTTTAGGCGACGCTGGTGATGAAGGAACTTCCCGGTGGATGAAGGCGGCTGGTATCGCCATCGATGAGGAGTATTATCGCAAAGTGGCTAATGCCAAAGATATTGATAGAAGAACTTATACGAGTAGGCAGCATCAGGATTATCTCAAACCGGAGGAAGTTTTGGAGTGCGAGAAGTTTCGCATACAAGACACTTACGGTATGAGCGTTACCCCTGAACTGGTGAAGAAAGATGATTCTGGGCGGTTAATTAAAAAGATTGTCGCACTTGAAGCGATATTGGCCGCACCAGGGGAAATGATTATTGATGACCAGGGACTCTCGTGTGTTTCACCACCGACTGTTGTTGCCGAACGCGATAAATCGGAACGGGAGCGATTAGCTATTTGCACAGACTGGAGTAATCATTCTACCGCGTGGTTAATGCGTCATCGGCTGGGACTGAGAGCAGTGTTGATGGATCTGATGGCTGGGGTTGAGATTAAAGGCGACGAGGCGATGATTCAGGCTTTGGCAGAGTTCTCAAAACGCAACGCATCTCACGTTAAAGGCATTCTTAATCTGACGATTCCGCTATCGGAGTCTGCTGTGTGGATTTTGGGGCAGTACCTTTGGCAACTGGGTTTGTCTACTGAGTCACGAAGACCAATGGAGGACGGACAGAGGGTTCGGTATTATCGGCTAAATACTGATGATGTGGTGTTTATCCAGAACGTGCTTTCTTATCGGCAGAGGCAACGGGAGGACAGGGAAAGAAAACGCCAAGATGAACAAGAACGAAATGCGGCTTATACAGCTAGAATGCAGTCTCAATATGGGATTAATGCCCCGTCCACACCCCCCATTAATGAAGATGGAGATAATAATCGGGGGGGTATGGACACAGATGAAGAACTCAGTGATTCTTGGTGGAAGCGGGTTAAATATTATGCTCGACTGGCTATTGAGCGCGTGGAGGATGGGGTTGATGCGGTCAAAGAATTACTCAGTACACTAACAAATGATGAGCGTTGCGGTGTGATGCTGGAGTTTGAGGAGCTTGACCCTGACAAATTTGCTCAATTGGTGACAGATGCCCCACAGCGGACTGAATGGATGGCGTGATTTATTCGGCACAGAATCAAAATTGGAGATGTCTACACATTGAATGAGGCATTGGGGAGAAAGCTACCTTTATGAAATGAAAGGAAGTGCCATTCGATTGGCACTATCGTTTACGAGATGCTAAGAATAGCACCTTGCAAACCGTAATGTTTGGATAGCAAAGCACTGATCAAAGGTTAGAATATTTTGAAGCTTTGGGCTATTCATTTGGATCAGCGTTCACGCATTTCCACGTCTAACTTTAGCAATGGGAGTGATCGCATCTTTAAAAGATAGATAGGTCTGTGCTTTTACCGTGCCAAAAGGCATGAAGTTTAAACCAAAAAGCTTTAATGATAAAGATTCCAGGAGCCAATGCTGCGTAACTCACTTGCTCGGTCGCGGCTCGATTGGTTGCCAAGGGAGATTCAACCAGAAATTTCTTGCAAAGGATATCTTTATCATAATTGGAGTAGAAGAGAAATTAAGGAGGCAGGAGGCAGAAGGCAGGAGGCTCAGTTGGTAATCCCCATAAATAAATTTAGGGGATTTATAATGGACGCTGTATTTTTTGCGCTGCGCGTCTCAAAATACATTTTTTATCTTTATTCATAAATAAATTTAGGGGCTTTAAACCCTTGATTGCTGAGGGCAAAAAATATATTTTCTGCCTCCTGCCCTCTGCCTTTCTTCGGTAAAACCTTAAAAGATATAGGACTAATATTTGATTTCTGAAAAAGCTCCGTACATTTGAAGAGTGGTAAAATCACTCGTTTGTGTGTCGGATAAACCACTCAAACATCCACTTCACACGAGAGAAGGAAGGAATCAAAGCACAGAAACGCCGCACCCATGTTTTAGCTTGTAACCAAATATCCTAAGCGTGGATTTTGTGATGGGCAATTAGGAGCAAAACGGACGCAGTGAATTTTCCATTGCTCTGGTGGCAAACCTTCATTTACCTCGCCTAAAAAGCCTTGAACGGCATGAGAACGATGGTAAGAAGCACCATCCCAAAAAAGAAGTAATCGTTGGTTCGGGGACTGGTCTAATAAATAGCGTAGATAATCAATAGTATTGTCAGAATTACCAGCATTGTAAGCTTTCAGAACTAACTTGCCAAAAAGAATAGTCAACCGCCCCGTAGTATGTCTGTTTATCTCGTTCGTTAATAACTTCCACTGCAATTTCTTGATCAGTTTTTCCCCAAACGTATCCGGTTAAGTCTCCCCATAGAAGATGACACTCATCTATTAATAATACTCTTAGTTTTCCTGATTCTATTTCCTCTCTCTTACTTGCCAACAATGAAACAAGACTGTTTTTTTTTTGCTGCGACAGCTTCAATGTCCGCCTTTGGATTCAAGGCAGTGGTTTTCTTCCAACTAATTCCCGCCGCGTCAAATAAATCATAATAGCTTCGTTTTGATTCGTAGATCACATCATATTCAAATGCGCTCTTTATACTCCAGTTCACCCAGTTCCCAAATATCCTTTGTTTGCAACCAACTTAATACTTCATCTCGCTGTTCATCGCTCAGATAACTCTTTCTGCCTTGATGACTTAGGCGTAGTCCTGAAATTCCATATTCCTTGTAGGCTTGTTTCCAACTTGTTATCGAACCAAGTGAGACATCTAAAATTGTTTGAATTTCTTCATACTTGTAGCCTTGATAAACCAGTTTAACTGCCAAAGCCTTCCTCACCTCACGCGCATCTGGGCGATGATCTATAAATTCTTGTAGTTCTGCGTTAGCGAAGCTCACCGAAGGTATCGCGGATTGTATATGCTGGTTTATCATTGTTCGCTGTTAGACAGATACACACCTCCGTATTATCTCGTAGTATTTTTCAGAAATCAAATATGATTCCTATAGTTGAGCGTTCTATTTTTTATAAAAAATTAATGAAGATAAAATAAAGATTACGTATTTATACACAAAATTTGACTGCTGTTCTGTAATTTATTAGCTAGTGCTTAAACGTCTATAAATAAATTTCAAACAGTGAATAAGAGTATACGAGTATCAGCTTCGATAGTTGGAATACTGGCCTCAGTAGCTACTTGGACTGCCCCCGCTAAGGCAGATATCTTGGTTGGGAGCTACGATAGTTTACAGATACTGCGTTATGACGACAAAACTGGGGCCTTCCTCGGCTCTTTAGCCAGTGAGATACCCGGTGATCGTCCGCTAAGTCTGACCTTCGGACTTGATGGAAATTTGTACGTAGGTGTTGGTTTTAGTCCTGCCATACGCCGATTTGACAGCCAAACAGGTGCATTCATTGATACCTTTGTTTCTGATGAAAGACTTATAGGTACTCCACAAGAGCTTGTTTTCGGCCCTGACGGGAATCTGTATGTTGCAGACTTTGGAGGTACTGCACCTAACAGCAAAGTCATCCGTTATAACGGTACTACGGGTGCTTACATTGACGATTTTATCCCTGTGGGTAGTGGGGGACTTAGTGGTGTACAGGGAATGGTTTTCGGGGCTGACGGGAATTTATATGTCACAAGTCGAGTCACAAACCAAGTTTTACGCTATGACGGTAAAACAGGGGGCTTTCTTGATGTCTTTGCAGATGTAGTAGGTGCAAACAACGGGCCCGTCGATCTCGTTTTCGGACCCGATGAAAATCTATATGTCCTTGACAGCTCTACTGACAGCGTCTTGCGCTTCAATAGCGCGACTGGGGCTTTCATAGATGTGTTCGTTAGCAATGAAGTAAGTGGTGCCGATGATGGATCTAATCTTGTGTTTGGCCCAGATGGTAATCTATATGTAACAACTGGATTTTCTGGAAACTCAGTGCGACGGTTCAACGGTTCCACCGGTCAGTTTATTGACGAATTTGTATCTCCAGGTAGTGGTGGTCTCAATTATGCCACAGGGCTGCTCTTCAGCCCATCTCAAACCGTTCCTGAGTCCAATAGCGCCATTCCACTTAGCATTATAGGTATTTATGGCATACTCAGTTATACATGGCGACATCGTAAAGGACTTTCAAAGAGTAACTTATGCAAATAAAAATTAAAAAGATACAGGATGTATTTGAGCTACAACCAAAGATTGGACCATTGCAGATATCGATCACTGCTACCGTTGAGCCTTTGCAGTATCAACTTAGGGTGGATTTAGCGAAGATACTGTTGGCGAAAGTGTTACAAACGTAGAAACAAAAGTGTTACAACTAAAAGCCGCAACGACAGATTGGACGTTTCAGCTTAAGTAATACTTGAAAACACAACTATGTATTATATTCGCCAACAGTATCTGTATCTCGGCTCAATACCATTAGCCTTACTGGAATGGGTATTGAGGGAAGTGGCACGCCATCAATCAAAAGAAGAGATGGGCAATACAATTATAGCGGTTCTCGCTTGAGTGAAATACAAAAGGTAGGAAGATGATCAATGCTGTAGCAAAGTGTATTTGGGATGAAAGCATACTCCACTGACCTTCGCCAAAAAGTGATTGATGCGTATAAAAATCAAGAAGGTTCTCAAAGACACCTGGCAAAAAGATTTAGTGTGAGTTTAACGTTTATCCAGAAGCTAGTAAAGCGATATCGAATTAGCAAGACAGTTGAGCCGAACGCACATGGTGGCGGTAATACGGCTAAACTCAACAGCGAACAGATAGGATTAATAATGACTTTGGTGGAAGAAGATAATGATGCCATTTTGGTGGAGTTATGCTCGCGATTGGAGGAACGCACAGGTGTCAAAGTTAGCCGAGCGACAATGGGCAGAATGACTCAAAAATTAAATCTGACACGCAAAAAAAACATTGCACGCAAGTGAAAAATACACAGAACGAGTGCAAAAACTGAGGGTAGAGTATTGGACAACTATTGGGGAGGTCAACCTCAAAGACTTGGTGTTTATTGATGAGGCGGGAGTTAACATCGCTATGACTAGACTGTTTGCTCGTTCACCGATGAGGTAGTCGTGCTTATGGTATAGCGTTTCTTAGTCTACTGAGGTACACCCAAATCTTATTTACCAAGGTTAGTAGCTTTGAAAACGTACCTCACTAGGTCGAGAACCGCTATATAGTTGATGAATTGAGGCGATTTTATCTCTCTGGGGTAGCTGCTGCGGCTAAAATTAAACCTGTTCCTATAATTAGGATTCCCCATCCCCACTGAAGCTGGATTGACTGCGCTGCTACATCAGCAATTCCTTTAACCATATTTCCAGCTAACTCATCTTGCATTTGTGATTTAAATTCTGAAATCCGCATTTGGAAATTGATTAAACCTAATAAGAGTACTCCTAAAGATGTAATTCCTGTCCACCAAAGCAATTTAAACTTTTCTTGTAAAACTATAATTAAGGATGTTATGGCTATAGCGATTAAAATAACTCCATCCCCTTTCCTATTATAAAAATAATTAAAGCTACCTGCTATCGGAACACTAATAATAGGAGTAAATACCCCAATGAATAAAATTATTGCGCCTAAGATTCCTAAGATTTTACCTAGAAAGTTTTGAAGATTGTCTAAACTAACTGTTATTCCATTAATAGTTAAATTTATATTTTGAGTATTTAATATTGGTTTGGAAGTAGATATTTTTGGATTACTTGAAAATGATAAATCTATTTCTTGATCCCAATTAGGAAAATCTTGTTCAGTTTGCTTGACAAAAACCTTTAAGCTTTTTATAAATTCTAACTTTGATAAATTTATTTCTCTACGGATAACTGTTACTGAACGGGAGCATCTCAGTTTTTGAAGTGGCTCAAACTGACAATAATCCATTGAGATAAGCAGAGCGATGAGCAAGGACTTGAGGCACATTTTCTCGTTTCCATTGTGCGCCTGAAATCTTAGTTCGACGGTCAATTTGCTTAACGGCAGATTCAACTGAACCAGAACCAATCGAACAAATTTGTTCAGCTTGATGGTATTCGTAGTTAATAATGCGCTCGCTATGTTTATCAAGATAATGGCAAAAATTTTGTGCTTGTTTCCCCTTACAATTGGTAAATAAGGCAATAGTAGCCTCAACTTGGCCTTTCCATAGAAGAGCTTCTGCTTGTTTCAAGCGTTTTAGCGAACCCCCAACTTTGTGGAGGTTTTCTATCAAATGGAACCAATCAAGCACTTCTCGGCGTTGTACATTAGGCGCTAGTTGGTTAATGATATTCCAAATACCATCATGTCCATCACCGATACAAGTAACTGTACTAGCCAGTAGTTGGTCATTCACCCAATCAATCACAACCTGATTATCTTGAAAGGACGTTCCAACAGTTTTTAGATCATGTAAGCTAATCGCTTTATAGCCAAGCCAAGCAGATATTTCACCTTCAGTAGTGCGGACACGGATGTTTCCACCATCGACGCTTAATTCTTCAACCTTATCTTGTTGCCTCGGCAATTCAAAGTTTTGACGATGCACCAATCTCTGTTGACTGCTGCGAGAAACTTGCACGCCTGTAAAATACTCGATATCTGCTGCCGCATCTTCATAGCTGACATTAGCACTGACGCGTAGACAGCACATTTCCAGATACGGACTCAATTGATTGCTTGAAGGGACTTCCAATTTCTGTGCTTGCTTACTTGTGATTGGCAATTCTCCCACAATACTTTTTAGTCGTCGTTGATACCCTGCACTTGTCCCCGTAACCGTTTCGATAAAAAAACCCCTACTTCTGGCATCACGTGCTTCTGCATTTGACTTCGCACTGCCTCTTCAATTCCCGCAAGGTTTGTTAGTCTTTCTGGTGACGTATCTTCATATAGTATTTTAGCGATCGCTTGAATATGTTCTTGAAGAGCTTGCTTTTGTTCTGGGGTCATCGGTAGGTAAATACACTCGTCTTACTTATCCTGACTGATTTTCGCCCTCTTTGCAAAAAACTGAGATGCTCCCTTACTGAACTTTGTTCCGGACATGGGTCTGATTCCAAAATTACCTGCAAACAGCTTTCTTTTAAACTAACCTTAACAATAATATTTTTATGCTGTAAAGCAGCATTGAGAAGCTTGGTAATTGCATCTACGCTTCCCTTTTTTGCTCTTTCCCTCAAACTAGCTTGTGTTTCCTGTGCTTCTCCACTAGAGCTTACAAATTTCTCTGATTCAAAGACAGATGATAATTGAGTAGTTACTTCAAACTCTTGACTCCATGCCGGAAATTCTTCTCCTACTTGTAGTGCATAAACTTTCACTCTTTCAATGGATGGAGAACCTAACCCTGTTATACTTTTATGAATAAATGCCACTAAAACTTGTTGGTTAGGAACTTCAGAAGACTCTAGTAGTCTGCCAAGGTAACTTTGCTAAGTAAAACCTCTAATTGGTAAAATAGCCAAAAACGGGGTGTAACATGGCGAAAAAGTACATTGTTGACTTAAATGAAGATGAAGTTTCTCAACTGCAATCGATAATTAAAAAAGGTAAACATAAAGCAAGAACCATAACCCGTGCAAACATTCTTCTGATGGCAACTGATAGAGAAACGGATCAAGCGATCGCTGGTACGGTTAGAGCGCACGTTGCGACAGTGCAACGAATACGAGAAAAATTTGTCATCGGGGGGTTAGATTTTGCTTTAAAGGATGAAGATCATCCACCAAAACCTAAAAAGTTAGACGAAACTCAAGTTGCATTCTTAATTGCGACTGCTTGTTCTAATCCACCAGAAGGAAGAGTGCGTTGGACAATGCAATTATTAGCAGATCATTTGGTAAATGTTGGGATAGTAGATTATATTTCAGACGAAACAGTACGTCAAACTTTAAAAAAAACGAAATTAAACCGTGGTTAAAAGAACAGTGGTGTATTCCCGAAGTTAACGCAGAGTATGTATTCAGAATGGAGGATGTTTTGGATTTGTACTTCGGAGCCATATAATCCGAAAAAACCTACAGTCTGCCTAGATGAACGTCCATATCAATTAGTAGAAGAAGTAAGACTTCCTTTGCCACCAGAACCAGATCAGCCTGAACGTTATGATTATGAGTATAAACGCAATGGTGTTGTAAATTTATTTGCATTTTTTGAACCAAAAGCTGGGTGGAGGCATATTGAAGTCACACAGCGTCGTACAAAAGTAGACTTTGCAAAACAATTAAAAGATTTAGTAGATGTTTATTACCCCCAAGCTGATGTGATTCGTTTAGTTGTTGATAATCTAAATATTCATACTCCGAGTGCATTATACGAGGTTTTTTCGCCACAAGAAGCACGTCGAATTATTCAAAAATTAGAGTTTCACTATACTCCTAAACACGCTTCTTGGTTAAATCAAGTAGAAATTGAGTTATCTGTTTTATCTCGTCAATGTTTAGAACGACGTATTCCCAATGTAGAAAGATTAACTTCTGAAATTGCCGCTTGGGAGAAACAACGTAATCAACAAAAAGCTAGTGTCTACTGGGGTTTTCAAACTAAAGATGCTCGCAGAAAAATGCAGCGTTTATATCCGAGTTTGACCTAGCAAAGTTGCCTTGGTAGACTACTAGTAATACTTGCAAACAAGTATTTTGAGGGTGACTTTTGCTGTAATATTTTTCGGTTGTAACTGACGGTTAATTAGGGACGCAATTGCGGCTGTATCGCCTTGTTTAGCCAATGCTAGAAGATTTTGCCGTACCATAAATAGTTAAAGTAGAAGTAAAAAATTAATTTCCTATTCCAGTATTCCCTAGTACGTTTATTAACATAACAATTAGTACTGAAATTAAAACTCTATTCTGCTCTACCCCTTCAAAACTCAACCTCCGCGCCAGATATAACCCTAAACCCGTCAAATCTCTAGCTACTACCTCCATACCTTCATACTTGCTACATCGGTTGCTCCAGTCGCAAAAACATAGACAACCCGTGCCTTGGGTAACGCATCTTGTAGCCGAAGCCCTACAAAACTTTGTGAGATGCTTTAATCATGCAGAGCTTGCCCTCTTGCACCATCACATTACCCATTACGTGGCGTTCGTCGAATACGATCACTCCCTCGAAGTCTTTGACTGCCCTTGTGCATACTGCACCAAGTCAATCTGCTTTCTTGTTGCCACATAAACAGGATTGTAACGTTGAATCGAAAGGCTATTGGGCTATTGGTACACGATGAACGGTTAATTAGACTGACTGCTAACAAGCGCCTTTGCGTTTGTGCGTATTATTACTTAAAATTTCTTTTTTCAAAGAATTACGTAAAAACTTGCAAGCATAAATCGTTCTTAATTGAGTATACCAGTATAGTAAGTACTACTTTAGTCCCAGATATATTTACATTGAATACTAGTGCCTTAGCTTCTTAATTTTACATATCCAAGAGCTTTGGAATGAGTAAATATAAATATAAGTCTGGAGAAAAGTTTTTGATAAATTCAAATATTGTTATTAATTATTGCTAATAAAAAGCGAAGTGTGTAATGAATAATATTTTACTAACAAGCAACAGTTTTCTAAAGAAAATCGTATTCCAGGTACATTTCATACAGCAAAAATTTAACTTTACTCGATATTACTCACCGAAAGAACGCTTAAGAGTAGCAATTGAACAATTAGCAAATAATACAATAGAAACTAATCTAGCTGTAATTGATGATTTAGAGCAAATTAGCCATGAGTATCAACAATACCAATGGTTAACTATAGATATTCTAACTGCTTTTGTGCGGGCTAATTCTCCTTGTATGCCCCAAGAGAAAATAACAAGCAACTCAACAGTAAAAATTCGCACAGATATTCAAGCAGCCCTTACAGTTATTGCTAGAAGAAATACAAATAAAGACCTAGAAAATGAGCAAATTGATTTGAGTCACACGGACATGAGGGGAGTAAACCTGAAAGGGGCCAATTTAGAACAGGCAAACCTCTATCAAGTTAATCTCTCTGGAGCAAATCTGAGGAAAGCAAACCTAGCAGGGGCAATCTTGAGCGCAGCTAACTTAGAAGGGGCAGACCTCACAGGAGCCAATTTAAAAGGAGCAATTCTCAGCGCCGCTAACTTAAAAGGAGCAAACCTTTCTGGAACCAGCCTGCATCAAACAAATTTATATTTAGCTAGGCTATATGAGGCAATCCTTGATGGTGTCATACTCAACGGGGCAAATCTAAGGGAAGCGAAATTCTCGCAATAACCCTCTTCTAGGAAACATTTCTGCTTCTTAGAAGCTGTTCATGAGCGGATCGCCCACTATGGAAGAAACCATTCTGTTTTCTTAGAAGAGGGATAAGCTAATCATCATTCAAGCTGCAACATAGCTCATATTCCCCTTGTTTTTGATTTCCCGGCGCCACTTATCGCTTTTCTCCCGCATCGACGGACTATACCACCACAGAATCAAAGTTGCTGGTTTATCCCACAAATTCAATGCGTCCAGCAGTTTATTGAAATCTCCCCTTATTATCAATCGCAATTGCACCATGAACAATCAGAAATTTCTATTCATCCAAATATCACTAACTCCCATTGGCACCAATGACAGTTCAACATCATCTTGAAAATCTTTAAAAGTAGGTTAAGTAGGAAAAGTAGGTAATTTTTTTTAAAGGCTAGACAAACTACCAAAAAGCTGTTATTTGTTAATTTTAAATAGAAATTTATGAAATAATAAATATTGTTTATTTGTTATTTCACAATTTTCTAAAAATGTTCTGCTCCTAATGTTATTAATGGTACTAAGATAATCATTATGACTTATTCTTGTTAAAGTTTAATAATTATTTTCATCCTCCGTTCTGGAAAACCAAACTAATAAAAAATCATCAAATAGTATTTGTATTTCTGAAAAATTAGATATATTATTTAAGCAGATAATAAAAATATTTTTTTGCGTATAATATACTTTTGAGCATGAAATAAGTGTTATTACTGAAGACCTATGTAGTATTCTTACTGTATTCCTATTTAAATATAGGAGCGACTTTCAGGAACATTAAGAAAACATTAAGGTATAGATTAATACGTAGGACTTAGATTAAAACATCCATTAACTCAATCAAAATTCAAGAAATCCAAAGATATGTCAAGTAAAGTTGTGAAAGAGTTGGCAGATTTTTTAGTGCAAATAGAACAGCGATCGCAGTTTCATGCGGGGTATCCATATAATTTAAATTGTGATTACAGCTTGATAGCCAAATTTTTCAATTATCTATTAAATAATGCTGGAGATCCATATATAGAGCCAGATTTTGGTCTTCATTCTCGTAAATTTGAGCAAGAAGTCTTATCTTTTTTTGCTCACCTTTATAAGATTCCAGAAGATCAGTTTTGGGGTTATATTACTGCTGGCGGAACTGAAGGTAATTTATATGGAATTTTTTTAGCAAGAGAAATTTACCCTAATGGGATTCTTTATTCATCACAAGACTCTCATTACTCCATACCCAAGGCAGCCAAATTATTCCGCATCCAGCATAATGTTGTTAATTCGCAAATTAATGGAGAGATTAATTATGACCACTTTGAACAACTAATTAGCGAAAATCGAAATTATCCAGTGCTCATAAATTTAAATATTGGGACTACTGTCAAAGGTGCAATTGATAACTTAGACAAAGTTCTAGAAATTTTAGAGCGTAATCAAATTAAAGATTATTACATCCATTGTGATGCTGCACTTTCAGGATTAATATTGCCATTTTTAGATGGCGCTCCACAAGTTAACTTTGAAAAGCCTATAGACAGCATAGCT
>JAESGI010000337.1_pt1 | contig 16537 bp, 15 predicted proteins | sample 9269671 | NCBI WGS metagenome assembly JAESGI01 (sample SAMN14515641, study PRJNA621666) | algae metagenome | isolation source: Nostoc indistinguendum CM1-VF10 and co-occurring heterotrophs from gravelly... | place: USA: Clark Mountains, San Bernardino, California | collected 1998-06-05 | reverse complement strand
CGGAGTAATCCCAAGAGTGCATTTGACGAAAAGGAAGACCCATCTTTTGGAAGACGTACTTCTCTTTCACACCAGAAGCTACTAGGTCAGGCTTCAGCGCTTTGATAAATTCCTCGAATTCGTAAGCGGTAACGTCGTCATAAACGATGGTGCCGTTTTCGATGTAGTGAGTGGTACGTTTGTAGTCGTCATTATGAGCGAACTCATAACCTGTACCAATCATCTTCATGCCCAAGTCTTGGAAAGCTGGGACAACGTGGCGAGGACGTAGACCACCAACCATGATGGCAACGGTCTTACCATCCAAGCGGGGGCGGTACTTAGCAACTACCGCATCCATTGTTGGCTGATACTTGGCGATAACCTTCTCAGCGTTTGCTTGGATTGTTTCGTCAAACTTGGAAGCTATTTCCCGTAAAGATTCAGCAATCTTGGTGGGGCCGAAGAAGTTGTATTCCAACCAGGGTATACCATAAGCTTCTTCCATGTGACGGCTGATGTAGTTCATCGACCGGTAACAGTGGATGAGGTTCATCTTCACATTGGGGGTCATCAACATTTCGTTGATGGTGCCATCACCTGACCACTGAGCGACTACGCGCAAGCCGATTTCTTCTAACAGGATGCGGCTAGCCCAAGCATCTCCACCGATGTTGTAGTCACCAATGATGGCTACATCATAAGGAGTACCTTCAAACTTGAGTGTACCGTCTTTCTTAGCTTGGTCGGATTTGGTGAATACCCAGTCACGAACCATGTCGTTAGCAATGTGGTGTCCCAAAGATTGGGAAACACCCCGGAAGCCTTCGCAACGCACAGGTACAACTGGCTTGCCAATTTCTTTCGATGTCTTCCGAGCAACTGCTTCGATGTCATCCCCAATTAGACCGATGGGACATTCTGATTGAATGGAAACACCACGGTTGAGGGGGAAAAGTACATCTAGTTCTTGGATTAGCTTGACGAGTTTCTTGTCACCACCGAAAACGATATCTCTTTCTTGGAAGTCAGAGGTGAAGTGCATGGTACCAAAGGTATCAATACCTGTGGTGCCGATGTAGTAGTTACGACGACCAGACCAAGACCAGTAACCGCAACCTACAGGCCCGTGGCTGATGTGGATCATGTCCTTAATAGGACCCCAAACCACACCTTTAGAACCGGCGTAAGCACAACCACGAGCGGTCATTACACCAGGAAGGGATTTGATGTTAGACTTAACGCCGCAATCGGACTTACCTTCTTCGTATACACTTAAGTGCTTTTCCCGTTTTTTCTTAGCTTTATCGGGGTAAGCCTCTAGAACTTCTTTAATTAGTTCTTTTCTTTCTTCGATGATGTTTTGATTTTCTGGAGGTGTCATATTTAGCCTCTGTGACTCGTAAGGATCGGGGCATAGGGGGACTAGGAGTCCCCTCTAAGATTAGGGGGGAGATTAGAGGGAAAGGTAAAAGGTCAAAGGTCAAATGTGAGATTCTTCCTTTTTCCTTTTTCCTTGTGCTAAAGCGTTATTTCTTAGCAGCGATTTATACTACAGGAACTTCAGCAGCACTCTTACCAACCAACATCGCGGTATTTTCGTCGCTTTCGAGAATACCGAATTCAATCAACAACTCTTCTAGTTCTTCCATTTCGATGGGTGTAGGAATAGCTAGATTTTTGTTGTTGATGATCTTGGTAGCCAATGTGCGATATTCGTTAGCTTGGTTGCTTTCTGGTGCGTACTCGTTAACAGTCATCCGGCGCAATTCTGCGTGTTGAACAATGTTGTCACGGGGTACGAAGTGAAGCATTTGGGTGTTCAACCGTTTTGCCAAGGTTTCGATCAATTCGATTTCCCGGTCAGTGTTACGGCTGTTACAAATCAAACCACCTAAACGCACGCCACCAGTGTGAGCATACTTAAGAACACCACGAGCAATGTTGTTAGCAGCATACATCGCCATCATTTCACCTGATGTCACGATGTAGATTTCTTGTGCTTTACCTTCACGGATAGGCATTGCGAAACCACCGCACACAACGTCACCTAATACGTCGTAAGATACGAAGTCTAGGTCTTGGTAAGCACCGTTTTCTTCTAAGAAGTTGATGGCGGTGATGATACCACGACCGGCGCAACCTACACCGGGTTCTGGACCACCAGATTCTACGCAACGAACGTTACGGAAACCGGTTAGCATTACTTCTTCAAGTTCGATATCTTCTACTGCACCACGTTCTGCGGCGAGGTGAAGAACGGTTGTTTGAGCCTTGCTGTGCAGCATCAAACGGGTGGAGTCAGCTTTAGGGTCGCAACCGACGATGAGGATGCGTTGACCCATTTCTGCCATAGCTGCCAAGGTGTTTTGGGAGGTGGTAGATTTACCGATACCGCCCTTACCGTAGAAAGCTATCTGTCTAATGTTTTCGTCTGTCATGGTTCTTGTTTCCCTGCAATTGGTTGGTGGGTCTGTGCGTTTGTCAGTTGCGTTCACGCCAGTTGAGCGACAGTAGTGAGCGCGTGTAGAGCATCGTTGGTAGCGTTGGCATAAATGCCTGCTGGGGGCGATCGCTCCACAGCCAAAATTATTGACAGTAAGTTCATCGATCTTCCTCGTTAAAATTTTTTTCTTTTTGTTTTTGTCCTTTGTCATTTGTTTTGACAAAGAACAAAGAAAATTACGTGATTTACAAATACGTCATAATGTGTTTCAGTTTGCAAGATTCCATAGGACTTGATGTTGTTATTTGTCAACAATCAATGCATAAGTCCTATTACTTGTTCAAAATAGCGCCCTTCATATTTGTGACGCGATCTAGTGCAGCTTTGGTATTTTCTGCTGACACTCCATGCACAGCCATTGCTTCACCGAGATGCTTGGCGATCGCATCGAAGTGTGGTTGCTGTAAATTCAATCCTGCGTGGGTTTTGTCCATTGGACGACCACCGTATTGCTTTGGCCCTTCAAATATTTGACCTAAGAAAGCAACTAGATGATTGCGTTGCTTCGCCATGTCTGTACCAGCAAAAATGGGACTGAGGAGGCTGTCTGTAGCAATGCGTTTGTGGAGTTCATCTACTACTTGTTCGATAGCTGGTTGTCCACCAATGTTGTCGTACAATGTGCTCATATCCTGTTCCTTTGAAGCGAGTTGGATGATGAAATTTGCAAGTAGGCGCTTAATCTTTTGCCTATATGCTATTAGCCGTCATAGCTAATTTAGCTATCAGTTGTCGGTAGGATTGAAGCATTGATGTGGAGACAATTATATGATTCAAATCCTACTTTCTGTTCCTGGCTGAATGCATATTAGAGCGTATTTGTAGATTACGTTAAGTCCTACAGCAATTCCTAAACTGCTTCGACTACAAGGCTCTTGCTGACACGATCTTGTAATCTGGCTTCGATCGCAATTTTCAGAGTTGCTGTACTACTAGAACAGGAACCGCAAGCACCTTGCAGTACAACTTTAACGCGATCGCCTTCTACATCATAGAGTTCTACATCTCCCCCGTCTGCAATGAGTACGGGTCTGACTTCTTCATCAAGAACCTTTTGAATTAGAGCAATCTTTTGGACGTTTGTTAGCGCTCGTTCCTTAGATGTAACAATTTCTGTGGCAACTTGTACGCCGTAATTGTTGAGAGCAGGTGAGGCGTATTCCTGTTGAACTGATCTAATAATATCATCAATTTTCGCCAGACAGGAACCGCATCCGCCACCAGCTTTTACATAATTTGTTACTTGCTCGGCATCCGTGAGATGATTTTCTAGAATCACGCGGCGAATTTTGGACTCGCTGATGCCAAAGCAACTGCAAATTAACGCGCCTTCATCGTCATCATCATGGGTAGCTAGAGGAATGCCACGATAATTATAGATAGCGGCTTCTAGGGCTTCTTGTCCCATCACAGAGCAATGCATCTTTGCTTCTGGCAAACCACCCAGGTAATCTGCAATGTCTTTATTGGACACTTTCAGAGCTTCATCTAAGGTTAAACCTTTAACCATTTCGGTTAATGCACTAGAAGATGCGATCGCACTAGTACAACCAAAGGTTTGAAAGCGAGCATCTAGAATCTTATCAGATTCTACTTCCACTTTCAGGTGCAATCTCAGAGCATCACCGCAAGCAATGCTGCCGATTTCACCCGTTGCAACCTTAACTCCAGCTTCGCCCGTTTCTTCAATTTCTCCCTGATTTTTGGGATCGTAAAACAGTTCTAATACTTTATCGGTGTAGTCCCACATAACGAATTTTAGATTTTAGATTTTGGATTTTAGATTGGGGGATTGGGCATGGGGCATAGGTTCCATTCTCAATGCGCTATGCCCTATTCTCTATTTGCTAGTTCCTAACGGTGTGCCAGTGCTTGTTCTTGTCCTTGCAACCAACCTGCATCATCATTTTTGAAGGGTGAGAGGGCGCGTAAACGTTCTACAATACTGGGCATTACCTCTATTACTTGATCGATTTCGGCTTCTGTGGTGTAGCGACAAAGACTGAAGCGAATTGAACCGTGCAAAGTTGTGTAGGGTAAGCCCATTGCCCGCAGGACGTGGGAGGGTTCCAGAGAACCGGAGGTACAAGCAGAACCGGATGATGCACAGATACCGTATTTGTTCAATAACAGTAGGATTGCTTCACCTTCGATGTACTTGAAGCCGATATTGGTTGTGTTTGGCAATCTCTGCGTAACGTCGCCATTAACTACACAATCGGGAATTTTAGCGAGTAAAGTTTGTTCGAGGCGATCGCGCAGCCTTCTTTCTCTTGCGGTCGCTTCTTCTAAGTGTAACAGTTCTAATTCCGCAGCTTTGCCCAAGGCAATAATTCCTGGAACATTCTCTGTTCCCGCCCTACGTCCGCGTTCTTGGTGTCCCCCAATCATGAAGGGACGGAACCGAACTCCGCGCCGAATATATAAAGCACCAATTCCTTTCGGCCCGTGCAGCTTGTGACCAGACAGGGTTAACATATCCACCGTGCTAGTCTTTATATTTAAGGGGATTTTTCCCACTGCTTGCACTGCATCTACATGAAATATAGCGCCATATTCTTTGACGCGCAACCCAATTTGCTCAATCGGGAAAACCGTGCCGGTTTCATTATTAGCATACATAATTGTCACCAGGGCGGTGTTACCCGTCAAGGAAGCTTCTAATTCATCTAGATCCAGCTGCCCTTGATTATTTACTGATAGATAGGTAACACTATAACCTTGGGTTTCTAATTGTTTGCAGACATTAAGTACTGCTGGATGTTCAACTTGGGTGGTGACAATGTGGCGCTTTTCTGGTTGTGCTAACAGTGCGGCTCGAATGGCGGCGTTATCTCCTTCAGTACCACAACTTGTGTAGACAATTTCTGACTCATCGGCTCCCAGGATGGCTGCAAGTTGTTCTCTTGCTGTTCTCACTGCTTTACCGACTTGCCCACCAAAGGTATGCATACTGGAGGGATTGCCGTAATAATCTGTGAGGTAAGGTAGCATTACCTCTATAACTTCTGGGTCTACCTTAGTGGTAGCATTATTATCAAGATAGATGCAGTTATTTTGCATTGTTGTCTTCAATTACAAATTAGGAATTATTTAATTAAGCTTCAGAACCCACTGATTGGGATTGACGCTTTTGCAACTGCTCAGAGTATTTCTGGGAATAACAATTAAACCAACGTTCCCAGTAATCTTGTTTATTTGTTAATTTAGCAACTACGTGGTTGTAATTGGTAAACCAGCCTTCCCAATAATCGCTAGGCTGCTTAACGCAACCGTCGCATGTGGGACAACCAGCTTTACATTGAGGCACGGTATGAATGCTACCAATACAGTTTGTACAAAGTTCAGGGTCAATCCAGTGCTGTCCGTCAACCACTTTAATTGCATTTGTGGGACATACTGTTAGACAGAGATTGCAGGAAATACACTGGCTAGTAAGAATTTTGTAAGCCATGATTTATTCTCCTTTTGGGCGCGGGGAGTGGGGAGTGGGGAGTGGTGACGTGAAATAGCTAAAGTTTAGCCCGTGGTGAGTAGTGGTGAGTGGGGAGTGGTGAATATTGAAATTCCCTACTCCCTACTCCCTATTCCCTATTCCCTATTCTCTAATTCCTTAACGTATTGCTCGTAAAACTCTAAAGCAACCTTTTCAATCACGTCGTAAGCTTCAACAGTCTGTATTCCAGCTTCTTGCAATTTTTCTTGAGGACAGTTACCAATCTTAGAGACTAAAACTGCTTTGCAATCTGCGATCGCTTTCATAATATGCTCAAAAGAAGCTTCTTCGCCGTATCCACCTTGGCAGTATTGGTCAATTTTGCGGTGGCTGACAAAGCGAACTTCGTTTCCACCCACTTCGTAAATTTGGAATTCTTTCGCATGACCGAAGTGTTGGTTAACCAATCCGCCGCCTTTGGTTGCTACTGCAACGAGGATTTTGGGACTGTTGGCAATTTTCTTACCGGCAAGCGCCTTATCTTTGGCTACTTTAAGTTCTTCTTTAAACTTCTCAATCCCTTCGTGAACGGTAGCGCGTTGCTCCATGTCATATTCTGGAGTCATTTCCAAGAATTTCTCTTTGGAAAATTCCTGGCTGCGGTCTTCTCCCAACAATCCTACTGCATCGGCGCGGCACTGGCGACAGTGGCGCATCATTTTCATGTTACCGGAGCAATTGTCTTGAACTTCTTTGAGTTCTTTCGGTGTGGGGCCGCGTTGACCGGTTAAACCAAAGTGTGTGCCATGTTCTGGTGCAGAAATCAATGGCATGATGTTGTGCAAGAATGCACCTTTCTCACGAATAACTCGATTCACTTCGACTAAGTGATGGTCATTAATTCCGGGAATCATCACTGAGTTTACTTTGCACAAGATATCAGCATCTTTCAGGGCTTGCAATCCTTCCATCTGTCTTTCGTGGAGAATTCTTGCGCCTTCAATGCCTCTATAACGCTTGCGTCTGTAGTGAACCCAAGGATAAATCTTAGCACCGATCTCTGGATCTACCATGTTAATGGTGATCGTAACGTGATCTATATTTAATTGTTTAATGCGATCGATGTAGTCGGGCAGCATTAAACCATTGGTTGATAAACACAGCTTGATGTCTGGTGCTTGCTCTGCAATCAACTCAAATGTGCGGAAAGTCTTTTCTGGGTTCGCCAGAGGGTCGCCAGGGCCGGCAATTCCCACAACTGTCATTTGGGGAATCTTGCCGCCAATGACTAAAGCTTTGTGTGCAGCTTGTTCTGGTGTTAGCAATTCGCTAACTACTCCAGGACGGCTTTCGTTAGCGCAATCATATTTGCGGTTGCAATAGTTGCATTGAATGTTGCAAGCGGGAGCAACTGCAACGTGCATCCGGGCGTAGTGGTGATGAGCGTCTTCGCTGTAGCAGGGATGTTTAGCAATGCGTTCTTGGAGCTTTTCGTCCCTTTCCACGGTGGCGCTGGTGGTGCTGTCGCAGCCGCAACCACCGGATTTTGCTTGGGTTGTCGATTCCGTAGCGTTGGAGTTGAGGAGTCGTGTAGACGGTGATGTCATTGAGTTTCGCAAAAGGTCGGTGGACTTGGCTGCCACTGTGGGAGATGCTGTTGCCACTCTCTATGCCCAGGAATTGAAGTCGCGTCTTTCACACTGCCTGCAAACCCTTGGGTTCGGGTGACTTGTTTTCAAGTAAGACAGGCAATAGATATCTGATGTTCGGCTGGTGTGTGTCAAGGTTCGGTTCTTGGGTAGAATTTGTGCTTACAGCCGCGACTTCTTTTCACTTTAGGCATGGTGCTATGTCATCCCTCCACTCACTTTTCGCTTTGTTTTGTTTCAGAGCGTTAGGTGATTGGCGATATAAGATTTATAGCAGCCGTCTCCTAGCCAAACACTGCGTCTCTCTAGGATAGAATTTATTGGATTTATTACGTTTGTACTCAAATACTAAAAACCCTAATTCTTCAAACATTACAAGAATTAAAAAAGTTTTTTTCGGGTAGGGGTTCTAGTATTTTTTGGTTGGGGTTCTAGTGTTTATAGATAGGGGTTCAGGATTTCTTTGTACTCAGCCACAATCCAATCCCAGCAAAGAATTTAATCTACTTGCAACTAAGTTTTGGTTATTTAAATGTGTACTCACATTGCCCTCAATTTGCGTCAAAAGCAAGAACTGCCAAGGGTTTGAGGGTGAAAAACTCAAGTAATCTATCTTGTTTTACTCCATAAACGCGCGAAATTGAATTCTGTATCTAACATATCATTTTTTTGAGGGGAAAAATGCACTTCATATTCTTTTAATTTTTCTTTGATAATGATGTTCAATTATGCCTTTAAGTCTTGTCTGGTAAGCTATATAAGCTAGTGGGAATAGATGTATTGCTGCACCTAATTTTCAAAAAACTTAACTTTCCAGTTCTTTTTTTTTCATTCCCACAATGAGGAGATGGGTAGGAAAGTCTCGAATTTTGTGTTTAAGAGAAACAACAAACTATAATCTAACATGATTGAGCGATCGCAATGATTTTTCTGACTTGCTCAATACGAACCTTAGCGAAAAACCTACCCACTTTCCCTAAGCAGGGCTGTTTCATGTCACAAGCTTCAGGAGTTCGTCAATTAGAAAGAAATCTTTTAGCATTTTTAATACATTAATGATCGCGAATACTATATATAAGCAAACTCTTGTGCTGTGTGAATTAAGCTACCAATGTAATAGACAATCCGATGATATAGATTAAAAGACCTACAACAGCAAAAAATATTGCCCATCAATATTGATTGCAGATTACTTTTTTTATAGCTTTAGTTAGTGTTTAAAATCACCTTTAGAAGATTTCTAAAAGGGCATTATTTTACATTTACAATAAACAAAAAAAATCCTGGTTTGTAGTAAGGTCTGTCAGGGCTGAAGTCTTTACTACAAACTCGGAGTTATGCTGAGATACTTGATCATGAAGTTGCAACTGGATTTTAAGCTAGAGCCACTGCTGGTTGCTGCCAGCGTCCTACCGCCTTACCAATCACTGCTAATTCTTGCATCAAGTTATCGAAACGGTCTGGCGTAATTGATTGGGGCCCATCAGATAAGGCTTTAGCAGGGTTGGGATGAACCTCTATCATCAGGGAATCTGTGCCAGCTGCGATCGCAGCCATTGCCATTGAGGGCACAAACTCAGACCAACCTACACCGTGGCTAGGGTCAATCATGATTGGCAGGTGAGTTAGTTTTCGCAACACTGGCACTACTGATAAATCCAGCGTATTTCGCGTATATTGACGGTCAAAGGTACGTATTCCTCTTTCACACAAAATTACATTAGGATTGCCAGATGCCAAAATATACTCGGCTGCCATCAACCAATCTTCAATAGTCGCTGCCATTCCCCGCTTCAAAAGAACTGGTTTCGGCTGCGCTCCCACTTTTTTGAGCAAAGAGAAATTTTGCATATTCCTTGCTCCCACCTGGATTACGTCAGCAATTTCAGCAATTTTATCCAGGTCAGCAGCATCCATCACTTCTGTAATAATACCTAGTCCGCTAACTTCCCGCGCCTTCGCCAACAAATCCAAAGCACTCTCGCCGTGTCCTTGGAAGGCGTAAGGTGAAGTCCGGGGTTTGTATGCCCCGCCTCTCAAAAACTTGGCTCCAGCTATCTTGACGCGCCGTGCAGTTTCCACAATCATTTCTTCATTTTCTACCGAGCAAGGGCCGGCAACGATTACCAAAGGCTGGTGTTCACCAAATAGCACCGCTCCATCGGGAGTATTAACCACCACTTCCGAAGCTTCACCGTGGCGGTACTGGCGGCTGGCTCGTTTGTAAGGCTGCTCTACCCGCAATACCTGCTCAATCCAGGGGCTAAGTTCCTGAATTTGTAGTGGATCTAAGCTGGTGGTTTCACCTACTAAACCAATAACTACTTTGTGTTGACCAACAATTTTTTCTGGAGTTAGCCCCCAGCTACTTAATTCCTCATCAATGCGGTTTATTTCCGCCTCTGGGGAACCACTTTTCATTACTATAATCATCTGGAAGTTCCTGATTAATTGAGTAAAATTTTTTGTAAATGGGCTAACTTTATTGTTGCTTACTTAGCCTAATTACGAATAGTTGAAAATAAAATTTATTTACAAAATATAGCGCTCAGGCAGTAGTTTTACTGTTAAATAACTGGATATAGGGTATAAAAAAGTTTATATAATTTTAATTCGCAATGTTGAAGTTTTGAAGAAGAATTCACAAATCAGAATTGAGTAATCAGAATCAAATTACTAGAGGATTCGGACTCGCCACTAATTAATTCTGGATTCTGGCTCCTGACTCCTGAATTCTTTGTTAATAAAATTTCAACTTCAACATTCACTTCTTCGTTTACTCAATACCGCAGTTATCTAATACCTGAGCGCCGTTGATTATGAGTTTTTTTGCCGAGTTTCACGCCAAACTTCCACCATTCGTCCCCAATTGGTGTTGAACTCACCCAAACCCAGCAGACTTCCAACTCTTTCTTCATCCCAAGAGGCAGAAAGAACGCCATAAGTTATCCCTAAGACCCCCAAACCAAATAATCCCATGTTCACCAATAACACGGCAATGGGAGGTAGTTGGATGTTGGAGTAGATAGCAAGCAGATAGCTAACAACCAAGGCGCTAATGCCCAAAGCTGTTGGTACACCACAGAATCCAGCTACCCGTCGGATCATCCTCTGGCTGACTACTTGGGGAATAGCCATCTCTTCTTTGGTGTAAGGCCGTTTTTTATCAGCCTGTTTGCCAGATTCTTGTGGCTGTGCTGCTAGTTTACTTTGAGTTTTTGCGGGTTTTTGGCGCTTTTTTTTCGGTTCAAAGGGCAAGCGACTGCCTTCAGATTCTTCAGCAGACATAAGCGGTAGTCCCTATCCACGAATACCGAGACGAGCGATCAAAGCTTGATACTTTTCCCGGCTTTCCTGAGATATATAGGCTAGAAGACGCTTGCGCTGACCAATTAGCTTTAGCAGTCCCCGCCGGGAGGAATGGTCTTTTTTGTTTGCCTGGAGATGTTCGCTGAGGCGGTTAATGCGCTCAGTTAACATGGCAACTTGGACATCGGCTGAACCAGTGTCTGTTTCGTGTACTTGGTAATTGGAAATTATTTCTTGTTTCCGCAGTTGCGTCAGAGCCATGATCGATTTAATTTCTAGTTTTTCTAAATGTATGTAGCAGTCTCCTATAATATCACAGCCATCAAGCTGGATGTGGAATCATCTTTGCTACTTTGCCTTGCACTCTAGGAAACTAAGTAAGTCAGAAGCTAGACTCCAGTATCCTCCATAGACGCAAGACTGAATCGTATTGTTATTATCAGCTTGTTCTACGCCTTAAATTCTGTTCATCCCATCGGGTGTAAGCCAGTACTTTATCGCCCGCATTTTCGTAGAAAAAATCGATATTGTCACTTTGCAAGGTTAGATTCTGCTTGCGTAGAGCAATAAGGTTTTGATAATACTTAAATAAATCACGATTTTGATCGCTTTCCAACAAAGACCAATTAATTTTCTGTAGCTGAGTCACACTTCCGCTTTTTTGCTGGTATTCGCCAAACTCTTCTCCCATCCACAGCATTGGTATACCCATCGCTGTCATTAACAGAACAGCTGCTAACTTTGTTCGCTTAAAAGCCTCTGCCTCAAAGATCCCGCGATCGCCTAATTCTCGCAATAAACGTTCGCGATCGTGGGTTGCCAAATAATTTATCACATTACTAGCACTTGCATAATCCTGCCGTCTGGGATCTAAAATTTGTTTTAGTTGTTCTAATTCAAATGTTTCTCCACAAATCTATGGAACTGTAAAGTACCGAAAACTCTCATGCCATAAGTATGAATAATGCGTTGCCCATTTTTAATCCGCACCATGCTGAATTTTTCTGTTTCATTAATATCTGTTGCATTAGGGTCAATAACGTCTACCCATTCATCATTTTCAAATTTTGGGCTTTGGCTTTGAACACGAAATTTATATTGATAAATGCCGTCTTTGAGTTTTAATTGAGCGTGAAAATAACCATCTTCACTTTTTACCATTGAAATTTCTTTCCACTCAGAAAAAGAACCAATTAAAGCTGCTCCTTCGTTACCAGGAGCAAACAACGTGAACTCAATTAAACTTACCATTTCCATTTTTTTTAATTTATCTTCTCGTTGGTAAACTATGTCAGTACCTATGAAAATACAAACATTAAGTAAGTGGGTAAGAATAAATCAAACTATGTTACGCAATGTAGAAGTAATGAAATTTGCTTGTAGTAAGCGGCTCCAGCCCTTACTAAAAACTTTGAACTATTAACGGACACTTACTTACCCCAAGCATATAGTTATAGGCTTTATGAGGCCTTTTGAAGAGTTCCTTCCTTCCAAAGAACTATACATCTATCTTTAGTTAGTCTTGCTTACAACGAAATATTTGGCTTTGAGCTTTGGTTATTTGTGAGTTTTTTATAAGATAGAAGACTTATTTTCTGTCGCTTCAATAAACGCCTCAAACTCACGATTCCGTGTCCATTGAATAGCCCCATCTCGTCCTGTAAAAAATAATTTAGTTTGGCTTTTCTTTAGCTCAGATAAAGTTTTTGGATCAAAATTAGCAGAAGAAGCGATCGCTACTTGTGGTTGCAGAGCAATCACTAAATCTTTTAATGACTGAGGAGCACACCATAACACTTGTGGACGCGGTAAACTACCACTCTTAACTAATTTCTGTACCTCTTTAGACTTAACATTACCAACTAGTAACCAATTCTGATCTAAAATTTGCAATTGTAAAATAGGTAATTGATCGTTGATTAATTGCGCCACTATTGAACCCGTTTTCACAGCTTGGCCAAGTGCTAACGGTTGATAAGATCCTTGATACTTTTGTAGTTCTTGCTGAATTGCCTGAGTCGCAATAGAATTTTCTGGCTTGGGGGAATATTCATAAAAGTTTTTAATTGGTAAACGTTGCAATAATTCCAACCAAGCATTACTTTCGTTACCTTGGAAATCAGTTGCGATCGCCCAATTAATTTGATTTACACCCTGCTGTTGCAAAAACGGTAGAATTGTGAAACGTCCTGTCCCTTCATCGCCACTATTAATTACAGTTACTGTCCCTCTATCTTGAACAACTATAATTGGTTCCGTACCAGATTCTAATACCGTTATCCTAAATAATGTATTTGTAGAATGCCACAGGGGAATGAATACTAAACCAATCGCAATTACATTAGCAAACCACCACCGCCGCTGCCACCAAGGGACTAACCAAACCAGTATAATCAGTAAATAAATTATCAGAAGCTGCCAAGTGGATATGCTGCCTACAGCAACAGAGTTTCCTGGTAATTTGCTAAAAAATTCCACTAGTTTAATTAGCCAATCAGTCGGATAATGTAACACCGCAGCTAAAAAGCTTCCTGCCTGAGTCCAAATTAGACCAACTAAGGCACTAATGATTCCACCTATACTAATGATCGAAATTAATGGAGTACTAACCACATTCAGCAACAAACTATAAGATGGTACAACTCCAAAGACAGAAAGTTGCACAGGTAAAGTCCAAATAGTTGCAGCTAGGGGAACAGCAATCAAAGCAGCGATCGCAGGCGGTAGCCATCCTAATCGATTGACTAATGCAGGTACTGTTACAACTAATCCCAATGTTGCTAAAAAACTCAATTGAAAACCTAAATCCCAAATCCATAAAGGATTAAACACTAATAATAAAGTTGCTGCTAATAGTAATGAACCGAACTGTTTGACTTTCCTTTTTAATAGCAAACCAACTAATGCCGCAAAACCCATAATTACGGCTCTAAGAACCGCAGGTTGAAAACCTGTTAAACTCAGAAAAATGATTAAAGCCAAAAATCCAAGGGTAAATTGCGTTCCTTTTCTTGCCCGCCTCGTTAACTGTAAAATCACACTCAAAATCAAAGAAGTTTGGAATCCGGAAGCTGCTAAAGCATGAGCTAATCCAGCTTGTATAAATAAGTCGCGGATATCGTAGGGTAAATCAACAGCTTTGCTTCCCAACACCATTGCACTGACAAGTGGCCCTTCAGGGATACCCAACCAACGAACTTGGGATCGCACAATTCGCTCCCGAATTTGCCACCATCCCCATTTACGTTCCTGCTCTAAAACATTTATTTGTCGCCCAATTAAACCAGCAAAGGTTCCCTCCTGCTTGAGAAACTTCTGAAAATCAAAGCCTCCAGGATTGGAAGCCGCCTTTGGTTTGTACAAAACTCCAGTCACAGCAATTTGTTGACTAGGGTACAACCCAGTAGCCTGAAGTATAGGCACTGTCACATACAATTTACCTGTAACTCCTTTTGGCACTCCTGCTGAACCTTTTTCATTTTTGACTTCATCTAGCTGAGTTGCTTCCAGCCAAAATTGTCCTCGCTGACTGCGAGTTAAGCGGGGATTACTTGCCACTTCACCACGAATAATTACTAGTTGTTCTTGATTACTGTTATTTCCAGGCGGAACAAACTGACTAATATCTTTTGCACCTGGTTGCGGCACTCGCCATGGAAAATATAGAGTTGCCAATAATCCCACCAAGCCAGCAGCTAGCCATATTCGAGGATGGGGATTAGTTTGCCAAGTATTAAGCACTGCCTTATTTTTGCTTCCAGCATTTTCTGCTTTCTGAGCAAGTTGCCGTGCATTTGTGCGTCTTTTAAAAAGAATTGCTCCCACTATCCCCAGAACCAAAATCCATACACCACCCCAAGGAACTGCTGTAAACAACAACCCAAAAATGTAGCCAAGACAAATAATTACACCACTGGTTTGAATCATAAGATTTTTTGTAAAAGCACCTAACAACCCGAATTTGCAGCTGACTTAAAAATAGCTAGGGCAGCAATATAGAAAAATCGGCATTGCTGAATTTGGCTATGAAATTCAAAAATAAAATATTCCAAACTCTTATTATCTGCGCTTGGAGCGCCTCTGCGTGAGCTTTTCATCTCTTTAATCAGCAACAGCAAAAAATTTTATGCTTTGGTGAAGTATAGTCCATCAAATTAATACAAACAAAGCCCGCACAGGCGGGCCTTATCCTTAAAATTCAATATTTAACCGTATTTTTGTCCTTTAGCAAAAGCCGCATCACTAAAGATATATTTAGCTTAAACCTCAGTACAGCATCGATAAACAGAACACAAAGCCGTAACGAATTAAATTTGGCAAGACTCTGCGTTTAGGAATTGTAAGATTTTACACAAGCTTATATTTAGTTCGTGTAAAGATACCCTTTAGGATATTGGGCTTCCAGTTGAATTTACAGTATCTTTCAGCAACGGAAAACCCAACTTCTCTCTTTGCTCAACATATAAATGGGCCACTTTCCTAGCCAAATGCCGAATCCTGGCAATATAGCGAGTTCTCTCCGTCACTGAAATCACACCTCTAGCATCCAGCAGATTGAACGTGTGCGAACACTTCATTACATAATCTAAGGTAGGCAAGACCAATCCTCGCTCCGTTAATTGGGTAGCTTCCTGCTCATATAAATTAAATAGTGTTAGTAGCAACTCAGGATTTGACGCTTCAAAGTTGTAAGTACACTGCTCAATCTCTCCTTGAAGGTAAACATCACCATAAGTAATGTTGTCTGTCCAATGAATTTTAGTAATTGCCTCTACTTGCTGGAGATACATTGTCAGTCGCTCTAACCCGTATGTAATCTCAATCGACACAGGACGACAATCAATTCCCCCACACTGTTGGAAATAGGTAAATTGAGTAACTTCCATCCCATCTAACCATACTTCCCAGCCAGTGCCCCAAGCTCCCACCGTCGCATCTTCCCAGTTATCCTCTACAAACCGAATATCGTGGTCTTCAGGACGAATACCTAAAGCTCTTAACGAATCAAGATAAATCTCCTGAATATTATCTGGCGACGGCTTAATCAGAACTTGGTACTGATAATAGTGTTGGAAGCGATTGGGGTTTTCGCCATAGCGTCCATCTGTCGGGCGACGACAAGGTTCAACATACGCAACAGCCCACGGTTCTGGCCCCAATGCTCTTAAAAACGTCTGCGGATTCTTAGTACCAGCCCCCTTCTCAATATCGTAGGGCTGGGCAATGAGACAACCGCGATCGCCCCAGAACTGATGCAATAAAGCAATAACCGACTGAAAATTCACGCTTCCCCCTTGTTTGGTTGGCACAGTGCATAAACCATTGTTGCCTAGAACCCGTCACAGTGGGGAGTTTAAAGGGGACAGAAAAGCCGTCCAAAATTATTTTGGAAAAATAGTTGACACAATGAATTAGGTTCGTTATATTGAATAAGTGCCTGAAGCGGAGCGCGAAAGAGCGACGTTTACAGGAGACCGAACCTTGAAAATATTATAGTTTGAAAGCGAAAAGACAGCAAGTAGTTTGCGTCTTAAGAAAATAAAGATAACTAAGCTGAAGTTAAAAAAGAGCAGCTAAATGAGCACAAACGCTTCAAAACGGAGAGTTTGATCCTGGCTCAGGATGAACGCTGGCGGTATGCTTAACACATGCAAGTCG
>JAESGI010000335.1_pt1 | contig 16750 bp, 23 predicted proteins | sample 9269671 | NCBI WGS metagenome assembly JAESGI01 (sample SAMN14515641, study PRJNA621666) | algae metagenome | isolation source: Nostoc indistinguendum CM1-VF10 and co-occurring heterotrophs from gravelly... | place: USA: Clark Mountains, San Bernardino, California | collected 1998-06-05 | reverse complement strand
ACCGTATTTCTAAGGCAGGGAAAATTCCCTTTCTTGCGACTATTATTCGTGGGAAATCTTCTGGTAATCCCTTTGGTTGGTCCTGGCAACCAGAATAATTGTCTACCCCGAAGTATTGAGGGGATACTATCAGAATTACACTTCTGACTTTTTCTGGAACAAGTGTAGATAAAGTAATGGCAATACCTCCGCCGAATGAGTGTCCTACTAGATGAAATTGTTGTAAATCCAAAACTTCCAGAAACGAAAGGAGACATTTGCTATAGCTAAGGTAATCGGGAAGTAGCCCAGAGTAAGTTGATCTCCTAAAACTGGGTAAGTCAGGAGCAATTATAGTATGGTGCTGTGCTAGTAGTTTCAGCACTTCTTGATAAGGCTCAGTAGAGATTCCCCAGCCGTGTAGCAATAGGATAGGGATTGAACTCGACTCCAACCTACTTTGCTGATAAAAAATAGTGCAATCTTGTAAATCGACCCGATGATTAGTTAATTGGGATTTCAAAACCACAACCTCATTTACTATGACTTGGTAAATTATTTCTACTGTGATGTAATAGTAGCAATCCCACAGAGTTGAGGAAACTTTCTCAAGGATTATATAGATATGACTTATACAAAGAAAGGAATTGGCAATTAAAAAATCTAAATTAGTAGCATTTTCATAAGTTGCATCTGTTGCCTAATGAAAGAAGAATTGGTATTACTGAATCATGGGGGAATGGCACGAAGACTCATGTGAAATCTTGTCAGGGTTATCTTGTTGGGGGTAGGGTTGCAGCTTCGTGTGTTTCAGACAATTAAATACGAGTACGTCAAGCAGTTCAAGACATTCCTAATTCCCCACACCCGAACCTGCAACTTTGCACCCTTTCATCTAGGAATACCAGGGATATACGCTTTTCACTCTTACCCAAAGGAATAATTGTATTGCCCATCTGTTCTTTTGAGCGATGGCGCTGTTTCGCCCGCTCTCTTGCGATCGCCAGCCGCAAGCAGAGGCTAAAAATGCTTTTAAAAACCTCAAAGCAAGAAACTTTAGAATTTAGGTTTTTACTTGGGTTGCCACAATGGAGTGATATCAAGGTTTCCAGCAGCAGATACGGCATTCTAACCTACGCCAGTACGGTTTACACCCCTTTGGTTATTGTAAAGCTATCGTAACATTTATTTATATAAAGCAATATTTGCTTAACTTAGCAAACCCAAATAAAAGAGTAAGTAATAAAAGCGATGAATCAACCCATTGAATTATCTTTAGAACAAGAATTTAGCCTTAGAACTTTCGCAGACCAAGTGAAGCAGATGTCCCGTGAACAAGCTCGCATTGTTTTTGCTGATGTTCTATAAGCAGATGATAGTTAGGGAAACGACTTACCAAGAAATGCTCAAACATCAGTGGGAACATTAGTGGTGTTGACGACTTTATTTACCAAAACATGGTCGATGCTCGACCGGGAACATCTCTGGATAGTCAGCTACTGCGAGCTGGAGGTAATGGCACAGAGTTTTCCATTCCTCGGATTTATTCGACCTTGCGGGCTAATCTCCAGCGCGATATCGATGCTTACTATGCCAAAAAAGCGGACTATGATCGCCGCGCCAACGCCTGTCGCCTCTTGGACTTTAGTTGTAGCCGAGTGGCGATCCTAGCTGAAAAAGCGGCCTACGTCACCGCTAATGGGATTCAAGTCACTTACAAAGAAGCATGGCGGGATGACATTGACAGTGGTCTTCGGGCTTGGACTGGGGTTAGCCATGAGGTGGCAAAGGCACTGTTTTTTAACCCCGGTCGATCGGCAGACACGCAACGAGCGGAAAATGTGTTGCAGCGATATGTCACAGATCATTTGCTGTCAATGTCAGGAGCTCCTGATTTTGTCGGTCTGACTGTTGGTGTAGTCAGCGATATTATCGACGCGATTACACCAGACTTTCTCCTCGATCCGATCCGTAAACTGAAGGAAGATCTGCTGAATACGTTGCTAAAGTCTGCAATCGGCATGACCAAGCAGGAGTTGAAGGAATACCTCACAAGCCCGGACCAATACTTCAATCAGGTTTTGGGTAGTGGAGCCGGCGAAAATACCAGCTTGCAACGCTTCAACGCCGATTACTTGAAGATCAACGATACGGGCTACACCAACCCCAGCGAATACTTCAATCCCAATGTGGTGCCTGCAACCTACAACACGATCCTTATGAGCAAATTGATTCTGCTGAGTCAAAGTGAAGTGAATCGTCTACTGAGCGATCTGGGAAGTTCTGTGCGTCTCCAACAGCCGAATGTCATGCTGGGGTTTATTAGCACCCTGGATGGCGACAATCAGTGGTCGAATGGCATGGTCTTTGCCCAAGATTGCAACGCCTATCGCCAAATATTTATGAAACAGCCTGGTGAAAAAAGCTCTTGTTCTCAATAGATCGCACTGGGGACAATTACCAGTAAACATTGGATGCCAATCAAGTAACTCCAGCTTTTGCTGCTGCTTCAGCACTAAAGTAAATCGGATGCTCAATAAACACCGTACCATCGGGGTTAATAATCCGAAACTGCCAGCATTTACCTGGAGTGTAAAATACGGCAAAAACACGAGACTGAATACAGACAACTGAATGAATCTTGGTGGAAGTCATGGTACTGTGCAGTTGCGCTTGCTGAATATTAGTAAAGTAGCCATTCTCATAATAAGAACAGGTATAAATACGTTTTAAGTGAAACTAACTGATCAAGCCTAGTTATAGATGTTCTAAAAAACTTTTTAACATTAGCACTTTTTGCAACTAACTTAAGTATGAATAATAGTCTGTCTTAAGTTAGTTTTTGAAGATATATACAGCAATTAGACTGTTATTTGATAGTTACAAAGAGCTTTCCATAAAAAGAGTACTTAAAACCTTTGGTTTTTAGGTACTCTTTATCTAAACTAGGATTTAGGCACTGTACAAATTAGCCATAATGTTGCTGTAAATTTCGCCTTTTCAGGCATGTCAGTTCTGCCACAGGTTCAAATAACTTGACTACCCAGATGCTGAGATATGTTGTATTCCAATCTCTAAGGGTACTCGGCATTTTGAGAAATGCGATATCAGGGTCAGGGTTTTGGTTAACATAGAAATTCTAGCTCCCAAGAAATAAACTATGCCCAAGACTTGGAATATTAAAATAGATAACCATTTTCAAGCCAACCCCAATTGCATCATCGCCACCGCCCACGTAGACAGCTTCCCTATAGACCTTCCCCTAGAACCCAACATCAGGGAACCCAACCGTAAAAGCGCGACCTACAGACAAATCTTTGACTCACTGACTACTCAACCCGATAAATTCTTCTCTCGCCACAGTGGAATCGTTCTGTCAGCCAATAAAGCTAAACCCAACAGAAACAAAACTGAGCTAGAACTGGAGATATTAGAAGCTAGCGAGGGCGGCAGCGATGGGATTATCAACGGTGGGCATACAGTTTTAGCCTTTGAGCAAGCGAAAAATTACAAATACGATTTAACCGAAGCTAGGGTAAAAATTACGATCCACATCGGACTGACTGAAGAATCAGCCAAAGATATAGCCCTGGCAAGTAATACTACAACGCCAGTAGATTCTCGCTCCAAAGTTAATGCTAGAGGTGATTACAAATTCATTAAGCAGTATTTAGCCCAGTTAGAGAGAGCAGAAGATAGAAAATTCCGCATCGCTTATTATCAAAACCAAAGCGGCGCTCCTAGAAATGCTCAGTGCAATGTCAACTCCAATTCGCAATTCGCAATTCGCAATTCGCAATTAAGACAATTTAGTGTTGGCTCTGTACCTCCCGCTAATTGAAGACCACCAACCTACGGTATGGTGTTGGCTCTGTACCCACTTTTAGCCAATTAATCAATTAGTTCATAATTCGCATTTTCAATTGCGAATTGCGAACTGCGAATTGCGAATTGTTTGGTCACCCATTTACTGAAGCTGCTTTACTGCCTCGATAGAAATAAATACAATCCCGACGGCAATAAACGAACCAAACACCCAGTAGGGATGAGCCTTCCAAGTAACATCACAGATGCAGAAAGGGAACGGTTAACCGCTTTACTGCCTCTGTTAACTCATGCTCTGTGGATAGAGCAAAGACTCTATGAAATAATTCAAGACCATATCAGCAGCCCCAAAAGGAAGGGTACCAACGATTTAGCATCAATAGATATACGTAAAACTACGTTGTTGCCGGACAGCAAGTATTCATTTGGGTTTGGTGCGCCAACTGACCTGGCATTACCAATAATTGCGTCCTATCGGGTATTTTTGGATAAGGACTATAAATGGATTCTGCCATTTGACGAATTTGCCGAAGACTTTTTGCAACACGTGTGGACGAACTATTTCCGCAAATATTTGGTGTCGGAGAAAACAGCAGGAAATACAGTCGGTACAAAAATCAGCCGCAATCAAGAGATTTGGGAAAGTTTGTATATCTCCGCGCAAAGTTATCTTAATCAGCACTTGATGCAAATGGTTAAATCCGGCAAGTCAGAAGAAGCTCCGGTAACACAAGGTACAAAAGGGCGTTTGCAAGCAGGCAAGAAATAATAGTACAAGTTTTCTATGCGTGAGATTCGTTTTGGATGGGTGATGGCTTTTAACAGTGAATAGTTTTCAGTTATCAGTAAAGTTGTAAAGTTCTTGAGTTTTAACTGATAACTGCTTTAAGTGATAGCCTAAGAAAGTGAAATCGAAAAGGTGCTATCGCTCACAGATTATTTTCCATTTTCATATAGAATAACAACTGCTCATTCAAGGACTATTTTGTGAATTCAACAGTAGCGAGAGACGAAAAATAATGGCTGAACTCAAACTCCGGTCAAAAGATCCAGATTCCCTCAGACGCATTATTCAAAGTGCTTTGTCAGAAAGATTACAGAGTGTGGCAGCAGGAATAAAAAGAACAGAAGAACGGATTCAGGAATTTGAAACCAAATATCAATTATCGACTGAGAAATTTATCACTCAGTTTAATAATGATGAATTATCCCATAATTTTGACTTTGATGAGTGGATTGGAGAAGCTCGAATGTTGGCACATTTACAACAAACAAAAGAATCCATAGAGGAGATTGATTTTGTTGATTGAAGATTATTTTCAACAGGTTCAAATTTTAATTGAATGTTCAAAAATAGTTCAATTATTTAATTTAGAAACGGAAAAAAGAGGAATGTACGAAGGTTTTATCCGAGCCAGACTCGAATTTAAAGATAACTCCTTGCTGCATTTGAGGGAATTTGTTTATGTTGAAATATCCCTTGATAGAAAAATGTATAGCTATCAATATATGAATTCATAGAATAATCTAATTTTTCGCTATGACAATACCGAACATCACCGAAAATTAAATTTGACTACCTTTCCTCATCATAAACATGATGGAAGTGAGGATAATATCGTTACATCAGATGCTCCTTTTTTAGCTGAGATCCTAAAAGAAATTGAGAAAATATTAGTATAAGTGCGATTCCTACGGCAGACATTGCCAATATCCACAATCTCTTCAGCGAACGCTTGACATCGATTAATTTATTTTCGCTGTAGACCACGCCCTTGTTAGAAAAGCGTTAGCAACATCAAGAGAAATAGATTTCGACTAAGACATCTTTACTCCAATGAATCCAAGAGTTCAGCTAAACAATTAAAACCAATCTTCAACTACTTCGACCTATTCCCCTTTTTGAACCAGCAATTTCCCAGACGCTCCGGCAGTAAAACCCAACCCAATCGCCGCTACAGTAACGCTGGGCTTAATAAACAACGTCGCAATTCCAATAACTGCACCCCAAAGGCAGCCATAACAGCAAACGATAATCAACTGATTTTTGGGTTTAGCTTTTTCGTCTGATATGGATTGATGGACTATGGCATAATCTTCAAGCTCATTAGTGATTTCTAGTAAAGAAGCGCCGTACTGTTTTTCTAGGCGTTCGATAGCCAATCTGTCTTGCTTAACTGGACTTATGGCTAATTTTTGCAATGCTGTGGTTAATTTATCACTCATTTTTAAAGTTCCCATGCTTCCACATTCTGGAAAATGTTTAGAAAAAATTAAAACTTGCTGGAGAAATAAAAGACTCTATTTTTCAGCCGTATTTGAAGATGTAAGAATACCGGAACTCGACCGGAACTCGACCGGAACTCAACGGGAACTGTGACGAATTTTACTGGTTAATATTAATTACGTTAAAACCATCTTTTTCATTTCCGCACAATCGGTTAGTGTCAATCAATTGTGACAAGGCATTCCTCAAGTAAAGAACACTCTTTTTCTCTTCGCCCCACTTGCGGCTGTTTCTGATAGCGGCAAAAGAAGTTGGAGGACTAGCAGTAGCTGCAACGATTGCTACAATCTGTTCTAAATCAGCCTCAGAAATACTACTCTCTTCTACTTCCAGAAATTCCACCTCCTGATAAGGCTTTGAAAAAATAGACGGTACCGGAAAGGTTTTTTGTGTTTTTTTCTTATTTGGTAATGTAATCAATTTCTTTTTTGAAAATATTTTAGCTACGGAAGTGCGATCGCCATGAGATTTGGAGTGGTGATCGCACTTGGTTATTAACCAAATATTTGTGCAATATCTGCCCCAAGCTCTGTAGCAGTAAGCTCTTTAGCTAGTTCGGCAACATTCAGGATGCTTTCATTAAGTATCGTAAATGTATTGCCGGAGCTTATGGCTTGCGGATTGAACGCTCCACCCATAAAGCTTAATGCTTTGCAATATCTGTCAAGTGGGTTGAACGCAGCGAGTCGTTTAACCAATGCATAGTTGCCTTGTCGAAATGCTGTTAAGGCTTCCTGATGTAGTTCTGTCTGTTGCGGCATCCGGTCAATTATCAAGTCAATTGCTCGCTGGATTTGCTCTTTTGTTAGTTCGTTGCTTGTAGATGTAGCTACCATTTTTATTCTCCTAATAACCAACCCATTTTGGAAAAAGATGGCGAACGAGATTTTTAATCAAGATGCGTTCGCTACGGCAATTGTGCGGATTCATGAAGTTAGCTGATTAATAAGTCCCGCACAAACACGGATTCATTCCTGCTGCCTTTCAGTAAAACTGCATTATACAAGTTTTAAAGGTGCATTTATGGCTGATACTACAATGCTAGATAACCGTATAAATAAGCAAATAAATTTTGAACCATTAGAAGCGATAGTAGCAGCAACAGAAGAAGAGTCAGTAATATTAGCCGAAAAGCTCAGACAGGTGGCAATTCCTTTACAAGTATTGTTACAAGCGCTGAATATAGCAAAATACGATAAGGCAGCAGCTTTCCGCTACGCTGACAAATATCTAAACGATACCAGAAAGTCGAAATGGGTTATTATCAAAACGGCTTGAAATTTTTGATGAAAGGCTCGGTTGGATATTTTTCTCCTGATGTAAATTCTCAGTTTTGATTATTCCAGGGATTGAACTTATATTTAATTGGAGAATTTTGGAGTAATTTTTCAATTCCCAAACGGATTAGCTCTGGTGGAACTCCGTCTAATTTCAACTCGGTTTGGATAAACTCATCAATGGAATTGGCTTTCGTCTTCTCTAAAAGTGCCAACATCTGTTGAGCTTGGGTTGTTGGTGTGCAAGATGAATTAGTTTCAGCTTGAGAGGTTTGCTTATGACTTAGTCAGTCTTTTGCTTTGAGGTATAAGTGGAGATTTCGGTATTGACTGAAGGGGAAGAGGCACTTTGCATGGGAGCAGTGGGCATGGGAGAAATTTCACCTCCGCTCCCAGGAAAGTGCCCCGTTTCCTCTTCAAACCTTGCTCCCACTGAAGGATTTGGTAATTGAGCAAATCGAGCTTGTGGGATACCAAGATTTTGCGGTTGTATCGCCTCCTGAATAACTGTTACTTGTTGGTAGTTAACTCGCGGGTCAATTGTCACTTGCGCTAAATGCCAAGACAATTGCTCGCGGGTGGGAAACTGCCCACGTAGCTGAATAAACCAATCAAGTAACCAACGGTAAGCATAAAATCTTTTCCCAGGCTCAACGGCATTCAGGTATTCACACACAACATGAGAACATTGTTTGAGCATGGCGAACTCATATTTCTCCATTGGCTCCAAGTGAAGCATCAAGTCAGCAATTTCATTTTGGTTAGCAAAATATTCAACTCTAGCGACACTATCACCCATTGCAGAAAGGAACTCAAAAAAGTCACCACGTATAAAAGGAATTGGTGCAAATTGATGGGTATCGTTGAGGTCTTGCACAATTGACCATAAGTATCCCATAAGAGCAACCATTGCACCGAGCAAAGCAAGTGGGGAAGTGGCATAGCAAACTGCACCAGTGGCCGCCGTCGCTAAAGTAATGAACTTAGCAAGATTCATGCCATTACGCTCATCTTTGGCGCGGACTAATAACTGGTCTTGACGCTCTTGTAACCAAGAGGCGGTATTCCCAGCTTCCAAATACTCAATGCTGGGATAATCGTCACGTAAAAGTGCCGTTTCTTTAGTTCCTAGCATTGGTATTTGTTGCTGCATGTGAATTCCTCTTACCCTCTTACTTAGTTAATTTCCAAATGTTGTAACCAATCTCGCCTGCCATCATTGAAGCTACGTTGTAAGCAAAACAAGCCAGGATTAAACCTGGGTTAGTGTAGCGGAAAGGATTACGACCAACGAAGGTAGTAGTCAGATCCAAAACCCAGAAAAATAGTGCGATAGCCGAAGGCTTAAGCTTCGCTTATCGCTCCACCTTTGTGGCGTTCTTTCATGCCGGCAGCTTTATAATCACCCCATAAAGCCACGGTCAAATCGATGTTTCCAGTCGGTTTTGTACCCAGAGTATATTGTTTGGAATCTTCAAATTCATGCTTGGCTGTCTGGGGATCTTTACCACGCAATGTCCGAGCTTCCATAACTTGGACAAGTGCAGAGATACCGAAGCTAATCCAAAACAACACATTGAACGGTAATTGTAACCAACCAATCCAACCGATCCGTTCTTGCTCAAACCACGGGAAAATCGGTTTTCCCTGGAATAAAACTTGCCAAATGCTATCAGTAGAAAGCAGTGTACCAATCCAGAAACCAATTGCACCAACAAGCTTGTATCCGGGTGTGCCTGGGGTAACGAATTGGGCAATGATATGTGAGATAAAGATGACTGGCAGTGAGATTAATGCCACAATCCATCGAGCTAATAATTCTAGATAGTCACCCCCTACTTTTTTCGGTTCTCCTTGTGGAGATGGTTCTGGGTTTGGTTATGAATTAGATTTATTTGGAGTCAGATATTTCATAAATCAATCATGAGAATCTTGGTACAGTGGCGAATTCTTACAAGCATTTCTGAATCGATATTTCCATTTCCATTGCCTTTGTTCAATGCGTCCAATACATAAACCAGTTGAGTCATACACAAAAACTGTCTCCGATTCTAAATAACCTGTAGTGTCAGGTCTAGGGTTACGTTTTTTTGAGTCTAAATAGTTCCTGATTCGTAACTTACTGAATGAGGGCGTAACTCCAAGAGAGTTAATTTTGTCGGCGGTTTCTGCCCTTTGCTCGACTTTAATGCGTTCTAATTCTTCTGACTCACGAATAGTAATCCCACTGTTGTAAGTCTTAAATTGGGCTGGCAGTTGTGATAACCAAGGACTTGCGATTAACCCCATGCCCAATAATCCCAACATCGCTTGCTTCTGGTATTTCATTGCCACTCAGCCGGAATATTTTACGGTTGTTGCCGGTCGATAGTTTGTGTTGTCTGGGGTGGCGGTGCATTAATAACACGAATGTAAACAGACAGCCCAATGCAAACTAGAAAAAAAATGACTGAGAATCCGAAAAGATTCTGCTCCAGAACCTTGCGCCATTTTAAGCTGGAGATTGGAATTTCTCGCTCAACAAAGAGCGTGTCAAATTTTTCAGATCCTGAATTGTCGCAGGTCGTGTAGACTTTTTTTCTGATGTCGGCACTCCTAATTCGTCTAAAAATGCTTTCGGGTCAAAACTAACAGTTGCAGCAGTAGTGAGGGTTTGAACTTGTTGCTTAATCTCATCCCCAGCCTTTAACCCGTACTCTTGGGTAATTTGTTGCCTGATTTCGGGATTCTTGGCCAACTGATAAATAAACGACCTCTGCATTGGAATCTGTTGGAGGTAACAGTATCTTGTCAAGAGACTCTTCCAATTGAGTCTGTTGAAGAGAAAGTGGGCTAATCATATTTCGTGTCCCATGATTTGAATTGTCATAAATCCTGTTGTAAGGCGATTGCATTTCTCTTGGAGAAGTAACCGCCCTTTCTCACTTCCAGGGCTATGGATTTCTTAAACCTCTGCATTTGTATTTGTTGCGGGTAGGAGAATTTTCTGTTGATAGTCGCCTACTTGAAGTGCAGTGTTACTTGCTGCACTTTGTGTCATGATTATATTTATTCGAGATTGAACTTCTCGGCGATTGCAATTCTTTTGGTGTGCAATCGCCTTTCTCACTTCCAGGGCTATGGATTTCTTAAACCTCTGCATTTGCATCTGTAGCAGGTAGGAGAGTTTTCTGCTGTCAGTCACCTACTTGAAGTGTGAGGTTACTTGCTGTACTTTATGTCATAATTGTGTTTATTCGAGATTGAACTTCTCGGCGATTGCAATTCTTATGATGTGCAATCGCCTTTCTCACTTCAGCAACTAAGCCGCGACTGCTGCTCGGACTCCTAACGACGCAATCACTTGTTCTGCACTAGCAGCCACACGATTCACCCCGTACTGTCTTGGCCTTGCGTACCACCCTTCTTGATTGCATCCGACGAAGCCCACCAAACGCCCGTCTTGAAAGAGTTTGGTGCTGAAAGATAACCAGTTAATTTCCCCGTGGTACAGACCAAAAACAGTGCAGGCTTCCTCTAATTCATCGCTCAGGCGTTCGTTCCGTTCCCGTGGTGTTTCTGGCAGAGTCGCTTTGACCTCTGCAACTCTTGTAGCGAACCAGTTGCGATCAAAGGGTAGCCGTCCGCCACCGACTAACTGCACCCATACTGTGATTCCACCTTCTATCCAGATCGTCCGAACGGATTCGGGTTGGACTTCGATAATCTCACCAATGATACGACGGTCACGCGCAGTCAGGGGGTCTTGGGTTGGGGCTACAGCTTCGGCTTGGGTTTCGATGTGGGTATATAGTTCTGCTTGGGCTGTGGCTTGCTCATCTTTAAAGGGAGCATCTGCAAATGTGACTATTTGATTAAGCTTAAAGCTTGAAGGTGCTTGATGTGTGCAAACGGATTGCGTCATAATAAGGATCTCCAATTTATTTGGACAAAAAGCGATCGCTCGGTTTGCGAGACTAGAGGCGGTCGCTTTTTAATTTCGTCTTATGAATATAGTGTAATGCATTTGCACTGCAAAATCAAGACTTGCATTACAAAAGTTTTCAATATTTTCAAGTAGAGATATACTTCGATCAAATAAATGCACTGCAATACATGGAGATTATGAAACTTGATGCTCAGGTAAGTTTTCGTACTAGCAGCGAAATCAAGGCAAAAATAGAAAGCCTAGCTAGAGAAGCTGGCAAGAAACCCTCACAAATAATTAATGAACTGTTAGTAAGGGCTTTAGAGACTTCAGAACAGCCTCAAAAGCATGATGAAGTACTCAGCTTAGAAACGATGCGTCAAACGCTTTTACTCGTGGAGCAACGGATGAATAAATTGGAGCAAGAATTGGAGGGAAAATTCGCAGCCTGAGAGAAGAAAATGAATCTCTCAGGCAACAACACGATCTTGTCTTACGAATAATGAAAGGAAGCCCGCCTCCGTCAACTGACAAGGCGGGTTGACTTTTCTTAATCCAAAATGCATTATAAATGAATACAATGCATTATAATTCAAGTAACAAAAATCTTGCGTATCTTTTCATTAGGAGATGCTTATTAACGTTGACAGGGGGTTTGTATATCCTTGTAGCGACAAGAATGAGGTTGACATACTTCCTGGTGTGCTGGCGTTATAGCAAAATGCCTTATCAAATTTTGCTTTAGCATTCAGCATTACTTGGTGATTACTTAAAATTAATCCCCGCTAACAGCCTGGAAAACTTAGAGCGGGGATGCCCAAATGATCATCGGTTAAGACTATGGACACTCAAAGAATATCAAATTTTCTTAAACTATGCACAGCAGTCAGTTACGTTATTGACCACCAAATACCTCTGCTGTATAGATACAAAAGTGCTTTTCGTGTTGAAATAGAGGCAGAACAAGAAAAAATCTTTTATCAGATCAATGTACTTTTTAACACCTCTCCTATCTATAAAAACAGGAGAGAAATATGCTGACACTGGACAGAGAACAAACAACAGCACTCGATTACAGTGTTGTTAACACTAGTATCCAGGAAACCTTCACTGCCATCGACAAATTCGAGTGGCAAGCAATAGATGAACTGTGCCTTATGCGAGACAACCACTATTACTCTGATGGTGGACACAAGAGCTTTGAAGCTTATTGCGAAAGCGAGTTGACCAAACACGGGGGATATCGCCGCGTCAGAGATTTGCTGTCTGCGAAGAAAGTAGTTGATACCCTGCCAGAGGAACTGAGGGTAAAAATCACTAAACCCTCTCAAACTCGCTCCTTGCTCAAGCTGGTCAAAACTCCTGATAAGTTACATGAAGCCGTAGCGATCGCGTCCCAAGAAAAACCCTTCCCCACTGCCGCAGACTTCGCCAAAGCAGTACAACAGGTTGCACCAACAGCTAAACGCGCCGCAAAAAGCGAAAATCCTAAAACGCAATTGTGTAATTCTGTCACTGTTTCTTCCCTTTCACATCCCAGATATGGGGAGTCGGGAGTGATTGAGGCAGACGCGCCCAATAACTATCAGCAGATTGTTACCTTCAGTGATGGTGAGAGGCTGCTGATCAACAATGCTGATTTGACTGGTTTAAATGACACAATTGTGTCATTCTCAGCAGAGCGCACATACCCAAAAGAATACACGGAAGCGATCGCCCAAATCAAAGAGCAACACAAGCTTGAGTTAGAGCGTCTAGAGCAGGAATTGAGAATTGGGCTACAAGCAGAAGTATCGGCCAGAGCAGAAGAACAAGTAATTGAGCAAATTCAATCTCTGCAAAACCTGTACAAGCAACAAAGGGAGCAAAGCATCCAGTTGCAGGAACGGCTGGATGAGATGGAAGGGTTGAGAAAGCTGGAGACTGAAAATCAACAACTCAAGCAGCGTATTCAGGAATTAGAACACGCCGTAGAAGAGCGTCCTGTCCAACAGTGGGGAAATACCATGACCCAACAGGTAACTAGAGCGTTGAACAAGCAGGTGAAACAGGCGTTAGAAAAGACAATTGATCTGCGATCGCTAGCAATTGAACCACCAAAGGAGAATGCCCAAGAATGTCTGCGGTTGATGGGCATGGCTTTGAAAAACTTAGCCAGTGCTATGAATAATACCCAGGCATTGGAGGCAGCAGCCCTAATTTTAGGTAGTGAACCAACACCAACTGCGATCGCCTACCGTGCCGAACAATTAGAAATGCTGCCCCAAGCGGTTAATGACATTCGGCAGGTACTTGCAAAACCTGGGTGTACTTGGCAGGACTATTGGGCAGTGGCGCAAGAGTATGAGGTAATCAAACAGGACTACTGGGCGGAATTGACCATCCAAGAAACAGAGTTAATTACTGCTCTCCAGAACGCATCCTCTCAAGTGGACATTATTGGCATCGGTTCCATCGTTGCTCACGCTGACCCATACCGCACTTTGTATGTTGAGAGGGGTGAAGTTGTAGAGGATTTGGGCGAAGAGTTGGTGGTTGCCTGGGATTGCTGGAAGGAGCAATCGAAAAAGACTGATAGGTATTTCCGAGATGAATTGCGATTCTGCCAACCTCAATAAGCTTTCAATGTATTAGTGATTTTTTAGACAACTGAATACAAGTAGCAAGCCCCACATCACAGTGGGGGAATTTCCGTGCGTCAATATAAACAGGAGATTGTAAAATGACTGCAACTATTACCAGGCCCAAGCTCAAAAAGGCTGCTACTAAAGCACAGTCACCGTATAAACGACTTCATGTAATTATTCCCATCGAGGATATGTTGTGGGCATCGCAGCAAAAACCCTCAGTTACGCAACTGTGGCAAGAGTGTTGGACTGCTGACCCTTATGGTTCTCGGTGGATGCCTCTGACTTCTGCTTTGGGGTACAGTACTTTTATCTCTGCGAAGAAAATTCTCTCCGACAGTGGTCTGTTCATTTTCAAGCCGGACAAGTCGATTCAGGACGGACGGGAAACAGTGAAGTGGATGGTGCAGAATTTGCATGGTAGCCGGATGAAGGAATTTTGGGAGAAAGCCAATGCTAAAAAACGAGAACCAAATGCTAGGGGTTCAGAGATAGATGCTGGCTGTGAAGAAATGGGTGCTTTGTACGAAGCATCTATTTTAGGTCAAAGTGAGTCAGAGCAAGGGTTCTGTAAACCCTCACGAACTACTCAGAAACAGCTAACGAACTCTTTTGAAGAGTTCGTTAGCTGTTTCTCTGACACGCTTACAGCAAATTCGCGTGAGGAGGAGACGGCTCATGCGCCCTTGGGGGGCGCTTCGCCTCAGACTGTTGAAAGCGTGTCAGAGAATGATATTGACTTGCCTATGGCAATGGACTGCACGACGCTGGCGCTTGTGGATGCTGCACCAAGTCAATCTACTTCGTTGTCAGCTAAAAACCAGGATTGTGGTGTTGAAGCGATATTCCCTTATGAAGGTACTTGTTCCGCCGCACCTGTTGCACAAAATGAATTTTCTTCCAAGGAACCGATCGCTAATCAAACACAGAGGCAAGTAGAACAAAGTAATTCCGCTTCGTTGTTGGTTGAAAACTCGGTTTCAGGTGGAGAAGTCAAAGCCATTGATAATGGTGAAGGTTCCGCCGCGCCCGTCACTGAAAAATGGTCGCATGAGGCGATTGTAGCGAGGTCATTGTTCCCAATTCTTAGCAGCTTTTATCTGCTGGGAGGTCAAGTTTTTAACTCCCTTAAGGTCAGTACAGATGAGTCTCTCTGTTGACACTGTGTAACAGCTAAGGTCGGCACCACTGACGTTGGCATCACTGAGGTTGGCATTTCTGAGGTTGGTACTAAGGACGGCACTAGTGAGGTTGGCACGGCTAAGGTCGGCATCACTAAAGTTAGCACCTATGTGGCGGGTACCACTGAGGTTGGCACCTGTGAGGTTGGCACCTGTGAGGTTGGCACTTATGAGGTTGGCACGACTAAGGTCGGCACTAAAGAGGTTGGCGCGACTGAGGTTGGCGCGACTAAGGTCGGCATTACTGAGGTTGGCACGACTGAGGTTGGCACCTATGAAGTCGGCATTACTGAGGTTGGCGCAACTGAGGTTGGCATTACTGAGGTTGGCGCAGTTACCGAACAAAAAAGTTGCCAGGAAATTGGGCATCCAACTCCTTGCCCAACATCCTTGGCTTAGTAACTCAAGCGCTTCACGGACTTCAGGATTTTTAGGATTTTGAATTGTATTCCAAGCCCTCTGTTCGCTTGCTTGTCTTACGAATGGAACAACACCCACAAATGCAATCAGAAGCGAGATTGCCAAAAAGCTAGCTATTTTTAACGCTCCGGGGCGTTCGTATTTGATACTTTTATTAATAAGCTTCATAATCCAAATCCAATAAGGTAAAGTTTGTCAATTCCTCTTTTGGTACTCCTATTAGGGGTATTTTATTTAGTCTAAATATATTTTAATTGCTGAGGAAAGGATTTAGCGACGGCTACGCCCGCCGCAGGCACCGCACCTTTTTTCCCAAACCTCACAAAATTACATTGCTCCCAATAACACGAGTCATAACATTTATATGTAAAAACATAAAAACACACGTTTACTGAGGTGATCATTCACCTATGGTTAAGTAGAGGAATTACCTACTTTTTATTTATTCAGAATGTTGGCATGAGGGGGCTAGCACTGCAATCGTTAAAGCATTGTCACAAATATAATTTCACTATCAATCCCTGTGCTTAGAAATTAATCATGGCGATCGCTTCTCTACTGGATAAATTTAACCTTTTTGAATTGTTTTGACGGTGCTTATCTACTCTTGTGCAGAAGATGTAGATCAAGATTCCCTTGCATTGATACTGCCAAGCGACCAATTACTTTCTGAAAACGGGGATGCATAATCTGCGACTCGCTCCCATCCCCACTTATAAGCAGTGTCAACTAGAATTTCTTTACCATTGCGGAATTTAATAAATTCCTGCCCGTGGTCGTAAAATATATCTGCAACCAGTTGATTACGCTTGTCGTAACCCCACTTATCCACTGCTGCCTTCCACCAACGCTGTCCGGAGGAGAGCAACTGTTCAAGTTCTAAATACTCCGGCTTCCAGTACTTGGTGCGCCATTGATTTGCTAGTGCGTCGATTAATATCGCAGTCGGGTAGATCGGCTTCAGGTTTTCTTCGAGCCAAAGCATATAAACAATCGCGCTCCTGAAAGCATCTTCTAAACCATAGCTTGCTGCTTCTAGAGTGTCTTGGAGTTGCTCGTCATTAAAATTTACGCCGAGCGACTGTAGGGCTGGAGCGTACAAATCAAATAATTCTTGTTCTACTATACTTTTGCAGAAATTGACCCAGAAATAAAACTTCTGGGCTAAGTATCAAAAAGTTGCAACTGTCGGTCTAAGCGGCTAAACGAAGAATCTGGTCTAACTCACGTGAGCGTGGCGTCAAGTC
>JAESGI010000334.1_pt1 | contig 16772 bp, 14 predicted proteins | sample 9269671 | NCBI WGS metagenome assembly JAESGI01 (sample SAMN14515641, study PRJNA621666) | algae metagenome | isolation source: Nostoc indistinguendum CM1-VF10 and co-occurring heterotrophs from gravelly... | place: USA: Clark Mountains, San Bernardino, California | collected 1998-06-05 | reverse complement strand
GGCTTGCCCTTGAAATTGCCGGGCAGGATCGAGCCGCCATAGATGAAGATCGACGGCACGTTGAGCCGCACCATCGCCATCATCATCCCGGGCAGGGACTTGTCGCAGCCGGCGAGCCCGACGAGCGCGTCATAGCAATGGCCGCGCATGGTCAGCTCGACCGAGTCGGCGATCACCTCGCGCGAAGCCAGCGAGGACTTCATGCCCTGGTGGCCCATGGCGATGCCGTCGGTCACCGTGATGGTGCAGAACTCGCGCGGCGTACCGCTCGCCGAGGCGACGCCCTTCTTCACGGCCTGGGCCTGGCGCATCAGCGCGATGTTGCAGGGCGCAGCCTCGTTCCAGCAGGAGGCGACGCCGACGAAGGGCTGCGCGATCTGCCGGGAGGTCATTCCCATCGCGTAATAATAGGAGCGGTGCGGAGCGCGGGCCGGGCCGACGCTCACATGTCGGCTGGGCAGCCTAGACTTATCGAAAACGCGTCCGTCCATCGTACTCTGTCTTCCTGACCCCAGACCGCGCCTTCTGCGCGGCTTGGATGTGCCACGCGGCCAGCGCGGGGCGCAACGTCACCTCGCCACCTCCAGGAAACATGAAATCCTTTCCGGAAATCCGGAAAATCAATCTCAAATCTTCCCTAACGCGACGAATTGACGGGATCATTTGCTGAGAGCGCTTTGTGGCGGCTTCGCGGCAATCGCGGCAGGCGGCTTTTGGCACGCTGCAATCCGAACAATTGTTGTAGAAATATCACGAAATTCCGGAGGGAAACGCACGGATTTTCCGGCAGCCTCCAGACTGTGGAAACCGTCTGCGGGCGCGGCCTGACGTGCCAGAACCGGACTGCGGCGCAGGACACCTCTCGGCAGAACGAAGTACTTTAGAATTTCTAGAAAGAGAGATTACTTTAGAATAGATATAACTCATTGATTACAAAGCATATTTCCTTGACCAGGCGCCTCCCGCGGACTACCCCGAGCGGACACCCGACGACGTTCGGGGACCGTTCCAGGAGTGAGCAATGTCCGTAAAGTCCCGCCTCTATGCCGCAGCGCTGACCTCCTGCCTGCTCGCCGGCCCGGCTTTCGCACAGAGCGTCAATCTCTACACCACGCGCGAACCGGCCCTGCTCAACCCGGTGATCGAGGCCTTCACCAAGGACACCGGCATCAAGGTCAACGCCGTCTTCCTGAAGGACGGCCTGCAGGAGCGCATCAAGGCCGAGGGCGCCAACAGCCCCGCCGACGTGATGCTGCTGGTCGATGTCGGCCAGATCAACGAGGCCGCCGATGCCGGCATCACCCAGCCGATCCAGTCGGCGCTCGTCGACAAGACCGTCCCCGCTGCGCTGCGCGGCCCCGGCAACAACTGGGTCACGCTGACCCAGCGCGCCCGCATCGTCGTCGCCTCGAAGGACCGGGTGCAGCAGGACGCGATCACCTATGAGGAGCTCGCCGATCCCAAGTGGAAGGGCAAGTTCTGCATCCGCGCCGGCCAGCACCCCTACAACAACGCCTTCTTCGCCGCCTATCTCGCCCGCAACGGCGCCGAGAAGACCGAGGCATACCTGCAGGCCCTCAAGGCCAACACCGCCCGCAAGCCGGGCGGCGGCGACCGTGAGGTGGCGCGTGACATTCTCTCCGGCCAGTGCGACATCGCCGTGATCAACACCTACTACATCGGACTGATGAGCCAGGCGAAGAACGAGCAGAAGGGCTGGTACGACGCGATCAAGCCGCTGAAGAGCAGCTTCGCCGGCGGCGGCACCCATGTGAACGTCTCGGCTGCGGCGATCGCCAAGAACGCGCCGAACAAGGACAACGCGGTCAAGCTCATCGAGTACATGCTCGGCGAGAAGGCCCAGCACGTCTACGCCGACGGGAACTTCGAGTACCCGGTCAATGCGGACGTGAAGGAAGCCGCCTCGGTCAAGCTGCTCGGCGCCCTCACCCCCGACACGACCCCGCTCGGCGACGTCGCCAAGAACCGCAAGGCCGCTTCCGAGCTGGTCGACAAGGTCGGCTTCGACAATTGAGCTCGGGTGCCCTCAGCACCCTTGACCGGCGGCCGTCACTCGCGTGGCGGCCGTCGACGCGTCTTGCCTGGCTCGCCGCGCTCGCGGCCGGGCTGGTTGCACTGCCAGTCCTCTCGCTCGGCTTCACCGCGCTCTCGCGCGAGGCTCTGGCGGTCTGGCCGCATCTCACCGCCAATGTCCTGCCGGCTGCGCTCGGCGACACCCTGCTGCTGCTCGCAGGCGTCGCCGTCTTCTGCGGTATCGTCGGCGTCGGCACCGCCTGGCTGGTGACCCAGCACGATTTCCCTGGCAGGCAGAGCCTGGAATGGCTGCTCGTGCTGCCGCTGGCGATGCCGACCTACATAACCGCCTATGTCTATGTCGAGATCCTCGGCTTCCAGGGACCGCTGCAGAGCGCCCTGCGGGCGCTGACCGGCTGGCGCACGCTGCGCGACTACTGGTTCCCCGATCCGCGCAACCTCACCGGCGCGATCCTGATCCTCGGCCTCGTGCTCTATCCTTACGTCTATCTCAGCGTGCGGGCGCTGTTCGGCATGCAGAGCGCCGCCATCGTCGAATCCGCGCGCACGCTCGGTGCCTCGCGCTGGATGCTGTTCCGCCGCGTCGGCCTGCCCATGGCCCGCCCGGCACTGGTCGCCGGCCTGACGCTCGCTCTGCTCGAGACCCTCAACGACATCGGTGCCAGCGAATATCTCGGCGTCCGCTCGCTGACCCTCTCGGTCTACACCACCTGGCTCAATCGCTCCTCGCTGCCCGGCGCAGCGCAGATCGCCTGCGTGATGCTGCTGGTCGTGGTCGGCCTGATCGTCGCCGAAATCCGCACCCGCGGCTCCCGCCGCTTCGCCCTGCCGGTCAAGCGGCTTCGGCCGGTCGGCCGCAGCAAGCTGCCACGCGGCTGGGCCCTGGCGGCGACTGTCGCCTGCGCTCTTCCCGTCCTGCTCGGGGCGCTCCTGCCCCTCGCCTTTCTCTTCGGCGAGTTCCTGCGCCGCGACCTCATCGCGCAGCTGGATGCGGCGATGCTGCGCTCGCTCGCCAACACGCTCGCGATCTCGGCCGTCGCCACCGCGCTCGTGGTTGCCGTCGGCCTCGGCGTCGCGGCAGCGGTCAGGCTTGGCCGCGAACCCTGGTTGCCGACTGTCGCAAGAGTGGCCTCGCTCGGCTACGCCCTGCCCGGCACCGTGCTGGCCCTCGGGCTTCTCGTCCCCCTCGCCGCCTTCGACAATCTCGTCGCCGATGCCAGCCGCGCCGCCTTTGGCGTCAGCCCTGGCCTGATCCTGCTCGGCTCGGGCGCGGCGCTGATCATCGCCTATCTCGTCCGCTTCCTGTCGATCGCACTGGCGGGCACCCAGAGCGGCCTCGCGCGCATCTCGCCGCGCATCGACGATGCCGCCCGCTCGCTCGGTGCCGGGCGCCGCGAGCTGCTGCGCCGGCTGCACTGGCCACTGGCCCGCCCCGCCGTCGCCGCCGCCGCCCTGCTGGTCTTCGTCGACTGCATGAAGGAATTGCCGATGACCCTGCTGCTGCGGCCGCTCAACTTCGACACGCTCGCGACGCTGGTCTATGGCCACGCCTCGCGCGGCGTCTTCGAGGACGGCGCGCTCGCGGCGCTGCTGATCGTCCTGATCGGGATCTACCCAGCGATCATGCTGGCGCGCGCCGGCGACGGCGAGAAACTGGCCACCGGCAGTTGAATCCGGCCTTGTAAACTCGACATTCGCGAGAGGGGGGAATACACCGTTTGCCGCGCGAGTGCCGTTTCGGCCCTGTTGGCGCTGATTCGCTTGCGATCACCCCTTTGCAATGCGGCCCGAACGGCAGCCGCGGCGCAGACCGAGGCCCATGACACGACGCGCTTCCATTCTCGGCCTGGCAGTTGCCGCGTTGCTGCTCGTGCTCGGGCTGCAATCCTGGGGGCTGGCACTGGCGCTGGTCGAACGACAGGTCGTCGCCGGCATCGAGAAGCGTGTCGGCCTGAAGGTCACGTCCCTGAAGCGGGCAGAGATCGCCTTCCTGCCGATGCCGCGCGTCAGCCTGTCCGAGGTCACCTTCTCCGCGCCCGATGGCACGCTGTCGGGAACGGCCCTGCGGCTGCGGGCCCGCACGCGCCTGCTCTCGCTGGTCGGCGGCCAGCTCGATTTCGACCGGGTCGATCTGATCAGGCCCGAAATTGACATCGCCGTTCCCGGCGGGCTCGACAGCTACGCCAGCTGGGTCGCACCTCCCTTGGGCTATCTCGCCGGGCTGAAGGGCGAGACGCGGCTCGTGATCCATTCGGGCAGCCTGATGGCGCGCTCCGGCAACACGATCCTGACCACCCTGCGCGACGTCAATCTCGTCGTCGACGATCGTGAGGCGGACGAGCCGATCGCCTTCGCCGGCAGCTTCACCTGGCGTGGCGAAGCCACCAAGGTGAACCTGCTCTGGCCGGTGACCGGTGAGCGCTCCCGGGTCGCGTTCGCGCTCTCCTCGAACCTGATGAGCTTCCGCCTCAACGGCATGCGCTCTGCCGCCCAGGGCGTCACCACCGGCCAGGTCGAATTCAACACGCGCTCCTTGCCCGATGCCCTCGCCTGGATCGGCCCGCGTCCACGCATCGCCACCCTGGTCCGGCAGGTCGAGCTCACGGCCGAGGCGCAGCTCGCCGGCGACAACATCTCGCTCAGCAGCGTCATCGCCAAGATCGACGGCGACCAGCTAGAGGGCGTCCTGAAGCTCGATGGCGACGGCGCTCGCAGGGTGCTGTCGGGTACGCTGGCCGGCGCCGAGTTCGATCTCGCCCGGCTGCTCCGCCAGGGCGGCGAACAGAAGCCGCCGACGACCGGCGAGGCCGGCGGGACGCCTCTCGAATTCGACAACTGGACCGCCCACGATGTCGATCTGCGTATCTCGCTCGACGCCGCCCGCCTCGGCCCCACCCGGCTCGGCGAGCTCGCGGCGCAGCTCATGGTCCGCAAGGGTCGCTTCGAGGCGTCGGTGCTGCGCGCCTCGGCCTATGGCGGCACGGCCCGCGCCCGCCTTCTTGCCACCGCCGTTCCGGCCGGAGCCGAGGTCAAGCTGCAGTTCGGGCTCGACCGCGTCAATCTCGGGCAGGCCGGCGCCGACCTTCCAGAGCTGCTCGGCGGGCTGACCGGCTTCGCCACCGGGCAGATCGCGCTCGACGGCAGCGGCGACAGTCTGGAGGAGGTCGTCGGCTCCATGACCGGCCGCGCCAATGCGACGCTGCGCCAGGGCGAGTTCAAGGGCGTGAATTTCGCCGAGTTGCTGCGCCGTGCCGAGAAGCCCCCTCTCGGGCGCGACTGGCGCGGCGGCAGGACCACCTTTGAAACCGCCCAGTTCGCGGCGCTCGCCAACCGCGGCGTGCTGACCCTCACCGAGGCGCAGATGGCCGGCCCGGGCTATGCGCTGTCGATGACCGGCAGCGCCGATCTGGGTCGGCGCTGGCTCGAACTCGCCGGCGTGCTGAGCGCGACCAGCGGCACGGCCCGCACCCCCTTCGAGATCCGCGGGCCGTTCAACGACGCTGTCTTCACGCCGACGCTCGACGCCGCCGCCATCCATCCGACTGGCGCGACCCGCTAGCCAGAGCGTCGGTGCCGCCTGTGGTTCGTCCGGGCCGCGCCAGCCAATGATCTGGAACACTCTTGCGGGAAGCGGACGCCTCGCAGCGTGCTCCTGAGAGGCTGCGCCAAATCTCCGGCCCGCGTCCCGAGTGCCTGACACAAAGATTGTGCCGTCATTCTGGGGAGGCCTGAAAGGCCGTCCCGCAGGATGAGGGCTGAGTGAATTCTCGGCCAGGCTCCCCGGGGCGAGTGCCAAGGGAATCATCGGTCAGACCCGAACGAAAAGGGGCGCCGCTGCCTGGCCAGGCAGCCGCGCCCCGATCAAGGTTGCCAGCTTCGTCAGGGACAGGCCGCTCAGGCCTCGCCGCCGGCCTCTCCGGCGTCACCGCCTTCGCCGCCCTCGGTCTCGGCCTCGCCTTCCCCGCTATCCTCGCCGGCATCGCCGATGCACTCGACCGAGACGACCTTCTCGTCGCCATGGGTGTTGAACACGGTGACGCCCTGGGTCGAACGGCCGGCGACACGGATGCGGTTATTGGGACCGGCATCGACCGGCACGCGGATCACCTGGCCGCCATCGGTGACCAGCATGATCTGGTCGGACTCGACCACCGGGAAGGAGGCGATCAGCTTGCCGTTGCGCTCGTTCACCACCATGGCGACGATGCCCTTGCCGCCGCGACCGGTCACCCGGTACTCGAAGGACGAGGTGCGCTTTCCGTAGCCCTTTTCCGACACGGTCAGGATGAACTGCTCGGAAGCGCCCATCTCGGCGTACTTCTCCTGGCCGAGCTCGATATCGCCGACGGCCTCCTCCGAATCCGCGGCCGGAGCGCTCGCCTCCTCGCCATCGCCTGTCACGGCGCGCCGTGCCGCCGAAGCGAGTTTGAGATAGGCGGCGCGCTCGTCGGCGGTGGCATCGAGGTGGTGCAGGATCGCGAGCGAGATCACCTCGTCGCCCTTGGCGAGGTTGATGCCGCGCACGCCGGTCGAGTCGCGGCCCTTGAAGACGCGGACCTCCGGCACGGCGAAGCGGATGCACTGGCCTTCCGCCGTCGTCAGCAGGACGTCGTCATGCTCGGAGCAGATCTGCACGTCGACGATGGAATCGCCCTCGTCGAGCTTCATCGCGATCTTGCCGTTGCGGTTGACCTGGACGAAGTCGGAGAGCTTGTTGCGGCGGACATTGCCGCTCTTCGTCGCGAACATCACGTCGAGACGGCTCCAGCTCTCCTCGTCCTCCGGCAGCGGCATCACCGTGGTGATGCGCTCGCCCTGGTCGAGCGGCAGCATGTTGTTGAGGAACTTGCCGCGCGCATTCGGCGCCGAGAGCGGCAGGCGCCAGACCTTCTCCTTGTAGGCCTGGCCCAGCGAGGAGAAGAAGATGATCGGCGTATGCGTGTCGGCGACGAAGAGCCGGGTGACGAAATCCTCGTCCTTGGTCGCCATGCCGGAGCGACCCTTGCCGCCGCGCTTCTGCGCCCGATAGGTCGAGAGCGGCACGCGCTTGATGTAGCCGGCATGGCTGACGGTCACGACCATGTCCTCGCGGGCGATCAGGTCCTCGTCGTCGAGGTCGGAACCCCAGTCCATGATCTCGGTCCGGCGCGGCGTGGCGAAGGCGGCCTTCACCTCGGAGAGCTCGGTCTTGATGATCTCCTGGATGCGCGCGCGCGAGCGCAGGATGTCGAGATAGTCGGCGATCTCCTTGGCGAGCTTTTCCAGCTCGTCGCCGATCTCGTCGCGGCCGAGGGCGGTGAGGCGGGCGAGGCGCAATTCGAGGATCGCCTTGGCCTGCGCATCGGAGAGCCGGTAGGTGCCGTCCGCATTCATCGGATGGCGCGGGTCGTCGACCAGCGCGATCAGCGGCGCGATGTCGTCGGCCGGCCAGTCGCGCGCCATCAGGGCCTCATGCGCCGCCGACGGCGTCGGCGCCGTACGGATCAGGCGGATGACCTCGTCGATATTGGCGACGGCGGTGGCGAGGCCGCAGAGCACATGGGCGCGCTCGCGCGCCTTGTTCAGCAGGTAGCGCGTGCGCCGCGAGACGACCTCTTCGCGGAACTCGACGAAGGCCGAGATGAAGTCGCGGAGGTTCAGCACCTCCGGCCGCCCGCCGTTCAGCGCCACCATATTGGCACCGAACGAGGTCTGCAGCGGCGTGAAGCGGTAGAGCTGGTTCAGCACGACATCGGCGACGGCATCGCGCTTGATCTCGATGACGACGCGCACGCCCTCGCGGCTCGACTCGTCGCGCAGGTCGGAGATGCCTTCGATCCGCTTCTCACGGACGAGATCGGCGATCTTCTCGACCATCGAGGCCTTGTTCACCTGATAGGGAACCTCGGTGACGACGATCGCCTCGCGCTCCTTGCGCAGCTCCTCGATATGCGTCTTCGAGCGCATCACGATCGAGCCACGGCCGGTGTGATAGGCCGAATGGATGCCGCTGCGACCCATGATCGAGGCGCCGGTCGGGAAGTCCGGGCCGGGCACGATCTCGATCAGCTCGTCGATCGTGATCTCGGGGTTCTCGATCAGCGCGATGCAGGCATCGATGACCTCGCCGAGATTGTGCGGCGGGATGTTCGTCGCCATGCCGACGGCGATGCCGCCGGCGCCGTTGACCAGGAGGTTCGGATAGCGCGCCGGCAGGACGGTCGGCTCATGCTCCTTGCCGTCATAGTTCGGCTGGAAGTTGACCGTGTCGAGGTCGAGATCCTCGAGGAGCGGCATCGCCGCCTTGTCGAGCCTCGCCTCGGTGTAACGATCGGCCGCCGGGCTGTCGCCGTCCATCGAGCCGAAATTGCCCTGGCCGTCGATCAAAGGCAGGCGCAGCGAGAAGTCCTGCGCCATGCGCACCAGCGCATCATAGACCGCGAGGTTGCCGTGCGGATGGTATTTACCCATCGTGTCGCCGACGATGCGGGCGCATTTGGTGTAGGGCCGCTCGGGCAGGTTCTTGTTCTCGTGCATCGAGAACAAGATGCGCCGGTGCACCGGCTTCAGACCGTCGCGGACATCGGGCAGAGCGCGGCTCACGATCACGCTCATCGCGTAATCGAGATAGCTCTTCTTCATCTCGTCGGTGATCGCGATCGGCTTGATGTCGCCACCGAACTGCGGGCCGTCGTCGCGCTTGTCGTCGTTGTCTTCGCTCAAGGGAAAATGCCCCGATTCAACCCAGTTTTTCAGCTTTCTGGCTATCCGATTCCACGCGCCGAAGCCAGCAAAACGCGCTACAATCCAGTGAAAATAAGTCTCTGATTTTTCAGCACTTTACCGCCCGTTCCTGAATCGGTTCCGCAGCCCCGACGCAATCTCGCCATGTTTCGCGCGTGACGCCGGCGCGCCGCCATGCGTAAGGTCCCCGGATGTTCGCCGAATATCTCACTTCCGCCCTCGTCACGCTGCTGGTGACCCTCGACCCGCCGGGGCTCGCGCCGATCTTCCTGTCGCTGACCCGCGGCATGACCAATGACGAGCGCCGTCAGGTCGCGATCCGCGCCTGTCTGATCGCCTTCTGCATCATGGCGTTCTTCGGGCTGGCCGGAGACCTGGTGCTGAAGGCGCTCGGCGTCTCGCTGCCGGCCTTCCGCATCGCCGGCGGGCTGCTGCTGTTCTGGATCTCGTTCGAGATGGTCTTCGAGCGCCGCAACGAGCGCAAGCAGGCAACCGCGGAGACCGCGATCACCCAGGATCACATCCGCAATGTCGCCGCCTTCCCGCTGGCGATCCCGCTGATGGCCGGCCCCGGCGCTCTGACAGCGGTCATGCTGCTCGCCGGGCGCGCCGGTGGTGATGTCGCGATGCTCACCTCCCTCGCCGTGATCTGCGGGCTCGTCATCCTCTCCTGCCTCGCCGTCTTCTTCCTGGCGGTGCCGATCGCGCGCCTGCTCGGGGTCACCGGCAATGTCGTGCTGACGCGCCTGCTCGGCGTCATCCTCGCGGCGCTTGCCGTGCAGTTCGTGATCGACGGCGTGCGCGCGGTCGTCGGCGGCGGCTAGCCGCCCCCCAAGCGGGACAGCACGGCCGCGGGCTAAGGAGTGGTAAATCCGCTCGCTCGACTTGAAAGGCGAGGGAAGAACAAAAGCTTACGCCCTGCAGCTAAGACGAGGTTGCATCGGGAGATCAATATGCGCCTCGTCATCCTATCCGCCTGCTTCGCACTTGCCACAGCCTCTAGCCCCGGCTCCGCGGCCGGCCTCGACGGCTCGCTCTGGGACCATAATGGCTCCGCCATGGTGCTGGAGCAGAACGCCGGCAGGATCGTCTACGACGAGCCCAAGGCATCGATCGCTGGCACGGTCCGCCGCGGCACGGTGCTGTTCGAGGGACGCTTCGCCGGCAAGCGCGTCAGCGGCACCGCCTATGTCTTCAAGAAGGGCTGCGAGCCGGCGCCCTATCCTGTCTCGGGCGTGATCGAGGACAATCCGCGCGGCTTCGGCTCGCGGATCGTGATGACCGGCCCAGCGCCCCGCCGCGACAGGGCCTCCTGCGCCATCATCGGCACGACCGGCGCCCATTCGCGCCTTGTCTTCGAAGAGATGGGCGACATCTGAGCATGCCGCGCATCCTCGAGAGCCGCACCGACCGGCTCTATTGCGGCTGCCAGGACGAAAGCACCGGCAGCAAGGGCGATGCCTCCTGGGGCCATCTCGCTCCCGACCGGAAGGCGCTGGACGAAAGCCTCGCCGCGCTGACGGCAGAGCTGAGCGATGGCGGCTGGGAGATCAAGGCAGTCACGCCGCTGATCGCCAGCTACTACTACGCCGCCAGCCAGTACATGGTCTCGCTCGACCGCTCGAACTGGGGCGGCTACGGCGTCGGCTATGGCGCGCCCTATACCGAGGGGCTCGTCGTGGTCGCCCAGCGCTGGGTCGAGATCAGCCAGGAACAGCACGACGAGCGTGAACGCCGTGTGGCGGAGCGCGCGGCGGCAGAAGCAGCCGCGGCACTTGAGGCCAAGCGCCGGACGCGCGAGGCCGAACTTGCGAAGCTCGCAGCCGAGCCAGTCGGCAAGGCCGGGCTGCTGCGCGACAAATGGCGCTTCCGCGGCCAGGATTATCCGACGGAAGCGCTGGCCCACGGCGCCAAGGAGGTCGCGCTCAAGGCGTTGCGGGAACGGCCGCTCTAGCCGGCGCGACGGAAGTTGCGGCCTACGCCTTGACGTAGACGAAGGCCTCCTTGCCCGAGGCGAGCCGGACGCTGATGCGCTTGTAGTCGGCGACCTCGTAGCGGTCGGCAGCGGCGAGCTCCTCGGCGGTGATGCTGAAGACCTTGCCGGGCACGCTCTCGGCCGGATCGTCGCTCGGCGCAACCACCGGATGGAAGCGCTTGCCACTGGTGCGGATCACCTCGGGGTCGGTGATTTCCAGCATGGTCTGGGCAAAGCCCGACATGGCGTCGTCATGGCCGTCGAGCAGCCTTCCGAAGGAGGAAAGCTGGACGTTCTCCTGCTGCAGCGTGCCGTAGGAAAACAAAAGGATGCTGCGCTCGTCGGCCATGCTCGCTCCGGTTCAACCGCGGCTTACGACGCCGCCAGCAGTTTTTCGCGCGCCGCGCGCGAGGCGGCAAGGCGCTGGCGTGCCGCAGCCAGGATCGGCTCCGGCGCCTCCTGCGGCGTGCCCGCCCGAAAGGGCGGCTCCGGCGCGTATTCGAGCGAGAGCTGGATCAGTTGCGCCTCCTCCTCGCCGAGCAGTTCAGCGACCACCGTCAGCCCGAAATCGATGCCGGAGGTGACGCCGCCGGCGGTGATCAGATTGCCGTCGCGCACCACGCGCCCCTGCGTCGGGATCGCGCCGAAGCGCGCCAGAAAATCATGCGCATTCCAGTGGCTGGTCGCACGCTTGCCTTTCAGCAGCCCGGCCATGCCGAGCACCAGCGATCCCGTGCAGACCGAGGTGAGATAGCGTACCTGCCCTGCCCGCTCGCGCAGGAAGGCGAGGACGGCCTCGTCCTGCAGCAGCGCGTTGACCCCCGCACCACCCGGCACGCAGAGCACATCGAGCGACGGGCAGTCGGCGAAGGTCGTGGTCGGCGTCAGCGTCAGCCCGGTCGCAGCCTTGAGCGGGGCGGTATCCTTCCAGACCAGATGCACCTCTGCACCCTTGGCCGAGGCGAAGACCTCGTAGGGGCCGGTCAGGTCGAGCTGCTGGACCTGCGGAAAGACGAGGATGCCGAAGCTGAGGGACATGGGATGATCTCCTGATTGACGGAAGCAGCCTAGCGCGCAAAGCTCTGGCCGGATTGCCAACAAGCCCTCGCTTCATGCCAAGCCAGCGCCGCATCGAGATCCTGACCTTCCCCGGCGGGCAGTTGCTCGACGTCGCCGGCCCCTTGCAGGTCTTCGCCACCGCCAATGACCTCGCCCATCTCGCCGGACGTCCGCTGCCCTACGAGACCGCGGTGGTGGCGGAAGAGGGCCGCGTCGTCACGAGCGCGAAGCTCGAACTCGGTGCGGCTCCGCTCCCCGACCCAACCGCGCCGCTGCATACGCTGGTCGTCGCCGGCGGCTATGGCGTCAATGCCGCCTGTCGCGATCCGGCACTGGTCGGCTGGGTCCGGCAGCGCGCGGAGGCCGCCAAGCGCATCGCCTCGGTCTGCAGCGGCGCCTTCCTGCTCGCGACGGTCGGTCTGCTCGACGGCAGGCGCGCCGTGACGCATTGGGGCCGCTGCGATGAGTTCCAGGCGATGTTCCCCGCCGTGCGGCTGGAGCCCGACCCGATCTATGTCCGCGACGGCGATGTCTGGACCTCGGCTGGCGTCACCGCCGGCATCGATCTCGCTTTGGCGCTGGTCGAGGCCGATCTCGGCCGGGAGCCGGCGCTCGCCATCGCCCGCCAGCTCGTCGTCTTCCTCAAGCGCCCCGGCGGCCAGGCGCAGTTCAGCGCCGCGCTCACCTTGCAGGAGAAAGACGAGCGCTTCGACCGCCTGCATGGCTGGATCGTCGAGAACCTGCGCGGCGACCTCTCGCTGGAGAGACTGGCCGGGCAGGCCAATATGAGCCTGCGCAGCTTCGCCCGGCATTATCGCCAGGCGACCGGGCGCACGCCTGCCCGAGCCGTCGAGGAGATCAGGATCGAGACCGCCCGCCGCCTGCTCGAACAAGGGCTTTCAGTCGCCCAGGCCGGTCGCCGCTGCGGTTTCGGCTCCGAGGAGACCCTGCGCCGCGCCTTCCTGCGCCGGCTCGGGGCGAGCCCGCAGGCCTATCGCGAGCGCTTTGCGCAGTAGCCGACCTCTTACAGCGCCAGCTCCATGACCCTTTCGCCATTGGCGCGGGTTTCACCCGTGTCCCTGAAACCCTGCGCCAGATAGAAGCCGTGCGGCCCGCCATCGCCGGGCACGTAGCTCGTCCGCGCCAGCCTATATCCCTGCGGCGGCAGGCTCTTCAGCCAGAGCCCGATCGCCTCGCGCCCATAGCCCTTGCCCTGCTGACGCCCATCGATCATGAAGCGCCAGAGGAAGCTGCTCGCGCCGTCATCCTCCGGTCGCCACATGATGAAGCCGACCGGGTCCTCGTCGGCGCAAACCGCCCGAAAAACCGCTGCCGGGTTGAAATGGGCCTGTGCGATCGAAACCGCATTGGGCGCGACGAAGCCACTCTGCGCCTCATGCGGCTCGAGCTCGCAGATCGTCCGCACGGTCTCGGCCGTAATCTCCCGCAGTGAGACAACGGGCGCGGTCAACCGATCCGCCTCACTTCTCCAGAAAGGCCTTCACCGCCCCTTCGGCCTGCTTCATCGATATCACCCCGTCGAGATGGCCGCGCGTACCCTGGATCGTGACGTGCGAAACGTCGCGCCCCGCCTTCTTCGCCTCGGCGACGCTGCGCTGGATCATCTCGTCGGGAAAGACCAGGTCCTTCGGCTGGCTGACGATCAGCAGCGGCGCCTTGATCCGGCTCATCCCGTCGGCAAGCGATTTTCCACCGGCGGCATAGAGCTGGTTCGCCTTGACCAGATAGAGAAAATGATTGGCGTCCGAGAGCTTGGCGCGGGCCTCGCCGGCATTGTCGAGCACGCTCTGCACCTGAAACTTGTTGCCGAGCGCCTTGGCCGGGTCGTCGCCTTCCTTGGCGGGGCGGCGGCCGAAGGTGCCATTGGTCCAGTCGCCGTGATTGGCTTGCAGCGTCACCGCGGTCAGCGCCTTGGCGAGGCCGGCATTCGGCGGCGTCTTGCCGTAGTAGTCGCCCTTGTTCCAGTTCGGATCGACCAGGATCGGAGCCGCCCAGACGTCGAGCCAGGCGATCAGCTGGGCATCGGCCTCGGCCGCGCCGATCACCGCCATCGCCTTGCCGACCATGTCGGGATGGCTCGCGGCCCATTCATAGGTCTGCAGCGCGCCCATCGAGGGACCGGCGACCATGACCAGCTTCTTGACTCCAAGACTTTCGACCAATGCCTTCTGGACATTGACGAAATCGCCGACGGTCACGACCGGAAAGTCGAGCGCATAGGGCTTGCCGGTGTCGGGATCGATCGAGGCTGGGCCGGTGGTCGTGGTCTTCGGATCGCCGGTGTTGAGGTTGACCAGCGTGTCCGAGGACAGGACGAAATACTTGTCGGTATCGATCGCCTTGCCCGGGCCGATGATCGCGTCCCAATAGCCGGGCGCCGCATCGGAGGCCGCATATTTGCCGGCGGCATGCGAATTCGCCGAGAAGAAATGGCAGATCAGGATCGCGTTGGACTTGTCGGCGTTGAGCGTGCCGTAGCTCTCCCAGCCGACCTTGACGTTCTTCAGCGTGCGCCCGCCTTGCGTGGTGTAGCTCGGCAGCTCGAAGATTTTCTTCTCGACGATCAGCTCCTGAGCCCCCGCCATTCCCGTCACCATCATCCCGACGACACCCAGCACGCCCGCGATCCGGCCCTTCATGCCGCGCTCCCTTGCTCCGGCCGGCTCCTCGGCCTTGAGGCGGATCAGAGCGGATTTGCCCGGCTAACGGAAGGGGGCTCTTCTTCCTTCTCCCCTCGGGGGAAAAGGTGGCAGCGCGAAGCGCTGACGGATGAGGGAAGGACAGGCTCAGGCGACTATCGGGTCCCCCGGTCGCACCGCCCTCATCCACCTGCCGGCACCTTCGCCCCCGAGGGGAGAAGGGAATCTCACAGCGTCTCGAGCAGCCCCTTGATCAGCGCCCGGCGCGGCGCGATCGACGGGATCAGCCCGTATTCCTGCAAGGTGTGGGCGCCGTCGCCGTCGATGCCGAGCCCGTCCAGCGTCGGGACGCCGAGCGCCGCGGTGAAATTGCCGTCCGAGCCGCCGCCGGTCATCGGGCAGTCCTGCAGGTCGAAGCCGCTAGCGGCGGCGATCGCCCTCGCCTTCTCGTAGAGCGCAGCGACCTCGGCGCTCTTCTCATAGGGCGGACGGTTCATGCCGCCGCTGACCATGACCTTCACATCCGGATCATGGGGCTTGAGGCTAAAGATGCGCTTTTCCATCGCAGCGCCGTCGGCAACGGTGGTGACGCGGCAATCGACGCTGAACCAGGCATGCTGCGGGATGACGTTCGCCGCCGTGCCGCCGCCGACCAGCGCGACCGTGGTGGTGATGCCGCGCGAATAGTCGGTCATCGCCTCGACCGCGAGAATCTGGTGCGCCGCCTCGCGGATGGCGTTGCGGCCATCGGCATGGCGCGAGCCGGAATGGGCCGGGCGCCCCTCGATCTTGACCTCGAAACGGCCGACGCCCTTGCGCGCGGTAACGATCTTGCCGCCCTCGCGTGCCGGCTCGGTGACCAGCACCGCCATCGATCGGCGGCCGATATCCTCGATCAGCCCGCGTGTCGTCGGTGAGCCGATCTCCTCGTCCGGCGTGAACAGGAAGACCATCGGCCGCCGGGCCGCACCGGCCTTGGCGGCATCCTTGAAGGCCTGCAGCGCCAGCCAGGCACCGCCCTTCATGTCGTAGACGCCGGGCCCGTAAAGCCGGTCGCCCTCGACCCGGACCGGCAGGTCCCTGGCGGTGGTGCCGACCGGGTGCACCGTGTCGAGATGCGACATCAGCGCGACGGCCTTCTCGCCATTGTCGACGCCGGCGCGCAGCACCAGGCTGTCGCCGAGCCCGTCACGGCCGGGAATGCGCTCGACCGCGATCGGCAGGCCTTCGACCTCGCTCGCGACGAGGTCCATCATGCCGTTGACGCCGGGCACGTGATGGGTGGGGCTCTCCAGCGCGACCCAGACGGAGAGCGCGGGAACGGCGGAATCGTGAATGGTCATGATGGCAGGGTTTCGCAGGACAGCGTGGCGATAACGAGGAGATTGGCCATTTCGCCGGCTTTGTCCATCGCCGCTGGCGGGCAGCCGCCCTGCGGCCCGCGAGAGCCCGCGGAATGGTCCGGCCGGCCGCGCCGGCCGGCGACGCACGGCGTAGCGGCGATGTTCAGGTGAGGTCCTTCAGCCCCGTCGGCGTCTCGATCTGCGCGCGATAGCGCAGCCTCGGACCCTGAATGAGCGTCGGAGCACCCTCGACCGCGAACTCGCGATAGAGCGCCAAGATGGCGTTCGGCTCCGGATGCGCGAGGCAGAAGCCCCGCAGGCGCGCCCCGAGATCGGCGATCGCGGCCATCGAGCGCGGCTTGCCGCGCCGGTCGATCACGGCAGGCGCTGCGCCGTCGAGGGGTAGCGCGCCATCGTCGGGAATGGCGAAATCGAAGGCCGGATCGTTTGCGGGAAGCGCGACCTTGCGGCCGAAGATGCCGCTGCGGCCGGCGAGCACCGCGTCGATCGCGTCGGTCCGCGCGACCCAGCCGCGCAGGCGCCGCCCCTCCTCCCAATCGGCCCTGACCCGCTTTTGATCGTCGAGGCCGAACCAGCGCGCCCGGCCGGGCGCGCTACCCTCGGGGTCGAGCGCCACGACCTCCAGATAGACCGGCCCGCCGAGCTGAATCAGGTGGTTATGCGTGCCCATATAGAGATGGCGCTGGCCGAAGGGGACGTCGAGGTCGAGGCAGGTCCGCACATGCGCGACGCCTTCGGCAAGCGTCGGAGCGATCACGGTGAGATGGTCCAGCTTCAGCATGCCGCCTTGCATCGCTCCTGCCTGCGCCTGTCGTCCCGCAGCATACGAAAAGAGGCGCCTCTTGCGAGACGCCTCCTGACCAAGAGACCGACGAAACCGTCCGTCGCCGCTAAGCCTAGAACGGGATGTCGTCGTCGAGATGGCTCGAGGAACGC
>JAESGI010000333.1_pt1 | contig 16929 bp, 8 predicted proteins | sample 9269671 | NCBI WGS metagenome assembly JAESGI01 (sample SAMN14515641, study PRJNA621666) | algae metagenome | isolation source: Nostoc indistinguendum CM1-VF10 and co-occurring heterotrophs from gravelly... | place: USA: Clark Mountains, San Bernardino, California | collected 1998-06-05 | reverse complement strand
TCTCCTAATCAAAAACAAGTAATTAATCTCTCACCAGAATTTATTAAAAAACAAGATGGACATCAAAAACAAGACTGTGAAAATGCGGCTGTTAAAAGATGGTTAAATAAAAATCATCAAAATAAGTATGGTTATCCTGTAACCCTTTTAGGAGACGACTTATATTCTCACGAACCTGTTTGTAAATTAGCACTAAAACAAGGTTATAATTTCCTTTTTGTCTGTCTGGAAACGTCACACAAGACTTTATATGATTGGCTAAAATTCTTAGAAAAAAGTGGAGAAATTACAACCATTGAAAAGAAACAATGGGATGGGCGAAAAAATCTAATTTATCGCTATCGTTATGCTTCAAGAGTTCCTTTAAAAGATGAAGACTCAAGCCTTGAAGTTAATTGGTGCGAAGTGACTGTTATTAATGAAAAAACACAGAAAATTATCTATCAGAATAATTGGGTAACTAATCATAAAATCACTGAGAATAATGTTGAAGAAATTGTCAAAGCTGGGCGCAGCAGATGGAAAGTTGAAAATGAGGGGAATAATGTTCTTAAAAATCACGGTTATAATTTAGAGCATAACTTTGGTCATGGTGAAAATCATTTATGCGAGTTATTATTGTCGTTAAATTTGCTGGCTTTTTTATTTCATACTGTTTTAGATTTAGTTAATTATACCTATCAAAAGGTTCGTGAAATATTAGTAACTCGAACTACTTTCTTTAAGGATATTCGGACCTTATTAAAATATTTATGGTTTAAAGATTGGCCGCATTTATTCTCATTCATCCTCACAGAACATGATCCATTAAAAAGAGTAAATTCTAGTTGATAAATGTCAATATCTTAAAAGAGGAGGAGAAAGTTATTTATTAAAAAACTAAAAAATTGTTGAGAATTTCATCTGGATTTATCAGTTGAAATCAATTTTTCATAGACAAATTTCTTCAAACCTGTCTACCTCCAAGGTTGGATGATAATTATCTTTCAAAAAATGATGCTTCGACACAAGTTCTCTATTTAAATAACAGAATTTTCGGTTCTTCATTACTTGTTATGCTAAAAACGCTTATAAAATAGCTCAGATTCCTTGCTGGGCAAGAAAGATAGCTTTTAACCTGTGATTTTGAGCCTTTGGAATAAAATCAAGGCTAAAACTACCCAAAAGCCTTGCTATTAAAGGTAAATTCCGAATTTTCCTTTAAAGTTCAGCATAACATCTACGGAAGAGCCGAATTTTCTCTGATTTTTTTTCAAAATGAGAATTGCTGAACCGTAATAACCCTCGTGACTACGACCGGGATTTATACAAAGCCCGCCATCTCATTGAAAACTTTTTTGCCAAACTTAAGCAGTACCGAGCGATCGCAACGCGCTACGACAAACGCGCTGCAAACTTTCTAGGTGCAATTTATTTGGCTGCTTCTGTCATTTGGCTCAATTGATGACACGCCCTAAGTATTTCCATATAAACTATTTGAAGTACAATATTTCTCTAAGCATTCACACGGTTTTATTTTGAGGATTAGTTGTGTTTTATACTAATACAGTCCAGTTTTCAAAATGGAGGAATACCCTGAATTGGGAATATTTAAAGGCAATTTAATTCAAAAATAATTACTTGCCAATCAATATAATAAAAGAAGAACAGGAGATACCCGCTTTCTAGCCCCTCAAATCCCCGCATCAGCGTAGCAATTCGGTTGGGCTGGCGTACAGCCAGCAATGAACCGAATGAAGTAATGCAATTCCTTGATGGCAAGACCTATTATCTTAATGGCGTCGAGGGATTGTTTAAATATCATTGCTTAATAGGTTCCGAAGTTATCAACGAATTGCTAGAGCATATCCCGAATAAAGCAGGAATTGCTTTAGATGCCTACCAAAACACGAAAGCGAATCTTGGGGGAATGATTTTTAGACATTTGTAACTGAAGACCCAGAACTTGAAAATATAGCCCTTAAGCTGGGATTTAAAAAGAGCGATCACTTGTATGACATCAAGCAACGTAGGGGGAGTTGACATAAACCGAAACACTGCAAACATCCTGTATTGGAAACAACTCTCAAGTTTGACAGCACCAAAATTAAAAATGAAGTCACCATTACCTGATAACGAAGCACACCGGATAGAATCTCTTTTGGAGTATAGAATCCTCGATACTAGCCCAGAAGACGCCTTTGACGACCTGACCCGTTTAGCCTCATATATTTGTGGAACTCCCATTGCCTTAATCAGTTTAGTTGACAGCGATCGCGAGTGGTTCAAGTCAAAAGTTGGTTTGGATGCCCTAGAAACACCCCGGAACGTGGCATTCTGTGCCCATGCCATTATGCAATCGGAGGTTTTTATTGTACCTGATGCAAAAAAGGACGGAAGATTTGCTGCAAACCCGTTAGTCACCTCTGACCCCAATATTCAGTTTTATGCCGGCATACCACTGACTAACCCTGAAGGATATGCATTAGGAACCCTTTGTGTAATTGACCGTGTACCAAGAAACCTCTCTCCAGAACAAGTTGAAGCATTACGAATTCTAGGTCGTCAGGTAATCAAGCAACTAGAAATGCGGCGCAATTTAGCAAGTTTAGTCTTGGCGAGTCATACACGCAAATATGCACAGAAGGGACACAAACAATTTTTTAAAAGAATAGCCGGAGGGTTTGGGTTAGCATCGGCAATTTTAGTTTTGATTGGCGTGATTTCTTATCAAAATACACGTATATTGATTGATACTAGTAATCAGGTACAAGAAACCCAAGAGAAAATCAGTAAACTGGAAGAATTACTCTCCGAGATGAAGGATGCTGAGACTGGACAACGCGGTTACATCCTCACTGGACAAGAAACTTATCTGGAACCTTATCAAGCAGTAGTTACAAATATCGATCCAAAAATTGCAGAACTGAAGAATTTAATCGCAGATCAACCTAGCCAAAAAAAGCAGTTTACAACCCTGGAATCTCTGATAGCTGCAAAACTTGCCATACTCAAGCAGACTATATACCTGCGTCAAAATCAGGGATTCGAGGCGGCATTGCAGGTAATCCAGACAAATCAGGGAAAACATCTCATGGATGATATCCGCAAGGTCATCCATGAGATAGAGAATGAGGATAAAAGGTTGCTTCAACAGCAGTCACAAGCTGCAAAAGCCAGTGCTAAAAACACAGTTTTGACACTTGCCTTTGGTATTTTTCTAAGTTTTCTGACTCTGGCTATAGTCTACTACTTCATTTCTCGTGAGGTAACAGAGCGTAAATTAGCAGAGGAAACACTAAACACAGAACGCAACTTTATCTCAGCAGTCCTTGATACAGCCAGCGCTTTGGTGATAGTTCTTGACACACAAGGGCAAATCCTTCGCTTCAATCATGCTTGTGAACAAATAACTGGTTACTCATTTGATGAGGTAAGAGGAAGGCATTTCTGGAACCTATTTCTACTTCCTGAACAGGTAGAGCAAGTTAAAGCAATTTTTGAGCAGTTGCGCTCTGGTGAAGCACCCCAAGAATACGAAAACTATTGGGTAAGCAAGGATGGCAGTCGGCGGCTGATTGCTTGGACTAACACTACCTTGCAAGACTATAAGGGCGACGTTGAATACATTGTTGGCACAGGTATCGATATCAGTGATGTCTACGAGGAACTTCGTTTACGTAAACAAACTGAACAACATTTGAAAGCACAGTATTCTACAACCCGCGTCTTAGCAGAGTCAACTACAATCAATGATGCCATGCCCCAAATCCTGCAAGGAATCTGCGAAAGTTTGGGATGGAATTTTAGTGAATTTTGGATAGTAGATCAGCAAGCAAATCTACTGTGTTTGCTAAATTCATGGTATAAAACATCCTACAAAATGCAAGAATTTGACATCTTGAGTCGGCAGACTACGTTTGCACCAGGAATTGGGCTGCCTGGTCGTATCTGGGCTAGTGCCGAACCTGTGTGGATCGCTGATGTTGTGAAAGAACAGCATTTTATGCGCTCTCAAATCGCTGCCCAAGCAGAACTGCATGGAGCTTTCGGCTTTCCAATCCGTGCAGGTAAAAAAATTCTTGGTGTCATGACCTGCTTTAGCCATGAGATTCAGCAAGCTGACCTAGATTTAGCAACAGTAATGAATTCTATTGGTGAGCAAGTAGGGCAGTTTATTGAGCGCAAGCAGGCAGAAGAAGAACTCCAACGCCAAAACTTGCGATCGCAACTATTTACGGAAATCACCCTCAAGATTCGTCAGTCTTTGCAAATCAAAGAAATTCTCCAAATCACTGTTACGGAGGTACAAAAAATTCTTCATAGCGACCGAGTTTTGATTTATCAACCTTTGGCAGACGCTTCTGGAGCCACCATCGTTGAGGCAGTAGTTTCTGGCTGGCTGGCAATCAAAGAGAAAAAGCTAGTCGATACTTACTTTCAAGCAGAATATACACAGCAGTACTATCTACAGCAGTATCGTCAAAAACGGAATCTGGAGTTTGCTGACTTAGATATGGTTGAACTCCAAAAAAGCCACATCGAATTACTGCAACAATTTGGAGTCAAGTCCAATTTGGTCATACCCATTTTTGTCAAAGAAGAACTCTGCGGTTTGCTGATTGTCCATCAGTGCGGCAGTTCTCGCCAATGGTCTAGCTTTGAAACTCATCTTTTGCGGCAAATAGCTGATCAAGTAGGTATTGCCTTAGCCCAAGCCCAAATGTTAAACGCAGAAACTCAACAGCGACGAGAACTTGAAGTAGCCCGTCATCAAGCTGAATTAGCTTCTAAAACCAAAAGTGCTTTTTTGGCGAACATGAGCCATGAAATCCGAACTCCGATGAATGCTGTGTTGGGCATGACAGGATTAATGTTACAAACTCCTCTAAACCCGGAGCAACAGGATTTCATTGAAACAATTCGTATTAGTGGAGACGCTCTTTTAAGCTTAATCAACGAAATTTTGGATCTATCCAAACTTGAAGCTGGGGAAATGGCACTAGAAACTCTAGATTTTGACTTATCTACCTGTGTGGAAGAAATATTGGAATTGTTGGCTCCCCCAGCCCATAATAAAGGATTAGAAATTGCCGCGTTAATCTATCCCAATGTCCCTACCCATCTGCAAGGCGATGCTGGCCGCCTGCGGCAAATTCTCATGAATTTAATCAGCAATGCGATCAAGTTCACCAGTAATGGAGAGGTAGTATTACAAGCAGAATTGCGATCAGAAAATTCTACTACAGCCACCATCCATTTTGCCATCACAGATACAGGTCTTGGCATTACCTCTGAAGACCAATGCAAACTCTTTACGCCATTTACCCAAGTAGATGCTTCCACCACCCGCAAATATGGCGGCACAGGTTTGGGATTAGCCATCTGCAAACAACTGGTGAGCTTGATGGGAGGGGAAATTGGTGTAGAAAGTCGCTTAGGCAAAGGATCTAAGTTTTGGTTTGAAGTAACTTTTGCCAAGCAACTTCACCCTATTTTCTTGGAAAGCGAAGGCGGACTACTAGCTAATTGGCGCTTGTTAGTAGTGGATGATAATGCTACTAATCGCAAAATCATCTACCATCAAGCTACTCGTTGGGGAATGCTGGTAGATCAGGCTGCTTCGGCTGCTACTGCCCTCCAAGCTATTCAGGAGGCTGCCCAGCAAAATAATCTCTATGACGTTGCTGTGATTGATATGCAAATGCCAGAAATAGATGGCATGGCTTTGGGAGAACAAATTAAGGCAGATTCAGCGATCGCACAGCTACCTTTGATTATGCTTACCTCTACTAATCAACGTGATGAAATCCAACGGGCGCTAAAAATAGGATTTGCAGCTTATTTGGTCAAACCTGTTAAGCCATCTCGACTCCTCGATACCATCATGACTGTTTTAGGAACGCAGATGGAGCAAGAGGAGTCAGAATGGGCTATGCCTCACTTTGCTAACAGGAGTCAGGAGTTAAAAGCCAAAAAGTACGAAAACAACAAGAACTATCATCCTCCTCTCCCTGACTCTCCTAAACTTAAAATTCTCTTAGCTGAAGATAATCTGGTGAATCAAAAAGTTGCCTTGAAGCAACTCCAAAGCCTGGGTTATAGCGCTGATGTCGCTGGTAATGGGAAAGAAGTTTTACAGTTATTAGAACAAATATCCTACGATTTAATTCTGATGGATTGCCAAATGCCAGTTCTCGACGGTTTCGAAACCACAAAAGAAATTCATCGTTGGCAAGAAAGTAGCTTTGTCAGTGGTCGTCGTCCTGTAGTAATTGCGATGACAGCTAATGCCATGAAAGAAGATCAACAAATGTGTCTAGATGCCGGAATGGATGACTATCTAAGCAAGCCTGTAATTAAAGAGAAATTGGCTGCGGCGCTGGAGCGTTGGGGAAACGTGATATTTATGGAAAAAGAAACAGTTGTCTTGGAGCAGAAAGCTTCTACAACAGTTGTAGATTCAGTTGACCTGCCAATTGAATGGGAACGTTTGCATCAACTCTCAGAGAATAATCCAGAATTTGAATTGGAACTACTGCAAATATTTATTGAAGATATTCAGCCTCGGATAGAGCTAATTAAAATAGCGATCACTACTAATGATTTTGGAAAATTAGCGCAAGAAGTCCATCAAATTAAAGGCGCTAGTGCTAATGTTGGAGCGACAAAGATGCATCTAGCCGTAGAAAAACTAGAAGAACTAGCTCGCAATCAAGAGCATCGAGGTACGACTAACTTAATCTCAGACTTAGAAGAGTTTGTTAAACACATTCAAGAATTTTTAATCAGGACTTTTAACTCATAACTGCTGCTGTAATATTAATAATATTTACTAATAAACAAACAGTAACGATTATCTACTGTCGGCTCATAACTTAACTTATCGGCAATGGCAGACATGATTTTTAAACCTCGACCGCGCCCTTGATCATTGTCCTCAAATTCAGATGTTTGTTGCAATTTTTGCTCTAAGTCAAAGGGTTCACCTTGAGACCAAATCCGAATTTCTATGTATTTATCTAACCGCACAGCTTCTATCTCAATAGGAGTTTCAATTGGTAATTTTCTATGGGCATGTTCAACAATGTTAGTAAAGCCTTCCATCATCAGAGTTTGACATTGCCACCAAATTTTTTTATCGGGAATAGGTGGTTGATTCATCTGCTCGAACCAAGACAACACTTGAGGCGACGCTTTCAGGTCTGTGTTTACTCTTAGATAAATTTTATTTTTCACTTCTTAACCAATAAAATATTTTGAGATGATCAGATTCGCTAATGAATTTACTTAATTTGAGTAATTTCACTATACATTCTCAACTAAATTGCATATAAGTTGAATTACAGCAATTACTTAATTCTCATTCTAGTTAGCAAAATTTAATTTATGTTTAAAATTCTGGTTATTGATGATGACCCTATAGTGCGGGCAGTACTGAAAAGAACACTCCAAAACCAAGGTTATGATATCACTGTAGCCAGCAATGGCGCAGAAGGTATTACACAAGCACAATTATTACATCCTGCTTTGATTATCTGTGACTGGATGATGTCCCAGTTAGATGGGTTAGAAGTAGGCTGTTGACTCTGTACCCTTTAGCCCACAAGACTTCATGCAGAAATTGTGTTTTTTATTTTGGCGTAAAGATGGCTGTTGCGGGCGCTTTCACACAAGCAAAAACCAGCACAAATAATTTTTCGGTAATTCCTCAAAAAATAGCCAAAGTCAACAGCCTAGGTTAGAAGTGTGTCGTCAAATTAGAAAAGATCCAGAGTTGGCAACTACTTTTTTTATTCTATTGACGACTAGGGGAGCAGCTCGAGGAGAGGAGGAAGATAGAGTTAAGGGACTTGACGCTGGAGCAGATGAGTTTATCTCTAAACCAATAGAGATGAATGAATTGAAAGCACGGGTAAGAGCAGGGCTAAGATTACACCAGGTAAATCAGGACTTACAAAGTCAAAAAAAAGCTTTGGAGACACTAAATCAAGATTTACAAACCCAAAAGCAAATTTTGGAAGCAGAATTGTCAGAGGCTGCTGATTATGTGCGATCGCTTCTACCCTTACCACTTGTAGGAGCAGTAACTACAGAAAATCTGTTTATTCCCTCAGCACAGCTAGGAGGTGATTGCTTCGACCATCATTGGATCGACGAGGATAATTTAGCAATTTATTTGTTGGATGTATCAGGCCACGGGGTGGGTTCAGCCCTCTTATCTGTATCTGTGCTGAATGTTTTGCGATCGCAATCTCTACCGAACACTAACTTTTGCCAACCCAGCGAAGTCCTAAAAGCCCTCAATCACGCCTTTCAAATGACGCAGCACGGTGATAAATACTTCACAATCTGGTATGGAGTTTATCACCGCCCCAAACGTCAACTCATTTATGCCAACGCTGGACATCCACCAGCTTTGTTGTTATCTAATACCTCTACAGCCAGCATCCAAGTTAAACAGCTAAGTTCGTTAGATTTACCAATTGGCTTTTTACCTAATATTCAATTTGAGGATGCTGTTTTGGAGATCGAAGAAAATAGTACTTTATACATCTTTAGTGATGGTGCTTATGAAATTAATCAGTCAGATGGTAAAATTTGGGGTATTGATGCTTTCATTGACTTACTAACTAAATATAGCCTGAAAGATAGCTGTAACCTAAATCAACTATTAGCAAGCATTCTCACCTTAAATACTCAAGATAATCTTGATGATGACTTATCTCTGGTAAAAGTTAACTTCGGTTAATATGGTCAAATGTGCATATTCAGAGTTTGTCTGACCTAGCTGCCTATTGTGTTGCCAATATTTGGCGATTGAATTCATCTTGGTCAGCAAAAGTTCGAAAAATTCTATCCATTTTAGTTAATTCAAACAACATCCTGACTTGATCGCTAATAGAACAGACAAAAAGTTTAGCATTAGCATTTCGTGCTATTTGCATTGCTGATACTAAAGCACCCAAACCTGAGCTATCAATAAAGTTTACTTCTTTCATGTCAATCAATAAAATATCGGCTCCATTTGCCAGAGTACCGCTAACTTCACGACGTAGTTCATTACCTCTAATTCCGTCTAAAATTCCAGATATTTCTAGTACTACCACGCTCATATTCATGATTTTCACCTGATTATTTGATTTGAAACTATGTATTTATATTTTGGCATTGACCTAAGCTAAACTGCAAGAAAGATAATAATAATTTTGCAGTTTATATGTAATTAGCTTTTTTTTATTGCTTGGCGATTATTAGCTATTGTAGTAAAAAAAACTAGCATCCACAGATTAAACTTTTGATCCCGACAATAGGACTTTTCAAACATCATCTTAGACCTCTTTCGGAGGTTGCCAAACAGATGCGCGGATGATAGCCCACAAAAGTAACAAGTTATAAATAGCCCATGCACCATTTAATAGGTGAACTAAAGGATTATTTAGATGACCAATTGCAAAGCGGTAAAGACTCCATAATATCCCCAATATAGTAAGGATGAAGACAGCTAACTGTGGCCAAACAAACCAAATATAAATACCAGACTGGCGTTGTTTAGGTGTTACTTGGAAAATTATTTTTTGTCCTGTAAATACACTATATACAGCTTGTATTAATAAGGGGAATAAAGCGATCGCATATTGTTCAGAACGCCAAATTTCTCTAGCTGGAATCCCCCAAGTAGCTGCTAGAAAAGTGAGGCGGTTGATAATAAAAGCTGGCAAAAAGTGTATGGCAAAATCAGAACCGTAGGTTTTAACTGGAACAATATCCATAAAAAAATAGATAATTGGACAAGAAATAAAAACCAGAGTTGCAAAACCAGAGAAATAACTATACATCGTCTGAAAATATTGCAACCTTTGCCAAAAGCTTAGACCTGATTTTGTCAGTGGGTTTTCCCTAACTAGCACTTGAATCGTTCCTTGTGCCCAGCGTAGCCGTTGTTTAAGAGTAGAACTCAAGTTATCTGGCGCTAAACCTTCTGCCAAAAGTTCATTGTGATAAATTGATTTCCAGCCGGCACTATGCAGACGCATGGCTGTATTCATATCTTCGGTAATGCTATTACTCGATACCCCACCAACTAAATCAAATTCATCTAAACGTTTTTCATCTTTGGCAAATTCATCAGCAAAATTTTGTAGTCCTACGCTAACTAATGCCTCACGCCTCAATATCGCATTTGTGCCTGTATAAAACGTAGCATTCATACCATCTTTACCTTGCTGAAGTGGCCCATAAAATAAATTTGCTTTATGTCCAAAAGGATCGCCTGGAGGAATATTGTAAAAATCCTGGCGAGTCTGTACAAAAGCAATTTGATTCTGGTCGTATTTTCCTGTTGAAAGATTATAGGTGTAGAAATAAGGCACAACTCGCTTGAGAAAATTTGGCTTGGGGATGTGGTCGGCATCCAGAGTAACAATAAAATTTCCTGCCGTTTCTCCAGAAAAAATTGCATAATTGATGTTGCCTGCTTTAGCATGATGCGCTACACCAGGGGTCTTGGGACGAGCAATGTAGCGAAACCGGGAGAGTTCGAGCAGTTCTAGTTCTTTTTTGCGAATAGCTGCTTCTAAAGCTTTTCGTTCGCTAGTTAAGCGTTCGTTAATACTTTGATGCTGTGGAGGTAGCCAAAGAATAAACTGTCGCAGACTTTGGACAAATTCGCTAGCAAACTGCTTCACCTCTGATTCTGATGATTGCAACCATTGTTCAGCAGCTTGAGTATTAGGTGCCAGATTTTCCAGTTGCTTTAGGCGCTCCAACAAGCTAGAGTGTTCTGCATCAATTCGATTTGCTTCTCGCTGTAGTTGTGGTGATTGCAAATCCTCGATACACAATCTTTCTGTCATAGCTCGCATATCAGCCGAGTTACCATCATCCAGTACATAAACTCGTAACTTTGTTGGCGGATAATCTATTGCTAGAGTAGCTTTGGCAGTTTCTTCTACAATTTCCGGCGGCTCGTTGTAGCAGGTGACAAACACATCCACTGTTGGCCAGTCCGATCTGGGTATAGGTGGGATCATCTGGTCGAGAGACTTAACCTGTCGCACCAAAGGACGCCACAATCCCATCACAAACATTACGCCGCCGAAATAGCTATAAATTTCTGCTATCAGCAAAGGAATCGAGATCCAGAGCGCATCAAAATTGATAGAATGTGTAACGCGCCATTGCAAATACCAGATCCCAAAAATTAAATTTATTTCTGCCAGGTAGCGAAACAACAGCGTTCTTTTTTTGAGTGATGAGCGGCTGTTACCGGAAAAGTTTGGGGAATTATAACTAATAGAAACTGAAGTCATGTTAGTACCAGTAATTAAAACAATTAGAAATTGAGGATTAAACATTAAAAATTTAATTGCTTTAATTTTTAATTTCTGAAAGATCAAGCGCTAGTGGATGTCTGCCTCTAGCTTGGTAAAGTAGACTTTCTAAAATGCTCGCATTCGTATTCACGTTAACTGAAGCATTAACACCTAGTTTGGAATTTTCATATCGTCCAGAAAAATAGCCGCGATTTTTATCGGATAAATTTTGAGCGAAGTCTCGCAGTTTTTTTGTATAAGCGTCATCTGGCATGAGCGCAAACCAAGAAAATGCCGCTTTCGTACTGACAAACCGTAATTGAGGGTAGGCTTTTCCCGTGATGTTCACAGCTTGCCAAGATTGGCCATTGAAGTAGACGCTGTAATAGAGAAAGTAAGGGGAACGATCTAAGGAGTCTTCATTTACAGCAGTTAAAATTCCAGTGCGTTTAAACCGTTGCTGTTGCAGTTTGAAAAGGTTTTGCATTTGAGGTTTAACAGCATCATTCCAACCCATTTCTAAACCCCAGAGTAAATAAGGGTCATTCGTCAGATAGTTAGTAGCTCCAGAGTTTTTGAAATTACGCTGGTCGATTTGCAGTTTAATTCCATCTATTTCAACGGTTTTTATTGGTGGATTGGAAAGAGCATTTGAAGCTTGAATATTCCACAGCTTTAGACTGTGAGCAGCGTATTGCTCGTAGCCTAATCGCCCTTCTTGCACTTCGAGAAGTTTGCCTGCTCTGGGAATGGCACCATTTAACCAACCATCTTTGACAAGTTTCGATGTATGCCAACGATCAACAATGCGATTGATACGTGAAGCGAAGCTGTCGCCCTTAGGCGAATCGCTATATTCTGGATAATGCGATCGGATAATATGCAATGCTAATAAAAATCGCGCCATATCCAAAGCTGACCAACCACTTGTACCCTTGGGATCGGGGGTGTCATTGAGTCGGCGCATTTCGGCAGTATGGGTGCTATAAGCTTTGTTGGGCAAACCAGTTGCAGGTAGCGGCAGTTTTTCTAACGTCTGTAGCAATGTGTTCATCCGCTTTTGGAAAACATCTTGTGGCAATAACCCTAACTGGTAAGCCGCATGAATTCCTAGTAAGGCGCTACCCTGATCCCACCAAGTTGTCCACGGTAGGTTATCTACCGAATTTACTAAACCTGTTTGAGGATTCCAGTTGCGCTCAAAATACTTCCAGGCCCGCTTGGCGGCAACTTTATCCGCTTCTTGTAACCATTGGTCTTTGGCAGTGTTGGGCAGACTATTTTGTGTATTACTCGTGCTAGCTGTTTGAGCAATGAAAATCGGCTTACTGCCAGCCATAACCTTCATCCGTTTGATATATGATTCAAAAACTTCTTTTGGGCTACTCCAGTGTTCCCAAGAAGAATTACTACAATATCCCCAGTTGTAGGCGCTAAAGGCAACGACATCTACCGACTTGTCCCCAGGATAGTAGTTTTCAAAGCGATGTTCATTGTCTTCACTCCAACCGTTAGGCGCAAATACCCAACGAATTGCCTGTGAAGATACACCAGCCTCTTTAAATATCTTTTGGATACGTTGGTAAGCTAACTTGAAGTTTTGTAGATATTTGCTGTATGTTTCTCCGGGAATGTTCATCTCTTGCAAAGGAGCGATAAACGCAATACGGTTATCGCCTTGTTTTGCCCAGTCAGAGTATGCTTTTGCCACTTTTTGCAGAGAACTATCTATGTCTCCCCTAGCAATCTGCGCTGCTGAACGAGTGGATTTGAGATTAATAAAGGCTGTGTATCCGTTTTGCTTCAGTTGTTCTAGGGAAACTGGGATGTTGTAGGCAGGATTCGAGTCTTCAATATCAAAGAACAATCCAGCAATAGAATGGCGCTTACCAACCCATTGATCGACTTGATACAATTGGTTGTCAATTGTACTTTGATTTCCCATGTAATCTGGAGTGTATAGCCCCAGGAGTACAGGAGGATTGGAAGCTGTTTGGTTGCGAATTGGGTTTAATTTCCGGTTTTCGACTTGCTTTGAAGCATCAGCGATCGTCATTAAATTTTTACTCGCAAAGATGCTTCCTAGTAAAATTAGCATCATCAGCGCCAGTCGTACCTTGTTCATAGATTTGAAGGAATAACCAGGGATTTTCAATCGAGATGTCTGTTCCTAGTGCAAGCTTGGAACTGTATCATGTACAAGTATTCCCAAATACAACTGATTAATAACAAACACAGCTTTGGAATTACAAAAAGTCGGTGAGAAAGGCTACTTCTTCAAGGAGGATGAACCGCCGACTGGGAGATGGGGCATAAGACATGGTATTCCTGTCCTCATTCCCCACACCCGCGAAATCCTACCCCTAAAAGGAGTGGAGTCAATACGGTTCGGAAAGATCCTTCCGCCTGTGGCGACCCCCTTTTTAAGGGGGTAAAGATCAGAAAAAGCCCCACTTTTTAAGGAGGGTTGGGGGGATCTTCGCGAGGCAACATATTAACCAAACCGTATTGGGAGTAGAGTTTTCGGACAAGTCTTTTGCATTCCAACTTATTCTGTGGCTTTTGTACCAGTTACTAGTGGAGTATTTTTACTACCTGAAACCCAGTAACTTCCAGAACTATCAGAAATTAACCTGGTTCGTTGTGTGGCACTGTTGGGTAGACCTCGCCCAGAATTTTCCTTTGTAACTTCTTGCCACCAAGGAGATTTCATGCTATCGGTTGGACGAATTAAGGGTTGTCGATTCATCACCTTGTACAACAAGGATTGCAAAATCATACTGTTGGTGCTGCTGGTGAAACCAACTGCCGTTTTACCTGTGGCTTCATAGAAACCCTCATAAAATCCGGCTAATGGATTGTATAAGTCAGTCGTTCCTTGCAGTAACTCTTGAGTGTACTTGTTTTCTGGAAGCAGGGCATGATAGGCAAAAGCTACTCCTGTACTTACCAATCGCCCCTTTGGTACAGGTTGACCGTCATCTCCTAAAGCCACCCAAGACTCACCTTTTCCAGTAATTGTGCTGTGTACAGTGTAAGGCTTACGATCAATTAGGGTGGTGGCTGAGGCTGTAAGAGTTTCAGTGCGACGGTAACGTTCAGCTTGCGCCTGAAAAATTGGTTCAAAGAGCGATCGCATTTGGGGGTCTAGGCCAAACTCCAGTGCATAGAGTAAGAAGGGATTGCTAACTGTGTATTGATTAACTTTGGAGTTAGTATCCGTGCGACGGCGTTGGATTGGGACTTTCACCCCCTCCACTGAGGCAGTTTGATATTCACCGCCAACAGCAGAACCATCAACATTAAATCCCCATAGTTGGAAAGCACGAGCGGCATATTCTTCATAACCCAAACGGGTTTCAGGGTTAACGCGGGTAAGCGATCGCCCCTCTTGCTCTTTGGTAACGGTAGCGCTGGAGAGAATACCTTCCCGCACTACACGCAAGTATGACCAATCCAACACAATTTTATCTACGACAGCCGTGTATTCTGGATGACAAGTTTTTAAGTTGTAAAGCGCTGCTAGCATCCTGCCTAAATCTAAAGCCGACCAGCCATTTCCTTGTGGAATCGGATTTCCACCGTAATCTACTGATTGTAGCGATCGCGTATCATAACCCCGACCCGGCAATTCTCCTGCAAACAATGGTAACTTTGTCAAGGCTGCTAAAAGATGTCGGGTGCGTTTGTCAAATTCTTTGGGGGTAATTATATCGAGCGATCGCGCTGCATGAAGTGCTGCAAGATAATCTCCCAATCCCCAGAAAGTTGCGCCTTTGAAATCACTGCGATCGTCTATCAGCCCACTCTTGGAGTGATAATTCGCTTGGAAGTATCGCCAAGCTGCCTCTGCATAGCGCCGTTCAATTACTGAGAGCGATCGATCTAGTTTAAGGTTAGACGATGGCTTGGGGCTATCCACTGGTGGAATGGGTGCAACGGCCACTTCTGTAGGTTCAGAAGTATCCGCAGGGGTTGCGGTAGGAGTTGTAACAGGAGAATTCGGTTGAGCAGTCGGAGTCGTAACAGTAGAATTTGCTTGATTTGAGTGGGTTGCAGGAGAGCCTTCCACACTGGGCTTGCCAGTAGACACACTCACAGAACCAGAATTAATTAAAGGGCGATTTCCCTTAGCTTTGTAGTATAAAATCTCCAAAATCAGCCCATTAGTATTACCTGTCAAAGCCTTATTGGGTTGTTTTGATTCTTCATAGATACCAGCATAGTAACCGCTATCATCAGGACTGCGGAGATCCTTGACAGCATCAAAAAGTTTTTGGGCATAGGCATTCTCTGGAAAGAGATAGCGCCAACCAAAAGCAGCTTTTGTGCTGATGCTGCGAAACTGTGGATAAGGTTGATTGGCATCCGTGATTGTTGCCCAGTTTACACCGTTTGCATAAACGGTGTTGTAGAGAAAATAAGGTGCTTGGTCAATATTATCTTCTGTGACCGCAGTTAACTGACCCGTGGTATCATAGCGCCGTTTTTGCACCTCTAAAACTCTGGCAGCAAAATCAGCTAACTCACCCTGCAAACCAAATTCAATCCCATCAAGGATATAAGATTCACTAACAACGTAATTATTAGCGTTAGTGTTTTGAAAGTCACGCGTGTCAACGGGAATTTGTACGCCATTAATTTCGACTAGCTTAAATGGCTCAAAAGCAATAGCTTTTGGTGCAGAAAAACCCCAAAGTTCATAGCCTCTAGCGCCATATTCTTCGTAGCCGAGTCGTCCTTCTTGCACCAGTAACGTTGTGTTGTCTGGAAGAACAGTAGCGCCATAAAGTTGACCATCTTTGAGCGATCGCGCCACTTGCCACTTTGCGACAATTCCTTTGAGCCAGTCATTATATTGCGGATGACAAATACGGATGACATCAAACGCCGCCAGGATTCGCCCGACATCCAAAGCAGACCAGCCAATACCCCGCTCAAGGGGATTGTTGCCATAATCAACCATTTGTCCAGTAGCGGCGTTATAGACTTTATTGGGCAAGGTATCTTCAAATAACTTTAAGCTGCTGAGAGCCGTTAAAAATTTGTTGAGACGAGCATCAAAGTCTGCTTGGTCAGTGAGATTCAACGAGCGTGCAGCATTCAACGCCATTAGATAATTACCCATATCCCAGAGTGTACCCGAAGGATAACCCCCAGTAGAATTGATAAACCCCGTTGCTGGCTGATAATTTTTGACAAAATACTGCCAAGCAGAACGAGCATAAGTTTGTTCTTCAGGTGTGAGTGGGGCTGTAATATTGCTACAGCTATTGGAATTTTGGGATAAGACTGGTGTCGGGACGTAAAACAACAATTGCAGAAATGTCCCAACTAGGAACAATGCAATCCATCTCAATAGGTTTTGTTGACGGGGTTTGTATATCATAATGCAAATAAGGAGTTAGGAGCGCCATAGCGCCTTTGTACAGTTATATTCATAAATCGAGCTTTATCACTGTACGTTCGCTCATTTTGTCTGTGTAAGAAGAATTAATGCCTTAAGGGGAAAGGAATAGGGCGATCGCGCTCTGGTGCACCATTTTTCGGTAGTCTGTAAGATATGGTGTTGGAGAGGGTCATACGTATAGTGGTCAGCGAGCAGGTAAAAATTAATTCCGAGAGGATTAATGAT
>JAESGI010000332.1_pt1 | contig 17266 bp, 14 predicted proteins | sample 9269671 | NCBI WGS metagenome assembly JAESGI01 (sample SAMN14515641, study PRJNA621666) | algae metagenome | isolation source: Nostoc indistinguendum CM1-VF10 and co-occurring heterotrophs from gravelly... | place: USA: Clark Mountains, San Bernardino, California | collected 1998-06-05 | reverse complement strand
TACAACAAGTGATGAATCCAGATGCCCCGAAGCCTCTCTGACTCCCCTGCGTCCTCTATCTCCTTTATCCCATACTCGCCCTCTGTATGCTGCTATTATCAAATCCATACGAATAGAACAGGCATTATTAACCCAACAAATAAAAGAAAAAATTGCGCCTTTTCCACAAACTAATTCCCAAACAAATGCTCGAGTAATTATTCCCGAAGCCCCTCAATCTCAAGTTAGTCCGCCTTCAGAACAGAGCAACACTCATAACTCACAAAACACGGAATCAATATCAGTCGATGAATTAGACGAATTAGATGAATTAGATGAATTAGACCTATTGAAACGCCGTCGTCGTCAATCCGAAATTATTTCTGACACCATAGAGGATAACAAAACTTTTGTTGAAAAACCCTCTAGTGTCAACAAGGATTTGTTGGAATCTAACAGCATACCTACTGGTAACAGTTGGGTCAATATCAAACAGGTAACAGTTTATAAACAAACAATCCCTCGAAGGTTTTTAGAAGCTAAACAAAATCAAGACATTGCTTTTGCTGCCAGAGAGCTTGTCAAGAATTATGGCGTTCAACAAGATGATGGCTCTACAGTTTATCGTGCAGATGCTTTTCTTATTAAAAAGAATCGATCTACTTATAGTATTCATCGTCGTCAAGCGACAAACTTAGATAATCCAATTATGGAGTTTGAAGCCTCACAATATCATATTAATATTACTCAAAGACCTTTAGATAATTTTTTACCTATAGAACGCCAGGAATTTTTAACGGTTGCAGATACCTTAAAGCAAGGTAAAGAGCTACCCTCCCTCGATGAAGACTCCAGGAAAATTGCTAACAGTCTAAGCTCTCTTTCTCCTGATGGCACTCATAAAATACTTGAAAGTTTTAAATTTTTAGAAGTCTTAAGAATACTTACAAGTACCCTAGAAGCCTTTAAGTCTCACGATTTAGAATTAGGTAATTATCGCATTACTTATACTCCTAATGATGAAAATAGTGGTGATATCAAGCTTTTAAAAGCTGAACATAACGGAACTACAAGAGTTGCTGTACACCTAGAATTGAGCCGTACTGATGAACAAATGAGTCATCAAGTTCATTCTATGGCTATTAACTCATTAGAAATTGACAAACTCAGGCTTCTGGCAACTAAACTTCAAATCCCAACAATTAATTCTGCTGCTAATGCTCATGCTACTCGTGATATCCCTTTGCCACTTCATCCTGCATTAGCTGAAGTTTGGAGCTTACTGGAGAGTTCTGTCAGATGGACATCTGGAGCAAACCAAGGTAATGAAAGTTTTCGTGAGCGATTTCAAAAAGACCCCAATGCTAAACTAACTTTAGGTGAGCAGTCACAACTTTATTTTAAATTTTTAATTCAAACTAAAGAAGAGATTATTATTAATGGGAAAACTGATATTATTTTGCCACCACTTAGCGAAATCACAGAGGATTTAAAATTGTTACGTGAACAATCTATTAATAATTTTTATAGTCCGAAGATTTCCCAGAATGCCGAAACACAGAAGCCAACTCAGGAAAAACCTCGCAATCCAGAACCTCAGTTAAACAACTTGGAAGTTTAGTTATGCAATCCACAGATGTTAGAGAAACCATCGCTTCTATTAATCGCAACAGTGGGATCTCGAATAATATGATGGCTTATCGGCTGGCTCTAATGATAGAGAAAGCGCCACAGAGTACAGTACAATCCCCCATTGAGTTGGATTCACAATCGCGTCAAAATCTTGAAGATAAATTAAGAAATATTTTGACCAAAAGTACTCAAAATGTTGAAGATTATAGACTACAACTTAAAAATCAATATCTGGCTGAATATTCTCAAAGATTCGGTGCCACTCAACCCGAAAAAATTGTGACTGAGCAGCCTAATAATTTCTCTAGAGTTGAAAATCTAATTACCCAAAGAAAGCATATATTCCTCCAACAAATGATGGCTCAAGGGGAAGCAAACACTAATTTTACTCCTTCCACACCAGCAAATCAAGAGGTTAATAAACAACATCAAGGCGATGACTTTAGCAAAAAGTCCCTGATTCCTGCCGTTGTTCAAACTATCATTGCTAAAGGTCAAGATACTAAAAATGAAGGCCGCGTTTATGAAGGCGTTCTTTATAGACTTCAATTACTTATTAAAGAAGGTATACAGTTTATCAATATTAACCGCAAAACTCAATCCAATCAAAAAGCTTTTGCTGCATATAAAGACCACACTAACGAGTTTACAATTACCTCAAATAATCTCTCAACTGAAGAAGCACAAAAAATCGTTGCTTTTAATCAGCAGAGAATTGCAAAACAACAAGCTCAACCTCCTATTCAAACTGATAAAAATCAGGAATTTTCTTTTGAAAAAGATGATAATCCCGATCTAGGAGATTAGGCGCATTCAACTAAAATACCCCATCACTAATCCAAATATAAATCCACTGATTAAGAGATACCGTCTTAATATTGGATTTATTTTCACAAAAGGAGCAATTATTGTTGCAAGAAATATGTAAAATGTGGCTTCAAATATATCAGTGCTGAATGTGATAACGGCAGCAATAAACAGCCCACCAAATATCAAACATCCAACTACATACTCTATCTTGTCCCATAGCTTAGTGTCGTCCAGGTAGCGCATGAGCCTGACCAATTTTTATGAACATCGTATCATCTAAGCCGTAAGGTTTATCCTTTTTGTAGGAAAATATTACTGTAAATGTTGTGCCTTTACCAACTATCGAATCTACGGATAGCCTTAGTCCATGAGAAGAAGCTACCATTAAGGCAATATATAACCCTAGTCCCGAACCAGATGAGTCCACGTTTGTACTAGCCTCAGTGCGGTAAAAAGGTAAAAATATATTTGCCAGTTCTTCTGACTTAATACCAATCCCAGTATCTTCAATTAATACCGTTAAATCATTACCCTGGTTAACAAGCTTCAAAAACACATCACCAGTTTTTGTATATTGTAATGCGTTTTTTACCAAATTTGATATCATCCGATAAATATGTATTGCATCTCCATTTACCTTTGTTCCATATTTATATTCTTCACACATTTCGGAGTGCAACTTTAAGCCATTTGATTTTGCTAACGGCAAATATTCTTGATATACATTATTCAATAAATCGCAAATATCAAATTCACCTATCCCAGATGGATTTACCCCTATAAATCTATCTATTGAACGAGCGCTTCGATACATATCTATCAGTTGAATAACTCTGTTATTAGTCTGCCATAATGACCCAAGAATTGCTTTTATCTCTTGTAAGGTACTACCGTACTCCCCATCTATCATTTGCTTTAACACAATTGATTCATTCACAACTGCATTGGATACATCATGCACTAAGGCAGAAATATTAATTTTATCTCTTAATTCTTTTTGGGACATAGAAACACTCCTTATCATGATTTAGCTTCTCTCAATAAAATACTTTTTAGCAAAATTTACTATTTCTAATTATAGCTAAATCATCAAAGAATATCTCTTATTTAGTTTGAAAATTCTCCGGTAATCCAGAAATATTTTATTTCCTTATTTTGCAAGAAACAAAAATATATATATCTAGATTTAGCTGCTTTCATTCAAATATTTATGGTATAAAAAGAGGAGAGGTTAAAGATTAACTTCCGGTACAAATATTCTCGGTGCAAATATGACTATCATGACAATTCGGGTAGTAGTAATTGAAGACCAAGAACTATGTAGACTTGGCATTAGAACGGCGATCGCACAAGAATCAGACATGGAACTGTGCGGTGAGGCTAGCTGCGGATTGGAGGGATTAGAGTTAGTCCAGTCAACAAATCCTGATATTGTCTTACTTGATATTGGGCTACCAGATATCAACGGACTGGAAATCGCAACCAGGATTAAGAAGCACACCCTATCCAAAGTTATTATCCTCAGTGCTTATTCTAGTCAAAATATGATCAACGAAGCTTTTGCCTGTGGTGCTGATTCATATTTCTTAAAGACAACCAAGATCGACTCGATTAAAAACGCTATCCGTAGTATCTATCAAAACGAAGAATATCTTGACCAAGCGATTATCAAGAGATTTCTGGAATTGAACCATCGTCAGAGTACAAAAATTAAAGGCAAAAGATATAATGAGTTGCCTACAACTCAAGAAATTGAAATTCTCAAATTAATTGCCAGTGGCTACTCCAATAAGGAAATCGCTAATCAACTTTTCATTAGTATTAGTACAGTTAAATCCCACACTGGCAACCTTTTTCTTAAACTGGGAGCTAGAGATCGGGTCAATGCCATTATTAAAGCTCAAAGTTTTGGCTACCTAGAACCTTCGCCGCAAGACTGGAGAGATATTGGGTAGTTCATTATTTCTTGTTCTTTTGCATTTGAATCAAGCAATATCCTTTCAAGCGATTTTCTTCTTGACAAGCAGCCAGAGTTTGTTGATTATCAACAAAGAGCTTATAAGTTTGCTTACCTTCGCTAGATTTTACCCATTGTAAAATCTTCAAGTCGTTGTTTGACAAGATGACTGATTGATTTTGTCCCAAGTTAGTCATCACGTTCCAAGTTGTAAATGAAGCAAGCATCGCACCGGCTGCTGTCACTCCTCCTACCAGAGCGCAGATAGACCAAAAACGCATCTGAGAATTTCCTGTAGATAATCGCATCTCTTTTGGTGGCGATGATGTCGAGGATGCAGATGATGTTGATGCTTGTATCAGCTTCGGTATTTGTTCAGTTAAGACATCACGCACAGCATTACTGACTACAGTGTTGTTCATTGATTGGGCTGTTTTAGAAGTATTCGCCACTTTCTCTTCGACTGTTAGTACCCAAGCTTCAATCATTGCCTCCATTCGTGCTTGCAGTGAAATCATTGTCTCTTCATATCTGCCAAGTGTTGCCATGACTTGAAACATCGGGTCATCTTCTGCTAACCCCACTTGATGCGCTGTTTCAACAATCCTCTGTTGTTCGGCTTCAGAATACCCCTGCAATATTTCTGATGTTCTCACCTGCTGATACTCCTAAGTAAATACTTGCGACTTGATTATTTTTTACAGTCTCAAAGAAATTTTTTAGCCAGTGATAAATATATGAGCGATACAACACATATAGGGATTGCTCATGAAAACATTGTGAGTAAGGTTTGGCTAAATCCTCCATTGCTTGATAATGATCTCTGTGCAAGGCTGTTAATATAATTTCTCTGCCCCCAACCAATGGCAATTTTTGCTGTATTAATTGCTTATACTCTTTAAACCTCGTATCAAAATGTTGATTTTTGACTATGACATAATTAGCATTGTCCGTTGCAAAATCTAATAGCTGCAAGAAATATTCCATGCAATCACTTCTATGGGAAATTGGCTGTAAGAATGTTAGTTTCCAGTTGAGTTCAGCCAAAACAGTAAAAAAATCAGCCTCATATATGTAGTTACAGGTTTCTTGGATATATTGTCCCGGCATATCTACAAAAATCACATCTAATGAGTCATTAAGTAAATCGTCTAACACCAAATCCGGGTTGTCAGTGAAAAAATTTAAGCTTTCTATTGGTACTATACCTTCATAAGCTTTGAACTTATTACGGTTGTCGTGGTTATAAATCTTAACAGCTTGATTTTGACTAAGGAATAGTTCAATCAATAACTTGATAACTGTAGACTTTCCCACACGCGAGTCACCTACAGTCATAACTACACGTCTACAAACGGGGGACATTTTCTAATCCTAAAATGCTTTTTGCCAATCCAACTTGTTCCTTGAATTTGCTAATCCAAGTACTTACCCTTCCTTTGACTGATGGCTTTTCTTTTTGCTCTATTCCTTGATTAAATGTCAAGCTATTTTTATCTAAATAATCATAAGCGTGTTCTATTAAATCTGGCATCGTTATTTCTAAAAACGGAATATTACTTTCTATTAATATATCCTTCATCGCTGTTATGTCTGAGGATTCTTTATATCTGACAAAGTTTTCTGGCGAACCGAAGAACAAATTCTTCACTACGACATAATCTACTTGGTCTTGACAAAAATCATATAAAGTTATTAACTGCTTTACCGAATCCATTACTCGACTAATTACAACTACAATTGTTACTCGCATATCATATAACTCATCAACTGTAGACAAAAATTTCATTTGTTGTACAACATCTTTTAAGATTCTCATGGACTGTGGTGGTAATTCCAATAAGAATAAAGACTTTCCGGGAATAACTGCTCCTTCTGTGTCTAGACTATCCTCTATTAACTCTTTCAAATCATCTAGAAAAATGTCTACATTCCCTTCTGTAAAAAAATCTAATTCTCTCACTAAACATTTATCCCCATAAAATCTGCTTAAATGAGAATTAGATATGTCCGCATCAAAAGCCAAAAATTCTTTTTTCATATCCAAATATGTTTGCGCTAATCCTCTGGCGAAAGTACTTTTTCCTACTCCTCCTTTATCTCCTGTCACTATCACTAATCTCCGACTCCAGTGTTTTTTATTGGTGACTGCGGTTTTTGTTTGTGGCAGGACTGTATTTCCTGCTTCTGTTTTTTCACCTGCGGTTACTGCTTCTGGCATCTGCTGTATATCTTCTGTGCTTTCTGCTTCTGTTGTTTCATCTGTTACTAAGAGTAATTCTTCTACTCCGTTAAGGATCTCCGCCTCATCGTTTAAAATATCTGTCATCTGATTTTCTCCTCGATTTCATGTTTAATCAGTTTCGGGGTTTAGTCCAGTGCTAGCATCTCTGCTGAAAAGTAGTCTAATAGGTTTAAATACATTGGTTTTAAATCCTTGAAATTGTCAATTGATTTATTAACCATTGTTCTCAGAGCTTGTAATATTAACCCTTGTTCTAGTACCTGATTAAAATCCGACTCATTTAATTTCTTTAAATGGTAATAAACTAACAAATCTAATGATTGAGCTATCAATAAATTTGCCGACCTTATCACCAATTCTTCATAAACATATTCATAACTGCTGGCTGACCTTAGTACTGTCTTCAATACTTGAAAATATCTAGTTCTGGAGTCAATACTATTTAAATCAATAGTCTGAGGACAGCTAGCTGGCAATGGAAGCTTTTTAAAAATAAACTTTAAATATAAATCAATACTATTTGATGACCAAGACTCACTATTTTGAAAATACAAATACTTAATCAAAGAATCTTTTTGAGAGTAATCTATTTCTTGAAATAAGTATTTGGGTTGCTCGACGGCAATCAGACTGACATCATTTTTAAATACTGGCATCACATTTGTTCTTACCCATTGCATAAATTGCCTGACTACATTGTGTTCTACTATTGTTAATGATATTAATGAGTGAATCGATAGAGCGCTGAGTGTTGATACCAAACTCACTTGATTATTCTCCATCATCACTAATCGTTTCTGAACTTCAATTGACCTCACGAAATCATTAATTAAAATTGGAGCTACTATTTGCAATACATCCACTGCAAATAACTCTAGCCCTGTTGGTGTTGCTATCACTCTTACTACACAACTTGATGGATGCTCAAATTCCCAATATCGCCAAACTTCTACCATTTCTCCACTAACTTTTTTGTTCTCCCTCCTCTTACTGCAAAAGCTAGCTTTTTACTATAAGAAGATACATTGCATACTTGAAGAAGAATTCTGGAGTCAGAATAAAGACGTTCGCGGACTCGCTATCAGTGGGAAATTCAGACCCACTAATGATTTAAGACCACAAAATTTTCTTGTTTTGTGGGAATTTTAAACCCCTTTCTTCACCCGCAACTCGTATAAAATTCATACCTATTTTTTGAATTCTGACTCCTGACTCCTGAATTCTGTTTTAATCAAAATTAACTTTGCCAAAACAATCCAAAAAATGGTCAGGATGGGTATGACCTATGCTGAATGCTGAATTCTTACTTAGACACTATGGCATATTCCCCCACTTTAAAGGAATCGCTCGAAGTCTAAAAAAATATCGTACTTCTGGCTATTGCTTTTTGTTGATATCCTGTTATATAATCACCGCTTTCATCTGAAGCAAAATAAAAATATCACAAAAATTCAAGTTTTTTAATAGTTAATTGCTGTTTTTAGCTTGCTATTTGAAATCGAATTATCATATATTATTTAGGATGAATTTTAGCTCACATTTATTCCATAAATACATAAAATTAGTTTTCCAATTTGAGCTAAATTTAGCTTTTTTACTATCCAGTTTTTCCGATAATAAATAGTTAGCTATTAAGCGAGAATAGTATGCTTTTCAAAACTTCAAAAATCGCCATTACTTTAGCTTTGCTCGTCGGTGGTATCATCTCTTGCCAGAGTAAAACGCCTGAACAGATTGCCCACGAAACAGAACTTGAGTTGATTGCAGCAAAGGAGAAAGCAGAAGCAGATGAAGTTAAAAAATTTGTTGACAGTACTCCCGATCTGTATAGAGTTAATTGGAAAGTTTGTAGTGACGGTTTTCTCGATCAAGACAACAACGGCTGTAAAGAAAGTCGAGATGTTCGTGCTAAAGGTTTTCCTGAAGCCGTCCTTGTTTGGGGGCCTGTTCAAGAGGTGAAGTTTGTCACTAAGCGTCATTTCAGTCCCAATATGCAGAGTGTTGGTTTGTTCGTCAAATCTAAAGGTTGTCTCTTATTGGGTAAACCCGAAGCAGGAGATCAGTTTTACAAAATACACGAATTTTCACTCAAAAAAGGTTCTACCCTTCCAAATCCTTCTAGCGCTAAAATTGATAAACTTTCCCCAGAAGATAAAACCAAAGCTATAGGAGTAGCCATTGACAATGCCGAAAACGAAATTGCATCTTTAAACAATTTCGGTGTTTCTTCCAGTGGATTTATACCTACTACCGCTTTACAACCTTGTCTCACCCTTGAAAAATGGAAAAACTTATAAATTCACAACTGCTTAAATAAGTAAAATTCGACGAGTGCAGTTCCTCCCATAACACCTAGGGGGAATGCACTCGATTGCTTTCTGAGTAGCGCGATTCTCTTATATATGAATCACTTTGACAACATGAAAAGTAGAGCGGAGCTTTAACTTGCTCAAATACTTTACAATAGATGTGAAACTGTCAATTCTTTCCCAATTCACTCGATATCGTTTCATAACTATACGAGTGTCGCAAGGTCTAGTTAACTCCAAAGTTGATGAATAGCCCCTTTCCTTTCTCACCTCCCCAAAAAGCAATTGAGTCACTATTCGCATTGCGAGATTACTACGCGCCTTTAGTAGAAGATTACGAAAAATTATATACCCTAGCCAAAGCAAATCTCACTCATGTAGAAGCTCTATTATCTAACTGGCCTTCGACTGAGGAGGTGGATAATGATAATGAAGAATTCACCTCTGAAAAGGGAAATAACTTTTTATTCTCCTATGTAAAAACTCATAGCATTGAGTAAATTTTGTGATTCCTGGTAAGATGTGAGCTAGTAGAGGTCAGACAACCTGTGAGTGAAGTACGAGCATGGTATGGTTGTACGAAGAAATGAAAAACGTGAATCCAGAGTATCGAAGCTGGCTGTATTAAAGCGGTTGGGTTGCAGTCGAACAATTCGGTTGCAGCAGCGAGCGGAGTTTTCTGGTTTAGCGTTCAGGCTCTTTCGTCGCTGCTGAACCGAGCCGTTAGCTGGCTTTGTTTACGGGTGGTGGCATTATTTAGAAATCATCTGTTGACGTTCAAGTTTTGGTCAGACAACAGCTTTTGGGTTATTGCCATACCAGCGCACAGCCAGTTCATAAAGGTGATCGAGTGTTCCCGATAATTCTTTGCCGCGTTCAGTAAGAGTGTAAGTGACCTGCGGTGGAATTGTGGGTTCGTGGTGACGGTGAACAAGTTCAATCGATTCCAAAAGCCTCAACCGTTCGGTGAGAACTTTGGTTGAGATACCGTCCACTTTTCGTCTCAGTTCACCAAAGCGAAGTGTACCATTCGTGTCAAGAATCCAGATAATGTAGAGTGTCCATTGTCCTGAGATGTGACTTAACAGAATTTCCAGTGGACAGCACTTAGGCTCAATCATAGTGGCTTAACAGTTTCTTTTAGACTTCTAGTTACTTTTTCGTTCCTACTTTACTTTAGTAAGTCACTGGCTTACTGTCTAGATGGCAAATGACAGTTCTGGTTGAAGCTATGGCAAACATTCTGCATATTGATTCAAGTCCACGGGGCGATCGCTCCAAATCTCGCAACTTGGCAAAGGAGTTTATAGTTGCGTGGCAAGACCGACATCCTGATGATGTGATTACCTATCGTGATTTAAGAAAAACGCCAGTTCCTCACGTCACCGAAGACTGGATCGCGGCTGATTTCACACCGCCAGAGGCACTGACTTCCGAAATGGCTGAACTGCTTAAGTTTTCTGATGAGTTGGTCAATGAGTTTTTGGCGGCTGATCGGTGTGTTTTCAGTGTGCCGATGTATAACTTCAGCATTCCGTCCAACTTCAAAGCCTACATTGATCAAGTGGTTCGTGTGGGTCGCACATTCACATTTGAGGATGGTCAATTCAAAGGGCTTGCGAATGGTAGGAAAGTGTTGTTCATTACATCACGAGGTGTTGAGTATGGGGCAGGTTCTCCCTACGAAGGATGGGATTGTCAGGAACCTGCGCTCTGGTATGCTTTTCAATTTATAGGTGTGACTGATATTCAGTTCATTCATGCCAATGGTCTAGATATGGGAGACGAGGCACAGAGACGGGGGCTAGACGAAGCACAATCTAAAATTCAAGAATTAGTTGGCGCTTGGTAGCACCAGCCAGCTAACAAGTCGATGAAGCGGACGGTTGAGATATCTTGACGTTGTTGCCAAAGTTATCTGCCGCCGCTTATCTTAGTCGTTATGCTGCAAGCCTTGAGCGGGCACGTAGTTGAGACGCTATCGGTTGGTACTCAAAGTTAATCTGCTTGAATTCAGGGTTAGGGTGGTAATTTGAAGAGTATCGTTGAAGCAACCTTCCAGGTTGAGGAGGCGAACAAATGGAAAAAATCGTTGTCCAAGAAATCGATGTTCCCAGCACCAGTCTAGCCATGCGATCGCTACCACGCCTCGACTTTGCTGATGCGTTTAAATGTCAACTTCCAGAGAATCAACCGCCAAACATAGATTCAGTGACACGAGCAATCTTCTTGACAATGCCGCCGTGGGTCGTGCAGTTATTGGAACTCCGCAATGTCATTGTTCGCCCGTTTGGTCTAAAGATATCGATTGATGCAGTTCCATCTAATAGTCAAGACGAACTTCAACCAGGAACAGCAGTTGGCGCATTTGAGATACTCGATCGTAGGCACAACGAAGAGATTATGCTCGGCGAAGATGATAAGCATCTAGATTACCGAGTTTCAATCCAATTGGAGCGTGAGGAGAAAAAATGCTGAACCTATCCCACTAATAATATTTGTGCTATAAAGCTTAAGCTTATTGAGAACTGAAAACGAAAAATTAAGGTTTTCAAGGGCATTTTACGGAACGAAGTAGGTTTTTTTTGAATAGTGGGATAGGTTCCTGGGTTGTTGTTTCAACTGTGGTCAAGTTCAATAATTGGTTGGGTCGAGCTTATTTTGTTCCGGTTAGACCAGTGCATAAGATCATTGTTCCAGCCATGATGAGATATGGATTAGAGCGTTCAATAAGTGATGCATTAGGCGAGACGGCATAACAATCCCGTTGCACACCGACCGCATTAAGTCTCTGCATTGAGTCCGAGAGATTATCTGCGGCACAGCAATAACGGCGGGGAACAGCCCCACATTGCCAGCCAGATACAGAGATTGCGTTGACGTGAGTTGAAAACCTGCTAAAACTGCACCTTGGGCAATACCACGAAATATAGTGATAGAACTGTGAACCTATCCCACTATTCTAAAAATCCCTACTTTTTTTCGTAAAATGTGCTTGAAAAGCTTTATTTTTCGTTTTCAATTCTCAACAAGCTTAAGTTTTTTAGCATAAATATTATTAGTGGGATAGGTTCGTCAATTTCTGCGATCGCCTGTTGTACCTGTTCATTGTCGTATTCATCGCCAGTTACGGAGGTAGGCGAATCGTCAACAATCTCAGCATCAAAATAAATACCTATTATCGGTTCATTGGTCGAACTGTTGTTGCTATTGTTACCAGCAACTAAATTTAAAGTTTAAGCATTAGTCTAAATTATTACCATCTATTGCATCAGCCTTATCCTGGGAATCGCCTAAGTAGAGTTCGATAAATTCGAGCAGCGTGGCTGTTGCTGTTGTGCCTCTCGAGTTGCAACAGGCGATAAACTGCTCCCACTTACTTTGGCAACAGTTAAGATATGGTATTTCTTTTTACACTCTGTATTGCTCAGGGAGAGCGTACCATCTAGGTAAACTTGGACTGTCCACGCTTATTAAATCGTGTACCTTGTCATGATAAATTACCTTGATGCTATCATCGCCAAATCTGTCAGCGCATTCTTCAAGCAATCGCTTTTGTAAAAACATGCTACCATTGGCGATCAAAAATTATCTCAGGCTTAAACACTTGCAGGATTGCCTTATCTAATTTTTGATCACCGAAACAGTGCTGATAGTACTGAGTAAAAAATAATTGTATTCAGGATAGGGAGTCTGTAGCCCTACTCAAAAGCTAGCTACGGGTAGCGTCTCTAAGAGTTGCCCCTGCTTTTCAGCCCTGGAAAAAAAATAAATATTAATTTCGAGATTATTGCACGAGAAATAATGCATCCTTACTTCAATCCCCTAAGATAAATCTTAGCGGTTACTCAACACTTAGCACCCCAAAACTTAAAACTGTTTTGTTCTGATCGCTGATAGGATGATTAACTATCGGGGGTTCGGGGCAGTGAAGATTGACCGTCACGGGAAGGCAAAGGTTTTGTCGCCGGAAGAAATCCAGCGTCTATTCACTTCGGGGTTAACCACAGAGCGAGACAGAGCCTTAATAGGCGTGATGCTGTATACGGGTTGCCGCGTCAATGAAGCAGTTACCCTAAAAATTAAAGATGTTTATAACAGCAAGGGACGGATCAGAGCAGAGTTGATCATCCGTAAAGGAAATACAAAGGGAAAGTTAGCTACCCGCAGCATTCCGATTTTGTCAGAACTAAGGTGCTTCCTAGCTACTTACAAACCGACAAACTCCCGTGACGGTTTTTTGTTTCCTGGTCGATGGGGGCGGGGTCACTTGCACTCAGAATATGCAAGCCTAATCTTCCGACAAGCTTGCGAACGTGCCGACATCGAAGGAGCAAGCACACACAGTTGCCGGAGAACCGCACTCACTTTCATGAGCAATGCCCAAATCCCTCTGAGAGTCATCCAAGAAATCAGTGGACATCGCAATTTGGAGCAACTGCAACATTACCTGGAGGTGGAACCATCTCAAGTCCGGGGTGCGATCGCGGCGTTGTCGATGCTATCACCACCATCAATGAGCAGCAACAATCAAGACATACAAAATGCGGATAACACGAAGTTATCAACGGAGTGATAGATCAGGAAATGTGACTTAGTTGATCTAGACAGGAGCATTCACTAATAAAGCTTAAAGTGATTTTTCCCAAAAAGCCATTGACAATTTTATCGGCAACACCTCAAGCCATAGCCAATGATAAAAATGAGGCACAGATTGCTCTTTATTTACGTAGCTGAGTCAAGGCTTTGCCCGCCTTCGACATCGCCGACTTTATCCTTCCACAGGCAATACATCTTCATTCAGTAAGGCATAAAATTCAGGAACTTGAGATTCCACAAGTCGCAGTTCATTTGCCGCGATCGCCTCAAGTTCCAGCACCGTCTCCCAGCGCAAATCCTCAACCCATCGCTTAAGGATGTCCTTAATCGCGTCCACCCCCTGCTTGATACCAGAGCGTAGCATTTCCACGCAATGAAGTAGGGTAGTGCGATCAGTGAAGAGAGCAGAGGGGCAGGGGGGCAGGGGGGCAGAGGGGAAAGAACTTGTACAAATTTCTTCTTTGTTCCTCAACTCCTCAACTCCTCTGCTCCTCTGCTCCTCCGCACAAGTGCTCTCATCTGTAGTATCCTCCCCTTGGCAATGGGAGTTCCCTATAGCATTAGGGGGGGGTGTGGATACGGGCTGCTGATTGGGGTTTACACTATACGCAGCAGGGGTTTGAGCAGCATAATAGGTTCGATTTTCTTTTTGATTACGCTTTTCCACGCGATGAGCAATTACATGCATTGCAAATTCTAATTCCTCTTTAGATAAAGAGAAAAGTTTCACCTGTTGACCCCGTTTACCCTGCTTACGGAAGGTCAACTTTAGTCCCAGCTGCTCGACTAAGGTGGCCAGCAACCAAATAGGTTTACAGTCACTGGGAATAGTAAACCCAAGAATTGCTTTGACGTGAGCAGCACAGTTTTTAGCGATCGCCGTCATCTTGAGCAAAGTGGGGTCATCGGCAGTAAATTCATCACCCTTTACTAAAGAAGTGAGAATTTGATGCAGCCCCAGATTAAACCGCGCCAGCCACCGTGCCGAGTAATTGCCCCAGTCGATGCACAAAGGTAAATTGTCCCGCTCATTGCGGTCTTTTTGGGTGACAATTGTTGGTGGCGTAGGATAAGTTTGCCCAGTTTTGGGGTCAGTAAACGATTCTTCGGGCGGGGCTAAAATGGCCTCAAGTCCAGCAATTGCTCTAATTAAGCGACCACCTTTATCCATTTCTACGAGTGATTCGGTTACTTCGATGCCGTAAGAATCAGAAATGCGGAACTTTTCACATTCAAAAATTTCATTAGGGTCAAGGTAATCTTTGCTTTGACGGGCACGGTACTCGCTCAAAGTAATATTGTTAGCCTTGGCAACAGCCGAATTGTGGGCACTATCCAAAGCTTGTGCTGCTGCTTTTAGACTTTCAAGAGATTGAGGATCTGAATCACTTCCCACATATATAAATGTATTGCCCATTTCGGTGAGGAGCGATCGCAAATCATCACGCAGATTATTGAGAGAATAGTGGCGGTTAGCCATAATTTGGCAATAAGCCTCAAGCGCCCAATCTTTCTCGGCTCCGCGTTTGCCTGTTTGACGGTCAATCCGCAACAGAAAAGCGGTCATTTCATTGGTTTGGAGCAAGCGCTCTTTAATCTTAGTAGCATTAGTATCCTTGTAACCAAAGGGAGGACGCGGGGCCACCCAAATATGAAACGGGACTTTTGGACGATAGCGGTACAGTTGTTGGGCACACTCAGTAGCGGTTTGGGAAACGCCGTGAAACACACCAAATACTAAGTCAAAATGATACTGGGAAATATCGACACCAGTACCGAGACTGGGAGAGGTGAACAAGGCATCAAAGTTTTTGACGGCGTTGGTGATATCTTTGATGAAAGCGACATTCTCATCAGATCCAGAATTATCTGAATGAACAGACCAGATACGCCATTTTTTTGGTGTATGTGATTTTTCGGAGTTAGATTCTTCGTACTTGATAGTAAAGGATTTGTCGAGTTTTTTGATGAAACGCTTACTGTCGCTGGCAACCATGACTTTTTCACCAAGCATCAGCGCTGCCGAAATTTGGGCGACTAGGGCGCTCTCATTATCCCCCTCGTACCAATAAATTGTGCGCTCCCCGTTTCGCCACTCGTTTTTGATAATGTAAGGTACTTCACCGAGTGGTCGCATAGAGCGGAAAAAATCTACAGTTAGGTCATCCATGTGTGCATCAGCGATGACGACCAGTGGCGCGTTGTATACTATATATTCCAGTACCTCCAAAATGGCGGCGCGATGTTGTTTGCAAGTATTACTGTGCAGTAGGTGGGTAAGGTATTGGCAGGCTTCATCTATAAATATGCAGCCGTAGGTGAGAGACTGAGTATTCAGCTTATGCAAGCTGTCAATAGTAATACTAAGGGCTTGGGCCTGCGCTAAACCTGTGTAACCCAAGTCGGAGTACATGGCAGTTTTGAGTCGTTCGGCAAGATTTTTCAGCAAATTTACGCGATGCCCATTGTTGAGGAACCGTGCCTCGGGATTTTGGTCACGCCACCAGCGCATGAGTTCAGTTTTGCCTGTACCCATGTCGCTCCACAAGACTACTAGCCCTTTTTCTGGAAAACGGAAAGACTTTTTGGGATTTTGGGTACTGGGTTTGTGGTCAGGGCAGTCAGAAATTATTAACTCTTGTTTTCCTTCTCCCTCCCCACAGATTGTAGAGCTAACACTTGGGGTAAACAATTTTTCTTCTGCCATATCATAAAGTGGCGGGACAGATGAACATTTTTCCTCCAGATCCGGAATGCAGAGTGCTTGGGTCAAATATTTAATATTGACTGTGACATCCGGTTTGTACTTACTTAGTCCCCATTTCTTAGCCCGATACGAGCGTTGGTAATCGGCAAGTGATTTGGCATCATCTATGATTGCAGTCAGCAGGGCATTGGCATCAACACCGCGACTAACTACAAAATCATCAACACCTTTCTCTGGGCCTGGTAACAGCGCAACTTCACATTCAGAACCAGCCGATTCGATTGCTTTTGCAGTGCGAACAGTGGCTTGAAACACCGACCACCTGGTTTTAGAAGAAGTTTCGTGGTCAAAAAGAATTATGAACTTGCGCCCCGCCTGAGCCATTGGTACTAAGTCAGGATGCAACCGTTCATCAAAATCTTGTTTGCCCACGCGCCCGTTCCAAATTCCAGGGAGTGCGATCGCTACAAACCCTAAACTCAGCAAGCAGGCCGCTTTTTTTTCGCCCTCGCATAAGATAACTGGAATCTCTGGATGTTGCTTTACCCACTCCCAGAAGCTGATTTGTAAATCTTCCTGTTGAGAGTCAATATTCAACTCTTTCTGCTGCCCAATCCCTGACCAAAATATTAGGGGATTAAGTATACCTTTTTTGCACAGTGCTACTAAGTAACTATACCGCACGATTTGCGTTAGCATTCCCTGGTATTGTCCTAGTTGCAAGAGAGTATGGTAGAGAGTGCCATTGCCAAAAGCAGCGTTATTTCGACTTTTAACCCTTAGCTTTTTTCCACGTTTTGCAAAAAGCACTCTTTGAATATCGGAAACGTTATAGCGCTGTGCAACTAGATTCAAAATACAGTTGGGAACATCGAAATAGGTAACGCGGTTGGCTGTCTTAGGTGGCGACTCGTATTTAACTGGTTTACAGGAGTGCCAATCAAAGCGCGGAAAGTTCGGCTTAATCCGCCCCCACTCCATTGCTTGCCAATTGTTGAATGGGTCAAGTGATTGAATCCACGTCCCAC
>JAESGI010000331.1_pt1 | contig 17311 bp, 15 predicted proteins | sample 9269671 | NCBI WGS metagenome assembly JAESGI01 (sample SAMN14515641, study PRJNA621666) | algae metagenome | isolation source: Nostoc indistinguendum CM1-VF10 and co-occurring heterotrophs from gravelly... | place: USA: Clark Mountains, San Bernardino, California | collected 1998-06-05 | reverse complement strand
GTTTTAATGTTTGTGGTGCTAATCTCGCCACACGCTGATTCCTTTTTATAACTCAAAACAACTTTAATTGTACTTACTTATTATCTCATCATAATGGTTCATTAACTTACGCCGTTTTGTACTAGTGGTAGGGTTAATAAAAGAAAATCCTTTGACCTCTATAGATTCAGAAGCATCTAGAAGTATATTGCTCGCGCTTGCTTGTGTAAATGTTTTGCTATTTATAGCTGCTCCATCTTCAAAGCTCAAACGCTTAGTTGAAACTACAACATCACCTACACTTCCTCCCAAAGTTTCTATTTCAACTCCACTAGGGATCATTCCATCGACAGAAGTACCACTTAATTGAAGTAAATTTGAAGCCTGTATATTTATACCGCTTCCAGTCTGTGCGCCTTGATTTTGAATCAACGCAACCGAGCCTTCAGTCAAAAAAATTTGTTTTCCTACTAGTTGAACGGCACTACTTCCAGAGCCGCTAGCATCTACCAATGCTCGTTTAGACAGTTCGATATTTTGAAAGTTTTGTAACCCCTCATATCCGAATACCCAACCGGAGGTTGTCGGATTTAAGGTAACTATTCCATTACCAACGCTACCAAGTTCTACCCGTCCTCCTGGTGCTGTCAAATTGCCTCCTTCTAAAGCAATGCCACCCCCTATCAAGGCTAAGGTTTTCTGCGGCAAAACCCGCAGACCATTGTCGCTAGCACCTGCCCCTGAAATGGGTGAAAACAAGGAAGAAATACCCAAGGTATGTCCTGAACCTTGTACACGGATTTCACCAGTATTGTTTTCTAAGTTCAAACCTATGGGTGCGCTTACAGTTAAAAGAGGAGCAATTTGAGTCTCAGTAGTACTAAACTCTGTTCCATTAGCAAACTTTAAGCTACTAGCTGTACTTGCTAAAAAAGAACCGCCAATGTTCAAGCTGGCATTGGAACCAAAAATAATGCCATTGGGATTAAGCAAAAAGAGGTTAGCTGCACCGTTAGCTCGAAGTAATCCGTCAATGTTAGAAATAGACTTACCTGTTACCCGGCTAATAATGTTTTGAATGTCTCCTGCATTGTTGAAGTAAACTGTTTTCCCAGTGGGGATGGAAAACTGGTCAAAGCTATGTAACAGATTGTTACCTGCTCTAGTTCCTCCATTGATAATGCTAATATCACTATCAACAGTAATGCCGGAATTGACAGGTAGCGTTGAATCTGGGATGATTTGTGCTTTTACTACTCCAGAATTCAACAAGCAAATCATTATGCTTACTTGGATAACTTTGGGAAAACTGAATATTTTCATGTTAATTATATAATCTTAATTTTCAGCTTCCAACTAAGGAGGAGAGACTTGGAAAGATAAAATCATGTATTGTAGTAATCCACGGCGACTAAGCCTCTCCAACCCTCTAGTTGCCCGGTAAGTTTCCTCATCCCCTTCTCGCCGCATTAATGAGTTAACTACTGGGTAAGTTGGTAAAGTATTACGAGTAATATTCTCTGTTTTTACTAGCTCAAAACCTGTAGCTTCAGCTAAATTTTTGTACTCGAAAATAGGACAAAAATTAACAGATCGAGAGCCGTAAGTACGAACAATAAGAGTTTTAATAGCTTTTTCTATTAATTTCCAGGTTCGGTAAAAAGCCTCAATAGGAATAAAATCACAAATCGTTAATCTTCCTCCTGGACGTAAAACTCGCCTTGCTTCCTTAAAGAAATTTTCGCGGCTAGAGAAAGCAAAAATAGACTCTACTGCAAAAACTACATCAAAATAACCATCAGGGAATGGTAACTGGCAAGCATCAGCGTAAATAAATTCTATGTGATTATCCGGTAGAGCCTGTACTATTGTTTCAGCTCTAGATAGCTGTTCTTTATTAATATTTATTCCGACTAAATGCATATTACAAAAACGTTCATTGAGAGTAGCAATGGTTCCTCCAAATCCACAGCCTACATCAAGAATGCTTAAACCATCCTGTACTTCTGCAACGTCAGTAACGAGACGAGATAAGTTCTCTGCCGCTACAGCAAAATCTGCAACCGAACCATTAGCTTGAGTTGGGTCAGACCAATAACCCCAATGTAAATGGCGACCAAAAGCTAAAAGCGCATCAGCATCTCCTTCAGAAAATTTTTGTGGCAAGCTATCAAAGTAAGCTACACTAACTGAATTATTATTGCCGTCGCTCAAAATTTTTCTCCTTTACGTGAATAAGTACGTAGTCTGAATTTGATTTTTTTCTTCAATAGTTGTAATATTTACTTCTATTTTACGTAGCTCTTGTTAAATAAGGACAGAACAGATATGACCTTATTTAAGCAAAAGATGGAAAATAGCTCAAAAAAATTAGTGTTGATAGATATTACAGTGTTATTGAGAATAGTCTGAATTTACAAGATATTGATAGTATACAGCAATCAATAACATGTCAATACTTTTGGAAGAAAAAACTACTATTTTGGTAATAATTATCTGCTTGATGAAAACTAATATAACGGTATAATTAGCTACTATAAAATTATAGCTATATTGTATAGTATAATTGAAATTTTTAGTTCCTTTGTAACCTTGGGACAGGCTGAGAATCACATCAAAGATTACCTCAGCGATCGCACAAAGAATAACATTACCTGGAAAAGTGAATGGAGCTACTGCAACTTTAATGATTAGCGTGATAGTAATCGGGGCAGAGAGCAAAAAGCTTACCACTAAGCTAGCACTAATGGAAAGAAACTAGTAACGACCGAGATAACCCAGGCGAAATTCTAACAACGACTCTTGTACTCCAAACAAAGTCATCCAAAATGCAATACCCGCTGTCAAATAATCAAGCATTAGCCGTTGTTTTATCCGTGTGTTGAAGAGGATATTTTCTAAAATACGCTCAAATAATAGGCATTTTGCAAAAGTAACAAATGCTAAGAAGTTTAGTATTTTGCTGTTGTGGTGGCTCTGGTATGGTGGTTTTTTAAAAAGTCTTATATTTGGTAGCGCCTTAAGACTGCAAAATATAAAAAGCAATGGAAAACCCCATCCAAGGTATTGTTAGGGGTAAAGATAAGAAACACTATATTCAATGATGACACAACTCGATATTTGTTCAACTACTATCAGCCTGGAGGTGGAATAATGAATAAACCACCATCTAAACGCAAGAAAATTACCCCCGCGACATCTGAGGAACCAAAGCTAGCAACCGACCCTGCTCAGGAAAATACTTCTTTGCACGAAAACCCAGCTTCAGCAACTATCACAGTGACGGCTGTTGAAGTAAAAGAGTTGACCGAGCAAGAACAAAGCTTACGCTTTCAATTGGAACGCCGTGTAGAACGTGCATTTTTAGAAGCGGGTCAGGCGTTAATGGAGTTGAGAGACAGGCGGCTATACCGTTCCACGCACCGAACTTTTGAGGAATACTGCCGCGAACGCTTTGGTTACAGCCGTGATGCAGCGTACTTGAAGATTTCGGCTACTGTTGTTTACGAGAATCTTCAAAAGTTTTTGCCGACCAATGGTCAGCAAATTCCAATGCCGACCAACGAACGACAACTGCGGTTTTTGGCAAAAGCTGAGTTGGAACCGACTGTACAAGCGAATGTATGGCAACAAGCAGTAGAGCAAGCTGGCAATAAGATTCCTTCTGGTCGGATAGTGAAAGATGTTGTGGATAGGATACGCGAAAGCACGAAAGTACCCAATCCTCACCACATTGGGGAAGTATGCATTCTTCTGCCTAAAGATAACCCAGACTTGAGAGGTAAAGCGGGTTATTGGGGAGTAGTTAGCCATGTTGGAGAATACAATTGTACACTCCAGACATGGGACGGCGACTACACTGTAAAAATCGAACAGATGAAATCACTGAAATTACTTGATGAAGATTGCTTTTTTATGCAGCAGTTGTGTGTGAGGTTACGGCAGTTGCATCAAGTGGCTAGCCGTGACGAGGCTGTAGATTGGCTGTTGCAGGGGTTGGGGAAACAAGCTAAACCTTATTTATCTTCGTTGCAGGCAAAATTGCTGGCGGTTGTGGAACGGGAGTACAAAATCGAGTGGAGGCAACAGAAATGATGGTGCAGTTAGGAAACAATAATTTAATGCAACAAAGTTCACTAAACTCGTTTAGTTTCAAATATTTCTCGCCACAATTCAAATTCCGGACAATTGCACCAAAGGGTAACGAACCCATCAAAAAGTTTAGTTTCTGAATTTTTAACTCCCCTTGGGAGAACTTGGATCAAGATAGGAATATCCAAATCACATTTCCAATTTTCTATTTCTTTCTGAAGTTGGGCAATAGTGTCTTGATGGAATCCTCGGTCGTTGTTGGAACACTGAACAAGTAAACATCCATTATCAGAATCTTTGACTCGCTTGATCGAGAAATTAATCTGTGTCCACATTGATTGTACTTCATTGAAAATATTAGGCAAACCATAGTGATTGCCTAATATTGCCTTTCGGCGTTTCGATTCACCCATAAGTCCCCCTCAACAATACAAATTTTGACAAGGATGACGAAGAAGATAAAGAATCTTCTGACGACGAGTAAGCTCTGTAGCGCTCAGATTAACCCTCTGGGGGTTATTAACTACTAATACTATTGTAACGATAAATCAAGGGTTTAAAGTATTTTGCAGTTGCAAGGATTGGGGATTTTACTAAACCTTATCTGTTATCCTTGCAGGTAAAATTCCTCTGCGGTTAATTCACCAACCATCTGGGGAATTATGGAGGTAGAAATAGAAAATCAAATTAAAACTTCTTCATTTCTTTGAATTATTCATTAATTTTTGCAATCTCTGAATATTTTCTGGTATGACATTAAAAACTTTTGTGTCATTTCTGCTACTTGTAAGCGATTATTTGCTTATTCAAGTATGCTGTTAATTAGCGGTTGCACCAACTTTTTAACATATATCAATCATGAAACAAAATGCACTAGCACTCCCCAAAACTTGGTCATCATCCATGATTGCAAAAGAATTGCCAGAAGAGGAAATGGGAATTTGAGGAGGTGTCACAAAAGAATAAAAAGCGTAGCTTGCTGCCAACTCTTGGAGACGCTCTGCGCGTTCGGCATCGCACTGGCGCATGATTTTTTTTGAAATATTTTTTAGTCTCGGTGTTTTTATCCTTTTTTTTTCATTCTCCATAAATTTTAGTTATTGTTTCCTCTCCCCATTCCTTCAATTCCTCTGAGGGTACGCTTTCTGACTTTCTTTGCCGTCGAACCAACGTTAAATTAACTTAACTCTCCACTGAACCATAGTTTGACAAGGAGTGATGAACATGGCATCTATTAACGGTACTTTTAGTAACGACAATCTGACTGGAACTCCAGAAACTGATTCCATTTTCGGCGATTTAGGTGATGACATTCTTGATGGTCTTGATGGTGATGATGAGTTTGTCTTCAACAATGTAATAGATGTCCTCGTTTTTGATTCTGAATTTTCACGGGATGTGTACGTCTATAGTACTGATGGTTTTGACATCATTAAAAACTTCTCTTGGCCTAAGTATAGTATTATCAATATTGACCCTGTAAATTACAATCGTAAGTATATAAATATAAATTCACGTATAGATTCTAACGGATCACCCGATGTATTTAGCCCAGGAAAAACCGAATCCATCTACGGCATCACAGGTTCTGACACAATCCAAGGAAGCTCGGCAGACGAGATTATTTATGGTTTGGAAGGCAACGATGTACTGTATGGCAACGATGGTTACGATATACTCTATGGTGATTCGGGCAATGACAGTCTTTACGGTGGTGCAAATGCTGACAAACTGTACGGTGGTTTGGGCAATGATTATTTGAATAGCCGAGAAGACTTGGGCGGTGGCAATGTACTGTATGGCGAGGAAGGGGATGACATCCTTGATGGCGGTGAGGTGCTTGATACCTTAATTGGTGGAACTGGCAACGACACTTATATTACTTTTGCATTCGGGTCTGGGGGCGATGTACTCAGCGATCTGTTTATCAATAGTAAGATTATAGAATACTTAAATGAAGGAACCGATACGGTTAAGTCTTCGTCCAGCTACAAATTGGGTGACAACCTAGAGAACTTAGTTCTCACAGGTAGCGAGGATATTAATGGCATAGGCAACGCCCTGGACAATCGAATTGAGGGAAATGTCGGTCAAAACTTTTTGGTTGGCGGCGATGGCAATGACTACTTGCTTGGCTATGGGGACTACGACATTTTGGTTGGCGAGGCTGGTAACGACACACTCGTTGGCGGTGCTGGTAATGACTTCTTAAATGGGGGTTCTGGTAGCGACTTTTTAAATGGCGGTGCTGGTAACAACACACTCACAGGCGATGCTGGTACTGATACATTTGTCTTCAACTTCAGGTCTGAAGGCATTGACATGATCAAGGACTTCAGCTTCTGGCAGAGCGACAAAATTCAGATTTCCGCAATTGGGTTTGGCGCTACTTCCACTAACGAGTTCAGTTACAACCGCAACACTGGTGCTTTGTCCTTCCGGGGAACCCAATTCGCCACTCTTGAGAACAAGCCTAGTTTCATACCCACTTTCGATATTGAGCTTGTCTCTGAGGTCTAACCTCTTCAATTATTTTGGTCTTGTAGCGCCTAACTAAACCCAAATTTTAGACACTCACTTTAAAGGCAATGACCCCACTTAGAGAATTTCTAAGCGGGGTATTAATTGAGTATGGCTACTATATCTTCTTCGCTGTCGAAAATTTCCTCAGTTTCATCAATAATTATCAAATCACTTCATAAAAACTTTACAAATATCCTTTAAGGAGACTTTTCTCGTGTTCTCTCAAAGCTTATTGCATCAGTGGTGGCAGTTGAGGTTGGCAAGCTTATTGGCTTTAATTGCAGCGATCATAGGAGCAAACGAGTGTACCTTAGCCCAGATAGTACCCGATAACACATTAGGTCAGGAAAATTCTGTTGTTACACCTTCTCCTAACTTTGAGCTGATAGGCGGTGGAGCAACTCGGGGGGCCAATCTATTCCACAGTTTTGAGCAGTTCAACGTTAAAGAAGGAGGACGAGCTATTTTCATAAATCCTTCTGGGATTGAGAATATTATTAGTCGGGTGACAGGGGGTAACCGCTCCGAGATTTTCGGCAGGCTCGGTGTCTTAGGTAGTGCTAACCTGTTTCTAATTAATCCCAATGGGATTATCTTTGGGCCGAATGCCCAACTTAATATAGGAGGTTCGTTTGTAGCAACAACAGCAAATGCCATCCGGTTTGGTGAACAAGGCTTGTTCAGTGCCTCGGCTCCTAATTCTCCCCCACTCCTAACGGTCAATCCCTCAGCTTTGCTATTCAATCAAATTGCTAAATCAATTACCAATCAATCTACAACAGGTCTGCAACTTTCTGCGAATCAAAGTTTGTTGTTGGTAGGTGGTGATGTGAACTTAGAAGGGGGGAAATTGTCCGTTCTCAATGGTCGAGTCGAATTGGGAGGATTAGCAGGAGAAGGAACGGTAGGGCTAAATATAGATGACAAAAATCTGCGTTTGAGTTTTCCTGATAATGTAGCGCGAGCAGACGTATCCCTCACCAAAGGAGCTACAGTTCAAACCAGTTTTGAACGAGGTGTCGGTTCTCAACTAGGCACCGGCGATATCCTCTTACAAGGTAGACGTGTCACAATCGCTGATGGTTCACAGATTGTAGCTAATAACACAGGAGCTGAACCGGGAGGGACACTTATCGTCCGCGCCTCCGAGTTGGTGGAAGTCCTTGGAGCAAGCCGCCTGTTAGCTGAAACTTTTGGTGTCGAAACTGGTGGAGATTTGACGATTGAGACTGGGAAGTTGATTATCCAGGATGGGTCAGAGATAGCAGCTGGTACTTTTAACTCCGGACAGGGGGGGACTATAACTGTAAGAGCCTCTGATTCGGTGGAACTGAGTGGAACATCGGCTGATGGTGCGAATTTTAGCAGGATCATAACTCAGACTGATGGTGCCGGAAATGCCGGTTCGGTGAGCATTGAAACTGGGCAATTGATTGTTCAGGGTGGGGCACAAGTCTCAACTGCTAGTGCTAAGACTAGTTCCGGACAAGGAGGACTATTGTTTGTAAAAGCCTCTGATTCGGTGCAGCTGATTGGAACATCAACATTAGCTGAGAATCCGACACCTAGTGGTCTGTTTGCTTTGGGGGAAGGTTCCGGCAAACCTGGAGATTTGACGATTGAAACTCGCTTATTTATTGCCCGGGATGGGGCAAGAGCCTCAGCTTCCAATTTAGGCTCGGCTCAGTCGGGGGGGACGTTGAGTGTGACCGCTTCCGAATCAGTTCAACTAATTGGAACATCGGCAAATGGTCAGGACAGAAGCGGCTTGCTTGTTGGAAGCACAGGTAGTGGAACTGCCGGAGAATTGACAATTAAAACTGAGAAATTACAAGTTCTGGATGGAGCATTTGTGTCTGCCCGTACTGGGGGCGAGGGACGAGGAGGAAGCATAATGGTGAATGCTTCTAACTCTATAGAGCTAAATGGTACCTCAGCCGACCGTCAGATGCCCAGCCTCTTGACAACTGAAACCACAGGCGTGGGAGATGCTGGGAATTTAATGATTGAAACTGGGCAGTTGACTATCAAAAATGGCGCACAGATAACCAGTAGCAGCACAGGACTCGGAAGAGCAGGTGATTCTCAAGTAGAAGTAAGCTCTCTGAGTCTTGACCAGGGAAGTATTACCTCGCAAACGACATCGGGTAATGGAGGAAACACTAATCTATCAGTAAAAGACCTCTTACTCCTACGCCATGGTAGTAAAATATCCACCACCGCAGGCACAGCACAACAGGGTGGAGATGGTGGTAGTATCAATATTAACTCTAAATTTATTGTTGCTATCCCCAAAGAAAACAGTGACATCAGCGCTAATGCTTTTTCAGGTGCAGGTGGGAGAGTGGATATCAAAGCGAATGGCATTTATGGTATTGAGTTTCGTGAAAGTCCAACTCTCTTGAGTGACATCACTGCTAGTTCAGAATTTGGTACACAAGGTACTGTACAACTCAACACGCCTGGTATCGACCCCAACAGTGGCTTAGTTGAGTTACCCACAATCGGTGTAGAAACTAAAGTAGCGCAAGCCTGCAATAGTCAAAGTTATGCTCAAAGCAGCTTTATCATTACCGGACACGGCGGTTTACCACCCAATCCTATTAAGGATGTCCTAACTGGCGACGCAGTAGAAGTAGGTTGGGTGTCGCTCAAGCCTAGCAGCGATGGCTTTGGTGAGCTACGCCCACTTAGCAATCCACCTGTTACTACTAGGGCAGTTACTACCACACCAGAACCTATTGTAGAAGCAAGTGGATGGGTGATAAACAAAAAGGGAGAGATAGTACTTACAGCTAATGTAACTGCCGGGGGTCGTGGTTCATGGCAGAAAGATGTACCTTGCAGTACAACTCATGCTCATCAGTAAATGCTGTTTATAAGCGGTTGTTGACCTATTAGAATATTCTGTTAAGGGAACTCCAAAAAATAAATTATCCCAATTTCTGGATTCAATACGACTGTTCCTCCCCTGCTCCCTGCTCCCCTGCCCTAAACGCGGTGGAATATTTTTTTAGTTGGAAGTCCCTAATTAGCGGTTATACGCCGTCGAACTCACGTTAAATTAACTTAATTCTGCACTGAACCATAGTTTGACAAGGAGTGATGGACATGGCATCTATTAACGGTACCCTTGGTAACGACAATCTGATTGGGACTCCAGAAACTGATTCCATTTTCGGCGATTTAGGTGATGACACTCTCATCGGTAGTGATAATGATGAGTTTGTCTTCAACAACGTAATTGATGTCCTCGTTTTTGATTCTGGCGTGTACGTCTATAGTAGTGATGGTCATTTTGGTTGGTGAGGCTGGTAACGACACACTCGTTGGTGATGCTGGGAATGACTTCTTAAATGGGGGTTCTGGTAACGACTCCTTAAATGGCGGTGCTGGTAACAACACACTCACAGGCGATGCTGGTGCTGATACATTTGTCTTCAACTTCAGGTCTAAAGGCATTGACATCATCAAGGACTTCAGCTTCTGGCAGAGCGACAAAATTCAGATTTCCACAATTGGGTTTGGCGCTACTTCCACTAACGAGTTCAGTTACAACCGCAACACTGGTGCCTTGTCCTTCCAGGGAACCCAATTCGCCACTCTTGAGAACAAGCCTAGTTTTATACCCACTTTCGATATTGAGCTTGTCTCTGAAGGACTAACCTCTTCAATTAGCTAAAAACAGTACAATTTTTTGTGAAGATTAAAAAATCAATTTAGCGCCGCTCACTACGTGTGTATAAGAAAGTGTCGGATTTCCACCTAATAGTGGGACAGTTAAACTCTTCAATTTTTGAGAGTTGTACATTAAAGAATTGTTGTCCAGTTTAAAGAGCTAATTGTCATTGGCTAAAATCGAATGGCACTAAGAAAAGCCGAAACGCTTGTGTATTAAGCAGTTTGCAACTGCTTTCGTAATTCATGCCGGGGTTTGGTCATTAAGAGATAAGCTTTCGGGCGGCGTTTACGGACTCGTGGTTCGTTTCTAGCAGGACGGTCAGGAACAGCCTTGTGAGCGATAACTTTGAGTAAAGTACGATAAATTTTAAGACGTTTTGTTGAAGTTGCGGCTAATAATTCGGGAATAAAGTTATTTAAATGATGGCGAGTACCTTGCAGTGATAGGCGTAACGGAGGAGTAGTGTAAGTAGTACCTGCCGACCACATCAAACCGCGAAGTAGATTGTAAGCTAGCAAATAAACGTAAATTTCTTTACGTACCATTGAGGGAGTTTTACAGCGCAAAATATCCATCCCCAAAGTAGTTTTAAGATGTCTCAAATCCAATTCAACATCCCAACGTTTACCGTAAATTCCAACAATTTCGAGAGTAGAATAAGTTGCTTTATCTAAAAGAGTAGTAATTAAGCTGACTTGTTGAGTGCGAAAACCAGGAATAATAACGTAGTAGTAAACTTCTCGCACAGTGATGGAAGAAGGTAGAGCATCAAATTCATCTTTATTCAATCCTTTTGGACAACTTTTAGGCTTATACCAAGTAACTAATTTGTCGCAATCTCCAACAATTTTGCCTTTTCGCATGGTTGTTGTGCGAGATTGATGCTTCCGAAATATAGCATCACAACCGAGTTTGGTAATCGTAACCATATCGGCATAAGCGCAAAAAGCTCTATCCCCTAAAAGTACATCATTGGGTTTGATAAAACTGTACAACCTCCTCGCTAATTTAATATCATGAGTGTTCAAAACGTCTATGCAAAGTGCAGTAGCGGCTCCTGTAACTAAACTGAATATCACACCAATTTTGGCAATAGGGAACCCACATCCCGGCTTCTGACTACTGGTTTGAGGGTATTCTTTTTGGTTCTCTACAGTGTCAGGCATGGAAACTGTTGAACCATCTATTACTTTTACATCTCGACCACACCATAAATATTCTTTTGTAACTTTTTCTTCTAAATCTTGTGCCGTTGAGTTGAAAAGTTTCTCTAATAATTTTTTGACAGCCTTGCCCTAGCTTGACAATATCCGCTTGTATCTGTTGACGGAATTTCTACTTCTTCACCAGCTAAATGAGCAATTATTTTACTCACAGCATTATGGCAAGTTTTATCCGTATCTAAAACCTGCGATAAAAATGTCCATAACGTTATAAATGGGTCAAATAATCGCTTTTTATATTTGATTTTTAGCTCAGATATTGCAAGTCTTACCATCGATTCCGGCAATAGTTATTTGAAAGGTAAACCTAAACTTTGGTTAAATTTATCCTTGAGGATTTGTACTCTTAGTGTCACAGTAGTAGTAATTTTGGTTTTGGTTTATTCGTCTTGTAGACAGTATTTCACGGACGAGTAAGCTTTTTCTAACTCCAAAAAATTTTTAGGCAACTGTACATTATCTTCTCTTCATGAGCGTTCGTCCTTGACGTTGCCGTTCGCGCAGCGTCTCCGACAGGGGAAGGCATCGCAGCTACTTATGCCGTTAATTACTGCGCTCTCTGGCATTAAAAGTAAAAGCTGTAACCCCTATTTTGCATACCTTAGAGCTTTTCAAGCGTGCCATTCGGAAATAAGACCAATCATGAGTACTCAGCCCACTATTCTTGTTCTCGGTGCAACAGGCAAAGTCGGTGCAAAAATCGCACAGATTTTAGCCCAATCAGGTGATGTCAAAATCGTTGCAGGAGTGCGTTCTCCTAACAACCTTTGAACACTTTTACTGAAGCCTTGGAAGCTTTTAGATTTTTCGATTGGTTGACCCTAAATCGTGACCTGTTTGCTGCGAATATCGCCAGTTTGGGTTACATTTGGGCTTAATTTTTGTTTAAGTCCCGGTAGTGTCTGTTGAGTTTTCAGTTCCAAAGCATTAACTTTTTCGCAACCTAACCACGGGAATTTATCACCAGGACACCTTGCTAAACTCGCGCTCTGACCACGCCCAATAAACCTCGCCAATTTATCACCACTTCGCCACTGCCACACCGCCCAAATTCACATCGCTAAACTCGCAACTGCTAGGTGCGATCGCAGTAGTTTAAGAATTCGTATGTAAAGTTTTGTAATAAATTTAAATTACTGCGTAAAATTTGAGTTCTAGGCTGATGGTTAATTAGCGGTTACAACCTGCTTATTAACAGATATATATCAATTATGAAACCTGCCCCAGTAACCCATAAGCTTCTCTAGGCTTTCCTAAACCTTCCTAATCTTCCCAATCGCCTACAACACCCAACGCAAGACAATCTAAAGATAGACATAAAGCATCGGGCGTTGTAGGCGATTGTGGCAGGAGTGGGAGCATTTGCGATCGCCCCTCCCCTCTTCATCCCCAGATACCCAATACCCCACTTAAATCACGAGTGGGGTAATGAGTGCGATTCTAAGGGTGTGTATGATGTTGGCTGTGGGATTCTATAACCCCATATTTGCTAGATATCCACCCGCAGTTATACAACCCATTCCAAATCCTTCCATACAATCTAAAAGGTTTGAGGATGCTACGCATTCATTGCATTACACTCCATTCCTACATCGCCTTTATGCGCGGTTGTAGGTTTTTTAACCTCTCCCCAACCCCGTTAAAACACCTCCCCAACGCGTTGTAACCATCCAATCTTCCCAGTTTACTTATGAGAATCTTGCTTATTAAGAAGGTGGTTTCTTATAAACAAGATTCTGATAAATGAAGAGCAGCGCGTCGCGATAATCATCTTTCCCCCGAATCTTGATACCCTTGTGCTGCTAGTCTTAAAGAATATACTGCTGTTTTTCTTTATATTACGAGTAGCTAGCGAGGATCAAATTTTAAATATGGCTTTTGAGCAAATCGAAGCATTTTTAAAGAAAATGCAGTCTGAACCTGAACTTAAAAACGAGGTGCTTGCAGCATCAACCGCAGATGATGTTGCGCGAATAGCACTAAAGCTTGGTTTTGAATTTTCAGGTGATGAATTATTGAGAATGTCAGGTAAGAAAGTTGGCAGCATTACTGTTAGAAAAACTGATCTTCCTGGAGAGTACAACTAGGGGTCACGCGAGAATTTTTGAAGAAGGCAGCTATGCTGAGGGCAGAGGGCAGAAGGAACAATCGAATGGGGATTCAGACCCCAATCAATTGTTGGCGCCGTGTAGACGGCGGGGCTTTAAACCCTTGTTCCATGATTGTCACCGGCAGAGGGCTGGAAGCAGTATTCCCTTCTGCCTTCTCCCCAGGACGAGGAATGGTTACGCCATCGCCTCTTGCCTTCAACATTGCTATTTTTTGAATAAACATTGGGAAATAAGTATAAATACTTATTTTTTATAAGTTACCCGCACCAGTTCCGCACCACTACCCGCACCAAAAAGAACGCAATATCAAGGGTTCCGGACCACCCGCACCACTTTCAATAGGTTTTAAAAAACTTTGGTGAAAAATTGCAGAAAATATTTTCAAAAAAAATCTAATATAAAAGAACTCTTGCATAAATATTTTGTGGTATGATTAATGGTTATTTTAATTTCAGTCCTTGGCAATTAAAATAGTCAGAATTTATCAATTTCTTCGATTAAGTATTATCTAGCGAACGCTAACTAAATAAATTGGCAGCAAACGTATCCGCTCAATAAATCGGGGTAGTGCAAAAAATAAAAAGTAGATAGATGCACATAGCGTCGTAGAATATATTACATGGCGCAAAAGCAATCTCCAGAAAAACAAGTAGAGGCATTGTTGCAAACCATTGACCCATCAGAGTTTGCAGATGAATCATTGCGACATACATTAACTGTTCTGCTAAACGTAATAGAGCAGCAACAATTAGAGATTAAAGAACTACGTGAAGAAAACCAAAAATTACGGGACGAAAACAATCGTCTTAAAGGTGAACAGGGGAAACCAGATATAAAGAGCAATAATCCTAAAGGTTTCAAGAGCAATCATTCATCAGAGAAAGAACGATATACTCCAAAAAAACATACTAAAAGTAGCAAAAATCAGAGTATAAAAGTAGACAGGACAGAAATTCTTGATTACTCATCGAGTGAGTTACCATCCGATGCACAGTTCAAAGGCTATGACGAGGTAATCATTCAAGATATTTCACTCTTAACTGATAACGTATTATTCCGGAAAGAAAAATATTACTCGCCAAGTGAGGGAAAAACATATTTAGCATCTTTACCACCTGGTTATGATGGAGAATTTGGACCAGGAATAAAGGCTTTAGTGATGAGCCTATATTATGGTGGCAATATGACCCAAGGTAAATTGCTGGAATTTTTGGAGAATATTGGGATCTCAATGTCCTCCGGCTATTTATCAAATCTACTAATTAAAAACGCACTCTTTTTTGAAGCGGAATTTAATCAAGTCTATACATCTGGGTTAGAAAGTAGCTCATGGCAACATATAGACCAAACAAGTGCCCGTGTTAAAGGAGTAAATCAGACCACGAATGTAATTTGTAATCCTTTTTACACAGTCTACTCAACTACAGCAAAGAAAGACCGATTAAGCGTAATAGGAGTCTTGCAAAACACACAAGAGCTGGAATACGTTCTGGGGGATCTGACTTACGAGTTGCTCACAAGTTTTAATGTCCCAACTAAATGGCACAATCAAATTAAATTGTTACCTCAAGAAAAAGTTTTTACGCAATCAGAGTTTAATTCATTACTGGATACGTATTTAAGCAAGCTAGGTAATCAATACCGCACTCGTGTTTTAGAAGCTGCGGCAATTGCGTTCTATCATCAGCAATCGGAAATACCAGTGATAGAATTTCTGGTCTGCGATGATGCACCCCAATTCAAATTAATCACAGATAATTTGGCTTTATGTTGGGTACATGAAGCAAGACATTATAAAAAGTTAAGTCCATTTGTGGGTTTTTATCAACAAACGTTAGACAAATTTCTCGGGGAATTTTGGGATTACTACCGAGAATTAGTAGCTTACAGAGATTCCCCAAACCCAGACACAAAACAGGAATTAAAGTCTAAATTCTGGAAGTTATTTGGTACTGAAACTGGATATAAACAATTAGATGAGCGCAAAAAATTAACAGCAGCAAAAGAATCAGAACTGTTGCTAGTCTTGTCACATCCAGAATTACCGTTGCATAATAATCCGGCGGAATTAGCTGCTAGGACTATGGTGCAGCGACGAAAAATTAGTTACGCAACTCAAACGAGTGAAGGTACTAAGGCGTGGGACATTTTTATGTCTCTTGTTGCAACTACTCGTAAATTGGGAATAAGCTTTTTTGAGTACATACATGACCGGATTTCTCTGTGTTGTAAAATTCCGGAATTGGATATTATTATTCGAGAAAAATTCTCTCAATCGCCTCAAACTTTATAGTAAAGCGCTTGCTTGTATTTACAATGCCTACCTTAGAAAAATATAGTTAACTCTCATGAAATCGGATGCTAGCAACTCTTCTTACTTTTATTCGCTACCCCGACTTATTGAGCCGATACCAGCAAACATCATTTCAGCAATTAATCAATCACTGAAACTATTTAATATATTTGATTTTTTACTCCGATTTATAGGGCTAATTCGTGATTATAAAGTCCGGCGATCAAATTCGACCTTAAACCAAAACGTCGGTGACGATTTCGATATCTATAATCCAAAATTTTAAAGATTTTTAGACGACGATTAACGTGTTCAACTGTGATTCTTAATCGATTGAGTTCTCGATTATATTTCTTCTGTTCTTTCGTCAACTTTTTTCCTTTCGGTTTTTTAATCGGTATTTCAGTTAATTGATGAATTTTAGTAATTCCTTGATAGCCCTTATCCGCTATAACTTTGAGTAATTCTCCAAACTTTACTCCACTGCTTTTAAATAGTCTAAAATCATGAATTCTCCCTTTACCATGCCCTAAACAGATTATTTGACTACTTTTTTGATGGATGACCAACTGCGTTTTTAAAGTATGTTCTCCTTGTTTCCCGCTAAAAAATATTTTTTGTCTTTTCTGCGGTCTTTCAATTGGACTTTCCATGACATCCATCACAACTAAATCTTCTTCAGATGACATTTTCCACAATTCTTTTTTACCAGGCAGACTAAACTTTCTCGACCTAATTAAAATATTTTCAATTTGATAAACTCTCCGACAGACTGCGGATTCGGAAAGCCCCCAGTCTAATCCAATATGATAATAAGTGCGATACTCTCGCCAATATTGGATAACCATTAGAACTTGGTCTTCAATAATTAGTTTAGGAGGACGACCTGATTTATTTTTATTTTGCTCATCAGCTTTAACTAAACTAACCATTAACTCAAAGGTTTGACGACTTACTCCAGTGAGTCGTTTAAATTTTTTTGAAGTCAGCTGTTTGGCTCTCCAAAATTCCACTGTTTATTATTGTCCTAATCGTAAATTGTCAAACCTCTAATTATATCACAAAAGACTTTTGCAAGAGTTCTAAAGAAAATTCTAGCTGAAAGCGGGTTGTTCATTTTCAAGCCCGACAAGTCTATTCAAGACGGCCGGGAAACTGTGAGGTGGACTGTCAAGAATTTACATGGAAGCAGAATTAGGGACTTTTGGGAGAAAGCGAATGCTGAAAATCAACAACCAGATTCTGAAAAACGAGAATCAAATGCTGGGGATTCAGAGATAGATCCCACATTCCGCACCCTAACTGTCACACATCAACAAAAAGCTGACAGAGTAGTACACAAGAACTAAGTTCGATTCAAAAGTTAAGAGCCTTAATGATAATAAATAGCATTAAGTAGAGGATTTGG
>JAESGI010000330.1_pt1 | contig 17352 bp, 15 predicted proteins | sample 9269671 | NCBI WGS metagenome assembly JAESGI01 (sample SAMN14515641, study PRJNA621666) | algae metagenome | isolation source: Nostoc indistinguendum CM1-VF10 and co-occurring heterotrophs from gravelly... | place: USA: Clark Mountains, San Bernardino, California | collected 1998-06-05 | reverse complement strand
CTTGATCGGCGCGTTCAGGGTGATCTGACCGCGGTCGACCGAGAAGCCGTCATTGCTCAGCGCCTCGGCGATGTCGCGGGTCGAGACCGAGCCGTACAGCACGCCCGATTCGCCGGACTGACGCAGCATCACCACCGAGTGGCCGTCGAGCGTCTCGGCGACCGAGTCGGCCTCGCGCTTCAGCTCGAGATTGCGGGCCTCGAGCTGGGCGCGCTGGTTCTCGAAGCGCTTCTTGTTCTCCTCGGTCGCGCGCAGGGCCTTGCCGCGGGCGAGCAGGTAGTTGCGGCCGTAGCCGTCGCGCACGCGCACGGTCTCGCCCATCTGGCCGAGCTTGGCGACGCGTTCGAGCAGGATCACTTCCATGGTCTTTCTCCTTGATGTTCGTCGATAGGATTGATGTCAGGCGGTAGGCGGCGTCGACGATCTGCGCCGGCGCAAGTCGATCAGCGCGTCGGCAATGCCGAGCAGCGCGAGGAAGGGGAACACCGTGATCAGCATGATCAGCAGCGCCAGATAGACCGCGAACAGGGTCGGCATCCGCCAGGCCTTGCCGCGGCTGAGGTCGTGAACTGCGGCAAGGCCGGCGAGCCCGAAGGCTGCGATCAGTGCGCCGGTCATGGCGGCGCCGGCCAGGCCGACGAAGCCACCCATCAGGCTCAGCAGGAAGCCCGCGCCGAGCGCAGCGACGGCCTTGGCGGGCAGGCGGGTCGCCGGAATGAAGGGCCAGGGGCGGGGCAGGCGGCCCGAAAGCTGGACGGCCTTGGCCGCCAGCCAGAGATTGGCGACGATCATCGGCACGAAGGAGGCGCCGGCGGCGGCCGGAACCAGCGCGGCGAGGCGGGCTGCGAGATCGGCGACATCGATACCGCTCGGCAGGCGAACGGACGGGCCGACGCCCTCGCCGCCGCTGAGCACCAGCTGCAATCCGCGCGTCATCACGCTGCGATAGGTCTCGTAATCGGAGGAGATGGCCAGGGCGCCGCCGATCGTCACCAAAGTGGCGACCGCGGCGATCCAGACCAGCAGACGCCCGAGCGGATACCATTCGCTGGTGCCGTCGCCATTGTCGCGGGCCAGCAGGGCGAGATAGGCGATCCACCAGGCCGGCAGCGCGGCGCCGATGGCGAAGGCGAGCCCGAGCGGGACCTTCAGCACCAGCGCGACGGCGGCCGTCCCGCAGGCGGCAGCGACCAGTCCGGCACGATGGTTCCAGCCGAGCGCTGCGATGAAGACCGGGAGCGGGGCGACGTAGGACAGCAGCAGCGCCAGCGGCGATCCGGTGATCACCACTGTGAAAAGGAGGGCTGAAACCAGCCCGGCGCCGATGCCGACGATGGGTAGCATGTCCGTCCTGCTGTCCCGCTGCTCTCGCGTGCTTTCCGTTAGACCGGAACTGGCTCGCGGCAGGGTGAGAGGGCTCTTCGCCTCAACATACCCGGAGGGGTTTCACCGCCGGGCGACTAATGGTCTATCGGTTTAGGAAACCGGTGGCGCCGAAGCGCCACCGGGAAACATTCAGCCGCTCAGCGGATGACGTAGGGCAGCAGGCCGAGGAAGCGGGCGCGCTTGATCGCCTGGGCGAGCTCACGCTGCTTCTTGGCCGAGACGGCCGTGATGCGCGACGGCACGATCTTGCCGCGCTCGGAGATGTAGCGCGAGAGCAGACGCACGTCCTTGTAGTCGATCTTCGGAGCGCCTTCGCCCGAGAACGGGCAGGACTTGCGGCGGCGGAAGAAGGGGCGACGGGCGCCAGCAGATGCGGTCGACATGGATCAGGCCTCCCCGGCGGGGGTTTCGGTGGCTTCGTCTTCGCGGCGCGGACGCTCGCGGCGCGGGCCACGGTCGAAGCGATCGCCGCCGCCAGGGCCGCGGTCGAAACGGTCGCCGCGCTCGTCGCGGTCGCGCTTCTGGAGCATGACCGACTGGCCGTCCTCGAGAGCCTCGACGCGGATGGTCATGAAGCGCAGCACGTCTTCATTGATGCGCATCTGGCGCTCCATCTCGGCCACGGCGGCCGCCGGGGCGTCGATGTTCAGCAGCGAATAGTGCGCCTTGCGGTTCTTCTTGATGCGGTAGCCCAGGGACTTGACGCCCCAGTACTCGACCTTGGCGACGGAGCCGCCATTGGCCTCGAGGATGCCCTTGAACTGCTCGACAAGGGTCTCGACCTGCTGCGCGCTGACATCTTGTCGCGCGAGCATCACATGCTCGTACAATGCCATGAGTGGCCTTCCTTCTTTCACCTGCTTCGTCCGGCGCGGAGCCCTCCGAGCCCTGGATAAGGCCCGACAGGATTTCATCGAAGGCGGAGACACGGGATGATGGCTGCCCAGGAGAGAAGCCGAGCGGAGCAGCTCCGGAAAGGAAGGCTCCGCCATCCGTTCAGCCTCCGGCCGAACAAGCAGAGGGCTCGTTACAGGCAGATGACCTTCCGCGCAAGCCGAAAACATCGGAAAATGTCCGCGCAAGTCGAGTTTGGGGCTGTTGAAGCCTTGACTTGCCGGGCCGCACGGTGCGACTGCGCCCCGCAACGTTAACCAGGTGCGATCTTCAGGACCAGCAGGACATGGCGACGGCTTTCATCTTTCCAGGGCAAGGTTCGCAGGCGGTCGGCATGGGCAAGGGCCTGGCCGAGGCCTTTCCGGCGGCCCGCGCCGTCTTCGACGAGGTCGATGCGGCTCTGTCGCAGAAGCTCTCGACTCTGATGTGGGAGGGGCCGGGCGAGGAGCTCACCCTGACCGCCAATGCCCAGCCGGCGCTGATGGCGGTGAGCCTGGCGACGATCCGCGTGCTCGAGGCGGAGGCGGGCCTGTCGCTGGCGCGCGATGCCGCCTTCGTCGCCGGCCATTCACTCGGCGAGTACTCGGCCCTGGCCGCCGCCGGCACCTTCTCGATCTCCGATGCGGCGCGCCTGCTGCGCATTCGCGGCGACGCAATGCAGAAGGCCGTGCCGGCGGGCGAGGGCGCCATGGCGGCGCTGCTCGGCGTCGATCTGGAGCAGGCCCGCGCGATCGCCGCCGATGCGGCTGAGGGCCAGGTCTGCGAGGCCGCCAACGATAACGGCGGCGGGCAGGTCGTGCTCTCCGGTGCCAAGGCCGCGGTCGAGCGCGCCATCGCCCTTGCAGGCGAGCGCGGCGTGCGCCGAGCCATGCTGCTGCCGGTCTCGGCTCCGTTCCATTGCGCATTGATGCAGCCGGCTGCCGACGCGATGCAGGCTGCCCTGGCCGAAGTCTCGATGCAGGCGCCTGCCGTGCCCGTGATGGCCAATGTCGGCGCCGCGCCGCTGAGCGATCCGGCCGCGATCCGTGCCTCGCTGGTGGCGCAGGTCACCGGCACCGTCCGCTGGCGCGAATGCGTCGAGGCGATGGCCGGCGCCGGCGTGACGCAGTTCTACGAGATCGGCTCGGGCAAGGTGCTGGCCGGGCTGGTCAAGCGCATCGCCGCCGGGGCGTCGTCCGCATCGGTTGGGACGCCTGACGATATCGCGAGCTACAAGGCCCAGCAGGGCGTCTGACTGGCTGTGACGAGACGGGCCGGCTCCTCGCATGAGCCGGCCGAGAAGACGGCAGAACGCCGAAAAGGAGGAAGAATGCTTGATCTGACCGGAAAGAAGGCGCTGGTCACCGGCGCTACCGGCGGGCTCGGCGGCGCCATCGCACGGCGGCTGCATGCGCAAGGCGCCACCGTCGCCTTGTCGGGGACCCGGGTCGAGGCGCTGGAGGCTCTGGCGAAGGAACTGGGTGAGCGTGTCGAGGTCGCGCCGTGCAATCTCTCCGATCGCGATTCGGTCGAAGCGCTCGTGCCGGCGGCCGAGGCCAAGCTCGGTGGGCTCGATATTCTGGTAAACAATGCCGGCGTGACCCGCGACAACCTGTTCATGCGCCTCAAGGACGAGGACTGGGACCTCGTCCTCGCCGTCAACCTGACAGCGGCCTTCAGGCTCTCGCGCGCGGCGGTGAAGAGCATGATGCGCCGGCGCTATGGCCGCATCATCTCGATCGGCTCGGTGGTCGGCACCTCCGGCAATCCCGGGCAGGGCAACTATGCGGCGTCGAAGGCCGGCCTGATCGGCATGTCGAAGTCGTTGGCAGCCGAGGTCGCCAGCCGCAACATCACAGTGAACGTCGTCGCGCCGGGCTTCATCGAGTCGCCGATGACCGAGGTGCTGAACGAGAAGCAGCGCGAGTCCATCCTCGCCGACGTGCCGATGGGCCGTTTGGGTGTGGGTGACGACATTGCCGCCGCGGTGGCCTATCTCGCCAGCTCGGAAGCCGGCTACGTCACCGGTCAGACGCTTCATGTAAACGGCGGAATGGCAATGATCTGAGGCGGTTGGAGCATTTTCCTGGAGCGGTTCGAGGCTTTGGGACAACTCTCGCCAGCCCATTACGAGTGTGTTAACTAGCCAGCCGGCCGCGTGACGATCGGCACCCAGGGGGCTTGACGCCAACCTGGTTGTTGCGTTTGTGCAGCCATGAACACCCCGACCGGCGCGCCGCAAGGTGCGAGCGCCGGCCGGGAAACCGATTTCAACCACGCGTCGCTTCCGGCGGTGTGTTTTCAAGGTTTGAGGAAAGACCCATGAGCGATGTCGCCGAGCGCGTGAAGAAGATCGTGATCGAGCACCTCGGCGTCGACGCCGACAAGGTGGTCGAAGGCGCGAACTTCATCGAGGATCTGGGTGCGGACAGCCTCGATACCGTCGAGCTGGTCATGGCCTTCGAAGAGGAATTCGGCGTCGAGATCCCCGATGACGCCGCCGAGACGATCGTGACGGTCGGCGACGCCGTCAAGTTCCTCTCGAAGTCCGCCTGAGCGGCTCAGAGTCTGGCGCGCGATCCAGCGTCTTGACCGAGCGAGGAATACCGATGCGGCGCGTCGTCGTCACCGGACTTGGCATGGTGACCCCGCTTGGATGCGGGGTCGATGCGACATGGTCCCGTCTGATTGCCGGCGAGAGCGGCGCAGGGCCGATCACGAGCTTCGACGCTTCTGATCTGCCTGCGCAAATCGCATGCAATATTCCGCGTGGCGACGGCTCGGCCGGCACATTCAATCCCGACGATTGGATGGAGCCCAAGGAGCAGCGCAAGGTCGACGACTTCATCGTCTTCGCCATGGCTGCAGCCACCCAGGCCCTGCGCGACGCAGACTGGAAGCCGCAGTCCTATGAGGACCAGATCGCGACCGGCGTCGCGATCGGCTCCGGCATCGGCGGACTGGGCGGCATCTATGAAGCCTCCATCCTGCTGAAGGAGCGCGGCCCGCGGCGCCTCTCGCCCTTCTTCATCCCGGGGCGACTCAGTAATCTCGCAGCCGGCTACGTCTCGATCGAGCACGGGCTGAAGGGCCCGAACCACGCCGTCGTCACCGCCTGCTCGACCGGCGCGCACGCCATCGGCGATGCGGCCCGCATGGTCGCGCTGGGCGATGCCGAGGTGATGGTCGCCGGCGGCACCGAATCGGCGATCAACCGCATCGGCATTGCCGGATTCTGCGCCTGCCGCGCATTATCGACCAGTTTCAACGATACGCCCGAAAAGGCTTCGCGGCCTTACGACAAGGACCGCGACGGCTTCGTCATGGGCGAGGGCGCCGGCGTCGTCGTTCTCGAGGAGCTCGAGCACGCCTTGGCGCGTGGCGCGAAGATCTATGCCGAGGTCGTCGGCTACGGCATGTCGGGCGACGCCTATCACATCACCTCGCCGGCCGAGGACGGGGACGGCGCCTATCGCTGCATGCAGGCCGCGCTGAACCGCGCCGGCTTGCGCGCCTCCGATGTCGATTACATCAATGCCCACGGCACCTCGACGCAGGTCGGCGACGAGATCGAGCTGCGCGCGGTCGAGCGTCTGCTGGCCAATGCGCCGCAGCGGCCGGCCATGTCCTCGACCAAATCGGCGACCGGCCATCTGCTCGGAGCCGCCGGTGCGATCGAGGCGATCTTCTCGGTCCTGGCGATTCGCGATCAGGTTCTGCCGCCGACGATCAATCTCGACAATCCCTCCGTCGAGACCGAGATCGACCTCGTGCCGCACAAGGCCAAGAAGCATAAGGTCGACGTAGCGCTTTCCAATTCCTTCGGTTTCGGCGGCACCAACGCCTCGCTGGTCATGCGGCGTTTCGTCGGCTGATTCCGCGACAGCGCGCTTTCGCCATAATTTTCGCTAGCCTGTCGCCGCTGCCGTGCCAGAATGCCTGGAGCGCGGCCGACAGGTGGAATCCATGCCGGCAAAGCGGATCGTGATGTCGGGAGATCGAGCGTAAGCATCATGAATCAGCCGCCCCGCGTTGCGCCGAGGAGCCCGAACGAGGCGTTGAAGCCGGTCGCGCCGCCATCACCGCCTCCGAAGGTGCGCCGCCGCCGGCGCTCGCCATTTATCGCCATGCTGAGCGGCCTGTTCACCACAGCTCTCGTGCTGGCTGGTGCGGTGGGGGGCGGCATCGCCTATCTCGACAGTCGCAGCAAGGCGCCCGGACCGCTCGCGACCGATCGCGTCCTGATCATCCCGAAAGAGAACGGGGTGACGGAGATCGCCGATCTGCTGCAGCGCGAGGGCCTGATCGAGCATCCGTGGGCCTTCAAGGTCGCGGCCTATACATCGGGCAAGGCAGCGAGCCTCAAGGCCGGCGAGTACCTGTTCAAGGCACGCGCCAGCCAGAAGGACATCCTCGACATCATCGCCGAGGGCAAGGCTGTCGAGCACTCCGTCACCATCCCCGAGGGCCTGACCAGCGAACAGATCATCGCCCGCCTGAAGGAGAACGATCTGCTCTCCGGCGAGATCATCCAGGTTCCGCGCGAGGGTGCGATCCTGCCGGACACCTACAAGTTCCAGCGCGGCTCGACGCGGCAGGCCATGGTCGACCGGATGACCCGCGACCAGCGTCGCATCCTCAACGACATCTGGGCCCGCCGACCGGCCGACCTGCCGATCAAGACTCCCCAGGAGCTCGTGATCCTGGCTTCGATCGTCGAGAAGGAAACCGGCCGCGCCGACGAGCGCACCCGCGTCGCCGGCGTCTTCATCAACCGGCTCAACCGCAAGATGAAGCTGCAATCCGATCCGACGATCGTCTACGGGCTGGTCGGCGGCAAGGGCACGCTCGGACGCGGCATCATGCGGACCGAGATCACCCAGGCGACGCCCTACAACACCTATGTGATCGACGGCCTGCCGCCGGGGCCGATCGCCAATCCCGGCCGGGCCGCGCTCGAGGCGGTGGTCAACCACTCGCGCACCAAGGATCTCTATTTCGTTGCGGACGGCAGCGGCGGCCACGCCTTCGCCGAGACGCTGGAGCAGCACAACCGCAATGTTGCGCGCTGGCGCCAGGTCGAGGCCAACAGGCGCGAGGCGGGCAAGCCGGCGCCGGAGGCCAGCATCGACAAGGCCGAACCGCCCCCGTCGCCCGATTCCCGCACCGAAGCGCCGGGCGGCGCCGGGCAGGGCATGCAGGCCGCGGGGCAGCCCGAGAGCTTCCCGGTACCGGGCAACCGCCGTGCCGGCCAGACGGCGCAGGGCGGGACTGACGGTACCCGCGCGCGCGCCTTCGACGCCTCGGAAGGAACCGATCGCGATCCGCTGCGCAACCGGACCTTCGACCTGAACAGCCCGAAGGTCGTTCCGGCCCTGCGGCCCTGACCGCGCCTTTCCACATCCCGCGCTTGTCGTCGTGACAAGCGCTGTCTAGGGTCCGGCCGCATTCGCGGGCAGGAAGATCGTAATATGGCAATCGAAAGCATGACGGGCTTCGCGCGTGAGGCCGGGACCGTCGCCACCCACGCCTTTGCCTGGGAGGTGCGCAGCGTCAACGGCCGCGGCCTCGATGTCCGTGTCCGCGTCCCGCCGGGCTTTGAGCAGTTCTCGGAGGCCGCGCGCAAGCAGATGTCCGCCGCCTTCTCGCGCGGCACGCTGCACGTCAATCTCGCCATCACCAGCGCGGCGGCGCCGGCGCGCCCGCGGATCAACCAGGAGGCGCTGGCCGCTCTGGTCGAAGCTGCGGCCACCGTGTCCCTGCCGGCCGGCATGGCTCCGGCCTCGCTCGACGGTCTTCTCGCCATTCGGGGCGTCGTCGAGATCGCCGAGGAGGCGGAGGATGCCGCCTCGGCGCTCGAGAAGCCGGTTCTGGCCGCGCTCGAGCGGCTCGTCGCCTCGCTCAAGCAGGCGCGTCTCGGCGAAGGTCTCGCGCTGGAGACCGTGATCGGGGGGCATCTCGCCACCATCGCCCGGTTGACCGGGGAGGCCGAGAACCACCCCGCGCGTAGCGTCGAGGCGGTGAAGGCACGTCTCGCCGCGCAGGTCGCCGCGCTGCTCGAGACCGGCAATGCCCTGGATGCCCAGCGCCTGCATCAGGAGGCGGCCCTGCTCGCCGTCCGCGCCGATATCCGCGAGGAGATCGACCGGCTGCATGCGCACGTCACCGGCTTGCGCGAACTGCTCGCCCAGGGCGGGCCTATCGGCCGCAAGCTCGACTTCCTCGCGCAGGAGTTCGGACGTGAATCCTCGACGCTCTGCGCCAAGGCCGGCGATCCCGGCCTGTCGCGCATCGGCCTCGATCTGCGCACGACGGTCGACCAGCTCCGCGAACAGGTTCAGAACGTGGAATGATGGCGATGGCTGATCTCGTCCGCCCGGCCCGTCGCGGCCTGATGCTGATCCTGTCGTCGCCCTCCGGCGCCGGCAAGTCGACCCTGACGCGCACGCTGTCGCAGAAGGAAACCAATCTCGACCTCTCCGTGTCGGTGACGACGCGCGCCCGCCGGCCGTCGGAGATCGAGGGTGTGCACTACCATTTCATCGAGCGCGATTTGTTCGACGGTTTGCGCCAGCGCGACGAGCTGCTCGAATCCGCGGAAGTCCATGGCAATGGCTATGGCACGCCGCGCAAGCCGGTCGAGGAGGCGCTCAAGGCCGGTCGCGACGTGCTATTCGACATCGACTACCAGGGCACGCAACAGATCCTCGAAAAGGCCCGCGACGACGTCGTCGCGATCTTCATCCTGCCGCCCTCCATGGCCGAGCTGCGCTCGCGCCTTGTGCGGCGCGCCGAGGATGCACCCGAGGTCATCGCCAAACGCCTCGCAAATGCCCGCGACGAGATCGCGCGCTGGAGCGTCTACGACTATGTCATCATCAATGACGATCTCGGCGCGGCCTATGAATCGGTCCGCGCGATCCTCGTCGCCGAACGCCTGAAGCGCGCACGCGCGACCGGAATGGCGAGCTTCGTCGAGCAATTGCTCGAGGAGCCGACCGTCTGAGGAGCTGGCGGCGGCCGCTGATCGCGCCGCCCCCCCAGCCTACAGAGCTTCTGCCAACGCGTTCGCGAGGCGCACGAAGCCCGACACCGGGATCTCTTCAGCCCGCGCCGTCGGCAACAGGCCCGCGGCTTCGATGATCGGCGTCGGCTCGGCGAGCACCGGCTTCAGGCTCTGGCGCAGCATCTTGCGACGCTGCCCGAAGGCGGCGAGCGTGACCCGCTCCAGCAGCCGGCGGTCGCAGGGCTCCGGGTGCTGCCGCGGCACGAGTTGCACGATCGAGGAGGTGATCTTCGGCGGCGGCACGAAAGCAGTCTTCGGCACATCGAACAGGATCTTCGCTTCGCAGCGCCAGCCGGCGAGCACCGCAAGGCGTCCATAGGCGGCGCGCTGATCGGGCGTCGCGACGATGCGCTCCGCGACCTCGCGCTGGAACATCAGGGTCAGCGAACTCCACCAGGGCGGCCAGGGTTCGGCGCTGAGCCAGCCGACGAGCAGCGGCGTGCCGATATTATAGGGCAGGTTGGCGACGATCCGGGCTTCGCCGCCGCCAAGCAAATGCGAGAGGTCGACGGCGAGCGCGTCGCCGTCGACGACCTCGAGCCGCCCGGGATAGTGCGCCGCAATCTCGGCCAGCGCCGGCAGGCAGCGGCGGTCGCGCTCGATCGCGATCACGCGTCCTGCGCCGTTCGCCAGCAGCGCCCGTGTCAGTCCGCCGGGGCCAGGCCCGATCTCGACGACCGTCTGTCCGGCGAGCGGCCCGGCCGCCCGCGCGATCCGACCGGTCAGGTTGAGGTCGAACAGGAAGTTCTGGCCGAGCGCCTTCTGCGCCATCAGGCCATGGCGCTCGACCACCTCGCGTAGCGGCGGCAGCCCGTCCTGGGCAAGGCCATCCGATGCGCTCATGCCTGCGTCTCCGTCTCTGCCATCCTGGCGGCGAGCCTCAGCGCTGCACACAGGCTGTCGGGCCGGGCCACGCCCTTGCCGGCGATGTCGAAGGCGGTGCCATGGTCCGGCGAGGTCCGGATGAAGGGCAGGCCGAGCGTGACGTTGACGCCCTCGTCGAAGGCGATCGTCTTGATCGGGATCAGCGCCTGATCGTGATACATGGCGAGCGCGACATCATAACTGGCGCGCGCCCTTTCATGGAACATCGTATCGGCCGGGTAGGGTCCGCTGGCGTCGATGCCGAGCGCGCGCAGTTCAGTGACCGCCGGGGCGACGACGGCATCGTCCTCGGATCCGAGCGCTCCGCCTTCGCCCGCGTGCGGATTGAGCCCACTCAGCGCCAGCTGGGGACGGGTGATACCGAAGCGCTTCGCAAGATCGGCCGCGACGATCTTTCCGGTCTCGACGATCAGTTCGGTGGTGAGCAGGCTCGGCACGGCCGAGAGCGGCACATGGATCGTCACGGGTACGACGGCGAGCCCTTCCGACCAGATCATCATCACCGGCTGCGGCACGGTCTTGCCGCCGCGTCCGGCGAGCTCGGCGAGGAACTCGGTGTGGCCGGGATGGCTGAAGCCCGCGGCATAGAGCACGCTCTTGGCGATCGGGTTGGTGACGAGCGCCGCCGCCAGTCCGGACTCAACGGCTGCGACACCGCGCTCGATCGCTCCGATCACGCCCGCCGCATTGGCCGGGTTGGGCCTACCCGGCTCGGCGGGCGACGCTCCATCGATCTCGACAACCGGAAGTGCCTCGTCGAAGACGGCGGTCGCCTCTTCCCACGTGACGCTCCGGACCGGTACCGCCAGGCCAAGCCGTTCTGCCAGCGCCTGCAAGGCAAGGGCATTACCGAGATAGGCGAAGGGAGGCAGCCGCTGCTGCCTGCGCAGTCGCCACGCCATCAGGCTGATCTCCGGGCCGACCCCGGCGGGGTCGCCCTGTGTCAGGGCCAGCAGGCGATGGCGCAAGCGCGGCCTCCTCGGGCGATGGTGAGACCGCGTCGCTGCTTCGTCAGTTGCTGGCGACGCCGTCGCCAGAGCTGTTGGTGCCGAGATTCTGCGAATAGCTGATCTCGCCCAGGGTCCGAAGCTCGAGCCGGAACATCACGGTCCGCGTGTCGTCCTTGGCCCCCGCCTGCCGGTCGGCATAGGACTGCGTATAGGTCACGTCGAAGATCGTGCACTCGTCCTGGTATCGCAGCCCTGCAGACAGGCCGGCCGTCTGGAACGGACCGGTCTTGGGATAGACCGGGGCAGTATAGAGCGCCGGATTGAGCTGGTTGGCGACAAAGGCGTCGCGATAGCGCTCGCGGTCGTACTTGTACTTGTCGAGGTCGAACAGCACGCTGCCGCGGACGCTCCAGTACTGCGCGAAGCTGAAGGACTGGCTCAGGCTCAGGCCCTCGCGCCGCCGCGGAATGCCCAGTTCGGGCTGCGGCTCATAGCGGCTGTAGCCGACCGTGGTCGCGAAGAGCTTGTGTGTGTAGGAGGCCGAGGCGTCGATGCGCTGCGCCTCCCAGTTCGACTCGTCGAACCTCGCTCCGCCCTGGAAGAGCAGCCCCTTGAACGGCTGGTACTGTGCGCGGGCGACGTAATCCGAGTTGCGGGTATCGAGGCCGGACTGGAGGCCGGTATTGACCAGATCGCCGCTCGCGTACGAGTTGCGGCCACCGAGATGGTAGGACTGGCCGAAGAGCAGATTGGCGTAGGAATCCTTGCCGAACGTACCGGAGTAGCGCAGGCCGATATTGGCGCGGGTGCCGCCCTCGACCCGGTCGTAGCCCGAGAATTTGTTCCACTCGAACAGGTTCGTGTCGTCGAAGACCATGCTCTGCGCATCTTCGTTGGCGACGCGCATGCTGTTGGTTTCGTTCGGCCGGGCGACGATCTGAGCCACGGGCTCGAGAATGTGCGTGCCCCACGAGGTCGTGGCAACGAAGGGGTAGCGGTACATCAGGCCGGCCGCCGGCATCACCCGCCCGAACACGTCGTCCGTCGCATCGGCGATCGTGCGGACATGGTAGTTGGTGTAGTCCGTCGTGTTCGGATTCACGGAGAAGATGTCGGCCCGCATCGAAGCGTAAGGCGTCCAGATCTGGCCGAACGAGTCGGTGAAATTACGCCGCCAGGCGACCTCGGCCGTTGCACGGGCGATATTGCCAGCGAGGCCGCGGATCAGGCAGCGGTCCTTCTGATAGACGGCGCAACCGTCGTACAAACCATAGCCGGCCATCGTCGGGGTCGCCGGGATGTTCAGGAGATATCGGTCCTGGTTCGGGATGCCCTGGAACGCCGCCGCCTCACGCGAAAGATGCGTGATGTTGACGGTGAAGGAGAGCTCGCCGCCGATCAGCGAGGGCTTGTGGAGCCGCTTGTTGTAGTCGACCACCGGTAGCGCGACCGGCTGCTGCTTCTGCCAGTCGAGATAGCTGAGCGGTTGGAAGTAGTAGCCCCGCATATCGAACCAGGCGTTGGCGCTCTGGCCGTTAAGCCCCACGCTCGACGTCGATTCCTGCAGGTAACTGCCGTTCGTGATGCTCTCGCTTCGGATGCGGTAATTCTTGTAGAAGAACCGGTCGGTCGAGCCGGCGATATCCCAGTTGAAGGTCCAGCGCGGATTGATGAAGACCTTGCCTGCGGTCTCGATCGAGCCACGGAAGTCATCGTCGCCCGCACCGAAGGGGCTCTTCAGGAAAGCGTCCTTGTCCTGCTGGAAGATACCCGCGGCGCGGATGTTGTAGGAGCCGTTAGCGAAGCGATGGCGCCATTCGACCTCGCCCAGGAGACCCTGGCGGGACAGATAGGTCGGGGTCAGCGTGACGTCGTAGTGCGGCGCGAGATTGATGAAATAGGGCAGGCCGACGCCGACACCCAGCGCGGAGGTGTTGATGAATTTCGGCGACAGGAAGCCGGTCTTGCGCTTAACGGTCGCGTCCGGCCCCGACATGTAGGGGATATAAGCGATCGGGATGCCGGCGAATTCGAGCCGGGCATCCTCGTAATAGATCATCTGCTCGGACTTCTTGTGAATGATCCGGGCAGCGCGGACTTGCCAGAAGGGCGGCTTTTCTGGGTTCTCGGCGCAGGGTTCGCAGGCGGTGTAGATGCCCTTGTCGAAAACGAAGACCTCGCCGTCGGTGCGCTCGGCCCGCGGAGCCGAGAAGCGCGTCTTGTCGGTGTTCACGACGCGCAGCGAATCGATGAAGCCGTCGCGGAAATCGTCGGTCAGATTGAAGCGGTCGCCGGTGATGACGGTGCCGTTAGACTCGGTGATGCGGGCATTGCCGGTCGCCACGACGCGCTTGCTCATCCGGTCGTAGACGACGCGGTCGGCTTCGATGGTGCGGCCCTGATAGAGAATCTGGACGTCGCCGACGGCCGAGACCGTGTTCTTGTCCTTGTCGTAGACGAGCTCGCGCGCGTCCACGACCATACGCTCCTGCGGCTTGGCGGCGCTTTGCGCGAAGGCAAGGTTCGGTCCCGCGAAGACCGGCGCGAGCGTCGTCGCCAGCGCGGTCGCTGCGGCAAGGCGCGCGATGCGTCTCACGCCCGGAACCATGAACTCAATCCAAAATTAACCATAGGCACCGTACTATCAGCCGTCTTCCTGATGAAGGAGGGCAAGAGCGCCGAGAAGGCTGCCCACGATCGCGGGCAGCCACGCGGCCACCGGGGCGTTGATGATCCCCGATGAGCCCAACTCCTCAGATAGTTGCGTAGCCACATAGAGCATGAACCCGGCCGCCACGCCACCTACCACCAGCTTGGTAACACCACCAAACCGGAAAAATCTTAAGGAAACGGATGCAGCCACCAGAATCATCGCGATGAGCAGCAGCGGGCGGGCTTTCAGGGATTCGTAGCGCAATTCGTAGCGCGTCGTGTCGAGTCCGGCCTTTCGGGTCCGTTCGATCACGGTCGGCATCGACCAAAAGCCTACCGAGTCCGGTGGAGTGAAACTTTGCCGCACCTGCTCGGGCTCCAGATTGGTCGCGACGAGGTATGTCGTGTAGCTCTGTGGCTCTTCCATGACCGAGGTCACCCGGGCATCCGAAAGCTCCCAGTAGCCATGATGCAGCACCGCCTGGCGGGCCTCGATGCGCTCGCTGAAGCCTCCGTCTGGGGCGTAGTTGAAGAACGCGACCTGGGCGAGGCCTACGCCGTCCTCCAGAGCTGCTGCCGCCCTGATGATTGCCTGGCCGTCAACGCTGCGCTGGCGAATCCAGATCTCCTTGCCGCTGGCTACCTGCCCGGTTCTGGCGAATAGCGAGGCCTCCAGTTTGGTGGCACGCTGCTTCAGCTCGGCCGCGACGGGGTTGTAGATGCCGATCGAGATCAGGCCGATCAGCCCTGCGACCAGGGCAGCCGGCTGCAGGAATTGCCAGGCCGAGATTCCGACCGAGCGGGCTACCACCAATTCGAGCTTCCGGCTCAGATTCAGCAGGGCGAACATTCCGCCGAAAAGGACGGCGAAGGGGAAGATCTGCTCGGCGACCGAAGGCGCGCGATAGAGCGCGAGCTGGATGATGCTCGGCGTGGTCGCGACCGGCGAGTCGCCGGCGCGGCGCATCAGTTCGACGAAATCGAGCGTCAGGATCAGGAAGAAGAACGTCCCGAACACGCTCAATATGGCGCGGAAGAAGCGCTGGGTGAGATAGCGCCCAAAGGTCTTGAAGAGCAGCATCAGCTTCGCCGCCAGCGTGCCGAGATGGCGAGGAAAGGTGCGGCCAGCGAGTCCGTCAGCCGGTCGAGGACCGCTCGCGCCCGTGCGCCGAAGGCGATCATGCTGGCCGACACCGCGATGGTGACGAGCGGCAGCACATAGAGCAGCACGACCGCGAATCCGGAGCGCACGCTCGCGGTCCAGGCGGCGTAGGCGCCGATCCTGATCGCCCCGACCAGCAGGATCGCAAGCTGGATGGCGACGGCGCGGCCCTGGCGGGTGGTGCGTGCTTCGCCGAGCACGGCGAAGGCGACGAGCATGAAGGCAATCGGGTAGAGCGGCGCCGAGAGGCGGTTGTGCAATTCGGCGCGGAAGCGGCCTTCCTGGATCTTGTAGTAGGGCTCGTTCTTGTCCTGGGTCAGCAGTGCCCAGGTCGTTCGCTCGCGCGGCTTATAGATCACCTTGTCGCCGTCGCCGCCGCCGGCTCCGTCGGAATCGCCTGACAGGGCGGAGAGGTTGAGTGCATAGCGCTCGAACGAGATGATCGAGCTCGAATTCCGGTCGCGGCTCTCGCGCTGGATCGTGCCTTTTTCCAGCATCAGGAAGCTGTTGCCGTCGGCTTCCGCGGTCTGGCCACGCTCGGCGATGTAGATGGCTGGTTGGTTCGGGTCGCGCCGGTCCTGCATGAAGATGCCGAGCAGGGCCTGGCCCGAGCGCTCGCGGTAGTGGAAGGTGACGCCGGAATCGAGTGAGACGAATTGGCCTTCCTTGACGACGTTTGCGACGAAGTCGGCACGGATCATGGTGATCAGGTCGCGCAAGGCGCGGAAGCCGGCCGGCATGACCGAGACCGACATCCAGCCAACCAGCGCCGCCGTCGCCAGCGTCAGCACCAGGAATGGCCGGGTCAGGCGCTTCGGCGCGACCCCGGTCGCATTCATAACGATCAGCTCGGAATCGCTGTTGAGCTTGTTGAGCGTGTAGAGGGTCGCCATGAACAGCGCGACCGGCGCGATGCCGGCGATCAGCGCCGGCAGCGAGAGCAGGGTCACGGTGAAGAAGATCACCACCGTCTGGCCCTTGCCGGTGATCAGGTCGACTTCGCGCAGGGCCTGCGTCACCCAGATGACGCTGGTCAGGCCGACGAGCAGGATGACCGTCGCCACCGCGGCAATCTTGAGGATGTAGCGGTCGAGCAGTCCAAAACGCACGCGGTTCGATCCTGGGCAGGCGGGCACAAGGGCGAAGGCGCTGCCCTTGGACGGCTCGCCTCGAAGCTCCTATGGTATAGCTTCGATCATGGCGCAAACGGGAATCGTTTGTGGCCGTCCCGCGCCATTGCCAGTCGATCCCGCCCCTTCCGTCCGCCCTCCGCCAATGTGAGCCGTCGATGTCGCAGCGCCTGAAGCTTGAGGTCAAAGCCCCGAACGCCGTCACCGGGGAGGATCTCGTCATCCTCGTCTCGGACAAGCTCGTGCCGGCGCAGGCCGCCGAGGAATGGCTGGGCGAGGGCGGTCGCAGCCTGATTGCCCGGGCGGCCGCGGCCGAGCGCTTCAAGGGCAAATCTCTCTCGGGCCTCACCGTCCTGGCACCCGAAGGGGCAAGCTACGAGCGGCTGATCCTGATCGGAACCGGGCCGGATGGCGAGCGCGACAAGCTCGATTTCGCCCTGCTCGGCGGCGCCATCGCCGGCCGGCTCGGCCATGGTCGCAGCGCCGACATCATCGCCGCCCTCCCGGAAAGCGAGCTCTCCGCCGCCGAGGTCGCCGAGATCGGCCTTGGCCTGAAGCTGCGTTCCTATGCCTTCAACCAGTACAAGACCAAGAGCCGCGAGGCTGAGCAGAGCGAGCCGAAGACCGCGATCCTGCGCGTCGCCGACCCGTCGGCTGTCAAGAAGGCGCTGAAGGCGCGCGAGGCGATCGCCGGTGGCGTAGAGCTCGCTCGCGATCTCGTGAACGAGCCGCCGAACGTGCTCTACCCCGAGGAGTTCGCCGACCGCGCGGCCAAGCTCGAGAAGCTTGGCGTCGAGGTCGAGATTCTCGACGAGAAGCAGCTGAAGAAGATCGGCATGCGCGCGCTGCTCGGCGTCGGCCAGGGCTCGCGGCGCGAGAGCCGCGTCGTGGTGATGCGCTGGAACGGCGCTGGCAAGGGCGAGCAGCCGGTCGCCTTCGTCGGCAAGGGTGTGACCTTCGACACCGGCGGCATCTCGATCAAGCCGGCTGGCGGCATGGAGGACATGAAGGGCGACATGGCGGGCGCCGCCTGCGTCACCGGGCTGATGCACGCGCTCGCGGCCCGGAAGGCCAAAGTCAACGCGGTCGGCGTCATCGGTCTCGTCGAGAACATGCCTGACGGCAACGCCCAGCGTCCCGGCGACATCGTGACCTCGCTCTCCGGCCAGACCATCGAGATCATCAATACCGATGCCGAAGGCCGGCTCGTGCTCGCCGACGTGCTCTGGTACACGCAGGAGCGCTTCA
>JAESGI010000329.1_pt1 | contig 17437 bp, 15 predicted proteins | sample 9269671 | NCBI WGS metagenome assembly JAESGI01 (sample SAMN14515641, study PRJNA621666) | algae metagenome | isolation source: Nostoc indistinguendum CM1-VF10 and co-occurring heterotrophs from gravelly... | place: USA: Clark Mountains, San Bernardino, California | collected 1998-06-05 | reverse complement strand
GTCCGCATGGGCGTCAATCAGGAAGACTATATGCGGGCCTCGCAAGGCGACGACACCACCGCCTGGCAAATCTGCCGGAACCTGTGGTGGCGCGGCACGCCCTACTACACCGGCGAGCTCGAGGACCTGATGCCGCAGAGCCTCGACAAGGCCAAGGCGGCGCTGAAGGAGTCCGGCTACAAGGGCGAGAAGGTCGTCATCATCAACCCGACCGACTTCCCCGATATCGGCCCGCTCGGCGACGTCACCTACGAGCTGCTCAAGTCGATGGGCATGAATGTCGAGATGGCGGCGAGCGACTGGGGCACGGTGATCCAGCGCCGCAACAGCCGCGAGCCGGTCGAGAAGGGCGGCTGGAGCATTTTCCACACCACCGGCGCGGCGGTCGGCTGGGGCAACCCGGCGCTCTCCAATCTCGTCCGCGGCCCGGGCGAGAAGGGCTGGTTCGGCTGGTGGACCAATGCCAAGGCCGAGGAACTGGCCGAAGAATGGCTCTATGCGCCGGACGAGGCCGCGCAGAAGAAGGCAGCCGTCACGCTGGGCCGACTCGCACTCGAGGAATGCGCCACCATCCCGCTCGGCCAGTTCGTCATCAAGACGGCCTACCGCAAGGACCTGACCGGCATGCTGCCGGGCTCGGCGCCCTATCCCTGGGGGCTGAAGCGCGTTTGAGGCCCCACCGTCATTCTCGGGCGGCGCATAGCGCTGACCCGAGAATCTCGTGCCGGTAAAGCGCGGGGAACCCTCTCCTGTAAGGAGAGGGCAGGGTGAGGTGTAGGCCGTCGAACCAGCTCCGCGAGCGCTCACCGCCCAGCCGCGTTCAGGCCAACGATTTCTCTCCCGAACACCTCACCCCTACCCCTCTCCTTCCAGGAGAGGGGTTCTACCGCGGTGGCTCGTGCGCCTACGCCGTTCCCGCCGCCACCGCCGCCGACCAGGGCGAGGCAGCGTCGCTGATCCCTTCCGCTGCGCCCTTTTCCGCCCGGATGATGTTCGGGCAGGCGAAGTTCAGCGGCAGCACGCCGTGCTCGACCACGGTCAGCGGCCCCGCCGCCGCAAGCGCGTCCAGCGTCTCCTCCGGCAGGCGGGCATCGGCGCTGGCCCCGTCCGGACCGGAGACGTCGATGCGCGGCTGGTGCGCGGCCTCCTCGAGGCCCATCCCGCAATCCAGCGTGAAGGCAAGCGTCTGGTAGACGCTGGCGAGGATCCGGCGTCCACCCGAGGCGCCGGCGGCATGGCGCGGCCAGCCGCCATCGGCCGGCGTCACCACGACCGGGCACATATTGCACAAGGGCCGCGCACCCGGCGCGATCGCATTGGCGCTGCCCGGGCGCGGATCGAACCACATCATGCCGTTGTTCATCAGCACGCCGGTCTCGGGCAGGACATAGCGGCTGCCCATGGAAGACAGCAGCGTCGTGGTCAGGGCGACGAGATTGCCCTCGCGATCGACCACGGTGAGATGGGTGGTGCAGGTCTCGCCAGGCTCCTTCGCAGCTTGCGCCGCGCCGAGGCCTTCGAGCCGGCTCGAATAGGCCTCGCGCATCACCTGCGACAGCCTCGCGAACCAGGCGGCATCGGGCCCGCCCGCTGCGGGCCTGCTCTTCGCCATCCCCTCGATCACCGCCTGCAGGGTCGGCGCCGCCGTCAGCCCACCGGCGGTGTGGATGCGATACGTCCCGCGCCAGTCGATCACCGGCGCCTCCCGCACGCTGGCGACGCAATCGGCGAGGTCCTGCGCATCGACGACGCCGCCGGCTGCCGCGATATCGGCGGCAAGCCGCCCCGCCAGCTCGCCGCGATAGAAATCGTCGAGACCGGCCTTGGCCAGATGCTCCAGCGTCGCCGCGAGATTGCCGAGCGGCCTGAAGCCCGGCACGCCCTGATAGGGCGGCACCGGCGGCAGACCGTCCGGCAGGTAGATCCGGGCGCTTTCCTCATAGAGCCGCAGCACCGAGGCCGAGGAGGCGATCTTCAACGTCGTGTACCAGTCCAGCGCGAGACCGCGCCTTGCGAGCGCGATCGCCGGCTGGAGCAGTTCGGAGACCGGCATCGTCGTGCCGAAGCGCTGCTTCAGCGTCGTGTAGCCGGCAACCGAGGAGGGGATGCAGAAGGAGAGCGGCCCGTGGATGTTGCGGTCGCCGACCACGCCCGGCCAGGCGAAGAAATCGAGCTTCATCTCGCCGGTCAGCGGATAATCCGCCGGATCGGCCCGGCGCGGCGCCACCGGCCCGAAATCGACGACCTCAGCCTTGCTCTCGCCGGCCTTCAGCACGACGCCGAAGCCGATGCCGCCGAGCCCGCTGTTCCAGGGCTCGACCGCGGCCAGCGCAAAGGCAGTCGCGACTGCCGCATCCGCAGCATTGCCGCCGGCCTCGAGGATCGCCGCACCGGCGGCAGCGGCCTCATGATTCTGCGAGACGACGATGCCGCCGCGCCCGCGCGCCGCGGGCTTTTCCAGCTTCCAGTTCTGCGTGCGATAGGCTTCGGCGCGGCGCGGTGCGGCGGTCATGCTCGGTCTCTCCGGACGATCTCGCCGCCAAGGTGGCATGGCCGCCGGCCGTGGTCATCGGCCGTCGGCGAGGGGCTGCCACGCATTCACAGCGTGCGCAGCTCCTCCTTCTTGACCTTGCCGGTCGCGGTCATCGGCAAAGCGGGGACGATGCGGATCTCCGGCACCTTGTAGGCGGCCATCCGCGCCTTGCACCAAGCGGTCAGCGCAGCCTCGTCCGGCTGCTCGGCAGCCGCCGGGTTGAGGCAGATATAGGCGACCGGCACCTGGCCGCGCTCGGCATCCTCGCGGCCGATCACGCCGGAGCCGGCGATCGCCGGATGCTGGCCGAGCAGCGCCTCGATCTCGGCCGGGAAGACGCTCATGCCCTTGACCTTGAGCATCTCCTTGCGCCGGCCGAGGAAGTGCAGATAGCCATCGGTGTCGATCACGCCGATATCGCCGGTGTGCAGGAAGCCGCCGCGAATCGCCTCGGCGGTCGCCTCCGGCTTGTTCCAGTAGCCCTTCATCAGCGAGGGCGAGCGCATGCAGATTTCGCCCTCCTCGCCGAGCGGCTTCAGCGCGCCGGTCTCGAAATCGCAGATCTTGAACTCGGTCCCGGCCTGGGGCAGCCCGACGAAGACCGGCTGCGAGAGAAGGTCGAAGTCGTCCTGCTGTATGCCGACGCTGAACGAATCCATGGTGTGCGTCTCGGTCATGCCCCAGGCGGCCTCGACCATGGTGCCGCCAGTAAGCTCGCGCCAGCGGCTGCGGAACTCCGGATTGAGTTTCTTGACGAAGGAGGAGACCCGCACCCGCTTCAGCGATGTCAGGTCGAAATCGCGCACGCGCTCATGCTCGAGCACCTCGACCGTGTTGTCGACGAGCAGATAGGAAAAGCTCGCCCGGTAGCGCTCGACCGCCGCCATGAAGCCGACCGGATCCCAGCGCGCCATCAGCACGACGGTCGCTCCCGCGACGATCGGGAAGAGCAGCCCGGTATCCTCGCCGGCGATCCAGAAGATCGGCACAAAGTTCACGACGACATCCTCCGGCGTCAGCGCGAAGCTGGTCGCGAGCGCGGTCGCCGCCGTGTAGAGCATGTCGCCCTGCGTATGAACGCAGCCCTTCGGCATGCCGGTGGTGCCGCCGGTATAGTTCAGCGCCGCGACCGCCTCGAGATCGGGGGTGATCTCCGGAGCTCGGCAGCGGCAGGCCGCCAGCGCGGGCATCAGCTCGCTCTCGCCCTCCCCGGCCGGCAGGCGCGGCTGCAATACCGCGGGGGGAGCCGGAAAGCTCGGCTCGGCCGGCATGAAATCGGCAAAGCCGGTGACGAACACCGTCTTCACCGAGGTTTCGCCGCGGACCTTGCGCAGCACCGGCAGCAGCGCGTCGAGGCAGATGACGACTTCGGCCGCGGTGTCGTTGAGCTCATAGGCGAGCTCGGCCTCGCGGAAGAGCGGGTTCACCGGCACGTGCACGCATCCGAGCTTCAGGATGCCGAAGAAGGCGATCATGAATTGCGGGCAGTTCGGCAGGAAGACGGCGATCCGGTCGCCGCGGCGCACGCCATGCTCGGTAAGCAGCGCTGCGAAACGGTCGCTCAGCCGGTCGAGCTCGGCATAGCTGATCTCGGTGCCGTAGAAGATGCAGGCGGGCTTTTCCGGCTGGCGCCGCGCCCATTCCCTGAGATGCTCGCTGATCGCGATCTCGCCCAGCGGATAGTGCGGCTTTCGCGGCAGCTCGGGCGGCCAGGCCTTGTCCCAGAGCGCGTGCAACCCGGCCAGATAGGCGGCTTCCTGCAACTGCAAACCCGTCTCCTCCCGCTCTCTCGTCGCGCCCTCTGCGTGGCGCTGCGACGGCCTTGAGAAGAATCGATCTTTCGGGGCACCGCAAGAGCACAGGCGCCCGGCATGCCGCCGGGCGCTGCGGTGCGTTCACTTGCCGAGGACGAGATTCGGCAGCCAGGTCGTCAGCGGCGGCCAGAGCGTGATCGCGGCGAGCACGGCGAGCAGCGGGATCAGCCAGGGCACGATCGCCCGCGACATCGCCTCGAACGAGATCTTGGCGATCTTCGAGGTGACGAAGAGCACGACGCCGACCGGCGGCGTGATCGTGCCGATCATCAGGTTGAGCACGAAGATCAGCCCGAACTGGATCGGGTCGATGCCGAACTGGGCCGCCGCCGGCGTCAGGATCGGGATCAGGATCAGCATCGCCGCCAGCGCTTCCATGAAGCAGCCGACGAAGAGCAGCAGCAGGTTGACGATCAGGAGGAAGATCAGCGGGTTGCCGGCAAGATCGACCAGCATCGGCCCGACCGTCTGCGGGATACGCGAGATCGACAGGCACCAGCCGAGCGCCGCTGCCGTCATCACCAGCGCAAGCACGACGCCGGTCGTCTCGACCGTCTGCACGACGAGCTCCGGCAGGTCGTTCAGCGAGAAGCTGTTGTAGACGAAGAGGCCGAGCACGATCGCATAGGCGGTCGCGACCGCAGCCGCTTCCGTCGGTGTGAAGATGCCGAGCATCATGCCGCCGAACAGGATGACCGGTGTCATCAACGCCCAGTGCGCCTCCTTGTAGGCGACCCAGAGCTGCGCCGTGCCGGGGAAGGGATGACGCGGCAGGTCGCGCTTCCCCGCGACATAGACCACCATCGCCATCAGCGCGCCGGCCATCAGCAGGCCGGGGATGACCCCGGCAAGGAAGAGCCCGCCGATCGAGACATCGGCCGAGACGCCATAGATCACCATCGGCAGTGAGGGCGGGATGATCGGCCCGATCGTCGCCGAGGCCGCGGTGATCGCGGCCGCAGTCTCCGCGTCGTATCCCTCGTCCTGCATCGCCTTGATCTCGAGCGTGCCGACGCCGCCCGCATCGGCCACCGCCGAGCCCGACATGCCGGCGAAGATCACGCTGGCGAGGATGTTGGCGTGGCACAGGCCGCCGCGCAGCCAGCCGACGCAGGCCGTGGCGAAGGCGAAGATCCGGTCGGTGATCCCCGCCGAATTCATGATGTTGCCCATCAGGATAAAGAGCGGAGCCGCCAGCAGCGGAAAGGAGTTGGCGGATTGCGCGATCTTCTGCGGCACGATGCCGAGCGGGAAGCCGCCGAGGAAGGCGAAGGCGACCGCCGCGAGCCCCATCGAGACGAAGAGCGGGACGCCGAGCAGCAGCGCGGCGAACCAGACCGGCAGGATCTGCAGCATCAGCGTGCTCATAGCGGCTGAGTCCCCGGCTCGGCGGTCTCGACCTTGCGGCCGGCAAGCACGTCGCCGATCTCGGCCAGCGCCTGCAGGATCAAGGCGAGGCCGGCGAGCGGCATCACCACATAGAGCGCCGCACTGCTCACCGGCAGCGCGATCGATTCGACATCCCAGTTCCGCTCGATCAGCCCGAAGGAGTAGCGGACGAGGATCGCCGCGAAGACGATGATCGCCACCTGCGTCACGAGCTCGAGCACCCGCCCGGCCGGTTTCGGCAGGAGGTCGGCGAAGACGGTGATGCGGATATGCGCACGCCGCCTTGCCGCGATGATCCAGCCGACGAAGCCGGTCCAGACGAGCAGGTACTGCGCCAGCTCATCGGTCCAGGCGAGCGGCGCATTCAGCTGGCGCGAAGCGACGCCGAGCAGCACCGCGACGAGCAGCGAAAGCAGGAGGCCGACGGCGGCGGCACGCACCAGGCGGTCGGAGAGAGCGACGAGGGATTTCATTGGCGTGCGTCTCAGGGGCGCGGGGAACCCCTCTCCTGGAAGGAGAGGGGCAGGGGTGAGGTGTTCGGAGCGGAAACGTTGGCGTGAACCCAATCGCACGGTGAGGGCTCGCGGCACTGGTCGGGCCGCCTACACCTCACCCTGCCCTCTCCTTCCAGGAGAGGGTTCCCCGCGCCCAACTCGGCCATCGAAGCGCCCGTCACAACGCCGCGAGCGCGTCCCAGGTGCCCTTGCCCCATTTGCCCTCGAACTGCTTCGGCAGGGTTGCCAGCACCGGCTTGCTGAAGCTCTCGAGATCAGGCTCGGTGACCGTCATGCCCGCCGCCTTCAGCGTCGCCACGAGGCTGCCCTCCTGGCTGGCGAGCTCGGCGTCCTGCCAGGCAACGCCGTTGGCGATGGCGGCTTCGAGGATCGTCCGGTCGGCGTCCTTCAGCCCCTTCCAGAAGTCCTGGTTCACGATGATCAGGCGCGGCGTGATGATGTGGCCGGTCAGGATCAGGTGCTTCTGCACCTCCTGCAGCTTGGCGCTATGGATCGTCGGCAGCGGGTTCTCCTGGCCGTCGACCGCGCCCTGGCTCAGCGCGAGGTAGAGTTCGTTGAAGTTGACCGGCGTCGCCTTGGCGCCCCAGGCCTCGACCATGGCGCGGAAGGTGTCGACCGGCGGCACCCTGAGCTTGAGACCGGCGACGTCGGCGGCGCTCTTCACCGCCTTGGAGCCCGTGGTCAGGTGGCGCTTGCCATAATAGGTCACCGCGGCCATGCGCATGCCGCGCTTCTTGGCGAGCTCGTCGTTCATCTGGGTGAAGACCGGCGCCTTGGCGACCTTCGCCATGTGGGCCGGGTCGCGCCAGAGATAGGGCGCCTCAACCACCGAGAGCTGCGGCAGGAAGGAGCCGAGCGCGGCGGCGCCATCCGTCGTCATGGTCAGGGCGCCCGAAGCGACCGATTCCATCATGTCCTTGCCGGAGCCGAGCTGGCCCGCCGGGAAGGACTGGATGTCGACGCGGCCGGAGGTCTTCTCCTTCACCTCCTTGGCAATACGATCGACCATCTGCACCTGCGGATGGGTCGTCGGCAGCATCTCGCCCCAGCGCAGCACGGTCGCCTGGGCCCGCAGCACGGTCGGCATCGCGATCGCCGCACCGGCGGCAGCCGAGCCGGCGAGAAAGGCACGCTTGGTCAGCTTCGTCATGATTGTCCTCCTCCCTGTGTGACGCCGGCGCTTCCCTCCACTCCCTCATCCTGAGGAGCGATCTTGAGATCGCGTCTCGAAGGATGCTCCAGCTGGTTCCGGAGCTTCCTGGAGCATCCTTCGAGACGCCGCTTTCGCGGCTCCTCAGGATGAGGGTTTGGAGATCGGGCGCCTTGGTCTTCTCCCTCAGAACGGCCGGTTTCCGGCTTGATTATGGGTATCAGTAGCTCATCGCCCGGGTCCGGGCGTTGTTGATGTGCTCGCTCATCGCCGCGGCGGCCGCCTCCGGATCGCGCGTTTCGATCGCGGCGATGATCTTCAGATGATCCTGCATCACCGGCACGATGATGCTGTTGTGGATGCGCGTCTCGTATTGCCGGATCAGCCTGATCTTCAGCCAGGTGACGCGGAAGGCCTGGCTGACGATGTCGTTGTCGAGGTGATCGATGATCGCCTCATGCATCAGCCGGTCGACATCCTCGGCCTCCTCGATCAGCGCCTGACCTTCCTCGCCGGCCTCGGCGCGCCGCACGATCGCCTCGTGACGCTCGCGCTGCTCGGCGATCTCCGCGTCGCTGGCATTGCGGGCATAGGCCGCCGTCGCTTCCTTCTCGAGGAAGAGCCGGAACTGGAAAGCATTGCGGATCAGGTTGAGGTCGACATGGGCGACCTGCATGCCGCGCTGCGGCACAGTCTTAATCAGCCCTTCGGCCTCCAGCCGCGGGATGAGTTCGCGGATGGCGCCGAGCGGGAAGCCCGTCATCGCGACGAGCTCGCGCTGGGTGACGAACTGGCCCGGCTTGATCTCGCGGGCGAGCAGCCGCTCGGTGAAGCTGGCATAGGCCCGCTCCCTGAGCTTCAGCGGCTCGCCTTCGCGTTCAGGCTCGGACTGGCTCATCTCGTCTCCTCAGCGCGCTTTCCGTTCAGCCGGAACCGGCTGAACGACGTGAATTCGCGCCAAACCACGTTGGAGCATGTTCTCATCGCAAAAGTGGCCCCCACTTCTGCGGAACATGCTCTAGGCCGCCTTGGCGCGTGTGATCTGGTCGAAGGCCGCGAACAGCCGCTTGCGCTGGCTCTCGTCGAGCGCCGTCAGCGGCGCCCGCATCGCGCCATAGCCGGCATCGCCATGCAGATGGCCGACCAGCGCCTTTACCGCCGGCAACACCGGATAGGAACAGATCTCGTCGACCAGCGCGTTCACGACCGGATTCTCGATGCCCTCATAGACCAGCGGCCGCAGCAGCTGCGGAACGAGGTTGGCGACGCCGCAGATCGAGCCCTGCGCGCCGGCCCGGACCGCCCGCGCCAGCAGGCGCTCGTCCCCGACCAGGATGGCGAGCTCGCCATGCGCCTTGAGGAAGGCTTCGGTCGTCGGGTAGTCGCAGGAGGAATCCTTGACGCCGGTGACGACGCCCGGAAACGCCTTCTTCAGCCGCTCGACCAGACCGACCGAGATGTTGACCGCCGTCACCGAGGGAATGTGGTAGAGGATGGTGTTGCGAGCAGACGGGCCGAGCTTCTCGAAGAACTGCGAGAACCAGGCATAGAGCCCCTCGTCGCTGACGCCCTTGAAGTAGAAGGGCGGCGCGACCAGAAGTCCCTTCGCCCCGATGTTCAGCGCCGTCTGCGCCTGCTCGACCGCCTCGTGCAGCGAGGAGGCGGCGATGCCGGCATAGATCTGCCGGGCCGGGTCGATGCCGGCGCCGACCAGCGCGCCCAGCATCGCGGTGCGCGCCGGAGCGCCGAGCGCCGCGCCCTCGCCGGTCGTGCCAAAAAGCGTGACCGAGTCGCAGCCATTGGCCAGGACGTAGCGGGCGTGATGGACGAGCCGCGGCAGGTCGACGGCGCCGCCCTCCCGCATCGGCGTGGTAATGGCGCAGGAGAGGCCGAAGCGATTGGTGTCGAGAGCCATGGAGATCGTCTTTCCCAGAGCGTGTTAAACTGACATGTTAGACAAAGGTTAGCGCGCAGACAGTCTAGCGGCAAGCGGCTCAGCCATCCTTGAGCCCTCCGGCGGAGAGGCCGGCGACGATCTCGCGCTGGGCGAGCACGGTCAGCAGCAGCACCGGCAGCGTCACCAAGAGCGCGGCGGCCGCGAGCGGCCCCCAGGAGATCTGCTCGAAGGTCAGCGAGTTGTAGACGGCCGAGGGCAGCGTCCGGCTCGCCTTGCCGCCGAGCACCACCGAGAAGATGAAATTGTTCCAGGAGAAGATGAAGGCGAGGATGCCGCCGACGACGATGCCGGGCCGCGCCAGCGGCAGGGCGACATGGCGGAAGGCCTGCCAGGTCGTAGCGCCGTCGATGCGGGCGGCGTCCTCGAGCTCCATGGGGACGTTCTCGAAATACCCGATCATGATCCAGACGATGATCGGGATGGTGATCACGAGATGGGTGATGACCAGGGCGGTGATCGTCCCCACCAGCCCGGTCATCTGGAACAGCAGGAAGAGCGGGATCAGATAGGACAGCGCCGGCGTCATCCTTGCGATCAGGATCAGGATCGCGAACTTGGTCGCCTTGCCGCGCGCGATGCCGTAGCCGGCCGGGACGCCGACGGCGAGGCCGACCAGCACCGCCCCACCGGTGACCAGGATCGAGTTCCAGAGATAGAGCGCGAAATTGTTCTTCTCGAACACGTCGAGATAGTTCGCCAGCGTCGGTGGGTTCGGGATGAACACGGGCGGGAAGGCGGTGTTGTCGAGCTCGTTCTTCAGCGAGAGAGAGATCATCCAGAGGAAGACCAGCACCGCCGGCGAGACCAGCACGAAGACCGAGGCGTAGAAGCCGAGCTTCTTGGCGAGGCGGTTCATCGGATCGCCCTCCCCGTCATTGCGAGGAGCGCAGCGACGAAGCAATCCAGGGGCAGCCGTGCACCCAGTCTTCCTGGATTGCTTCGCTGCGCTCGCAATGACGAAAGGTCGAACGTCCTGCGCATCACGCGTTCCACTTCGACTTCTGGCGCGCATAGAGCAGCAGCAGCGAGAGCATGATGATGATCACGAAGAAGATCACCACGACTGCCGAGGCGTAGCCGATCTTGTAGAACTGGAAGGCCTGCAGATAGAGGAAGATGTTCAGCGTCTCGGAGGCCGTGCCCGGCCCGCCCTGGGTGATCACGAAGATCGTGTCGAAGGCCTTCAGCGCGTCGATGGTGCGGATCACGATCGCCACCATGATGAAGGGCCAGACCAGCGGCAACGTGATGTGGCGGAACATGTGCCAGTCATTGGCGCCATCGATCAGCGCGGATTCGTAAGGCTCGCGCGGCAGCCCGGCGAGGCCGCCGAGCACGATCAGCATGACCAAAGGCGTCCAGTGCCAGACCTCGACCAGGACCAGCGTCGGGATCACGGTGCTGGGCGAATAGACCCAGGGCTGCGGGCCGATGCCGATAAGCGAGAGCAGGTAGTTCAGCACGCCGAGCTGGGGGTGGAACATCATCGTCCAGACCAGCGCCACCGCGACCGGCGTCGCCATCATCGGCATCACGAAGATGGTGCGCAGCAGACCGCGGAACGGGAATTCGCGATGGAAGACCAGGGCCGCGGCGGTCCCGAAGACGATCGGCAGCACCACGGCGAGCACGGTGAAATAGAAGGTGTGCCCCATCGACTCGATGAAGCGCGGATCGCGCAGCAGCTCGGCATAGTTCTGCAGGCCGACGAACTCCGGCCCGCCGCCGATCTTCCAGTCCTGGCTCGACATGTAGAGCGTGAACAGCCAGGGGAAGACGATCACGCTGGCGACGATCAGCACCGCCGGCAACGAGAACAGCCAGTAGCGCGGCGTGAAATCCTTCGAATCCGCCGCAGGTGGCTGCGCCGGGTTCGCGAGGCCGGAAGCTGGCAAGGTGGTGCTGGTCATCTGCTGCTCTGGAAACTCACGCCGTCATGCTCGCCCTTGTGGCGAGCATCCGCGTCTTGAACATCGCCCTGCCTAAGGGGAGGCGTGGATGGTCGGGACAAGCCCGACCATGACGCGTCCCGCGGCAGGTCTGTTGGCCCTCAGCCCTGCTCGCTCTTGGCGAGCACCGGCGCGAAGGCTTCGGTCGCCTTCTTCAGCTCGGTAGCGACATCGGCCCCGCCGATCATATTGGTCAGGCCGACGCCGAAGACATCGCGGAACTCGGTGACCGGAACGATCTGCGGCAGCGCCGCGCGGGCGATCTTCGCCGAATTCAGCAGGCAGTCGAAGTACTGCTTGCCGAATTTCGAGGACTCGATCGTCGCCTTGTCGAGATAGGCGGAGGAGCGGGCCGGCGCGCCGGCGCCCGCCTTCAGCATGGCGAGCTGCTGGGCCTTGTTGGTGATGAACTGGATGTAGAGCCAGGCCGCTTCCTTCTTGGCGGAACCGCGCGAGATGCCGATACCGTCGCCGAACATGCCGGCATGATGCGCCTTGGGGCCCGGCGGGGTGACGCCATAGCCGACCTTGCCGACGATGCGCGACTTCGAAGGATCCTCGAGCGGCGTCGCAAAACCGATACCGTCGAGCCACATCGCGGCCCGGCCCTGCATGAAGGTGGTCTGGCATTCGTTCCAGTTGAAGCCGACGGCGCCGACCGGACCGGTGTCCTTGTTGAGCTTCTTGTAGAGTTCGCCCGCCCAGATCGCCTCGGGCGTGTCGGTCAGGAGCTTGCCGTCGGCCGAGGTGGTCTCGACGCCCTGCCCGAGCAGCAGGCAGGCCCAGACCGGAACGTTGGCGTTCTTCAGCCCGCGCGAGACGAAGCCGGCGACGCCCTTGGCCGGGTCGTGCAGCTTGGCAGCGGCGACCGCCATCTCGTCCATGGTCTTCGGGTAGGCGACGCCCTTCGCGTCGAAGAGCTCCTTGTTGTAGTAGACCATCCAGTAGTCCACGAAATAGGGCAGCGTATCGAGCGCCCCGTCGGCCTGGCGGGCATAGGCCACCGCGCCGGCGCCGAAATCCTCAAAATTGAAATCGGGCGAGGTCAGCGAGGCGTCCTTGATGAAGGGCGAGAGGTCGGCGAACCATTTGCCCTTGGCCGCCATGCGCTTCTGCACATGCAGCGAGATCGCGCTGACGTCGAAGCTCGGCTTGCCCGAGGCGAACTCGATCACCGCCTTCTGGCGCTGCTGCTGCTCCGGCACCTGCTCGGACGAGACCTTGATGCCGGTGAGCTCGGTGAACTCCTTCTCGGCGGCCTGGAACAGATCGGAGCGCGGATTCTTGACCAGCAGCACGTCGATCGACTGGCCCGAAAAGCGCTTCCAGTTGAACGCCGCCTGGGCGTGCGCCTCGCGCAGCACCAGCGGCGAGGCTACCGCGCTGGTGGCACCGAGCGCGGCGGCGCCGCGCAGCAGGCCACGCCGCGTCGGCTTCAGAATGCTGTCGGTCATGGTCGTCCTCCCTGTGGACTTGAGAAGGCCGCTCCGGGCCCTTTGATCCAATGCCGGCAGGCCGCGCCCGCAAAGGGCCGGCCCGTGCCGAGGCGGCGACGCTAATCCGGTTCAAAGCCGGTTGCAAGCTGACATGTTGGCGTGCACATAGTGTTGAACCTCCAGCAGGCGGCCTCACACCCATGACTGTTTCGACGCTCCCCTCAAGGCCGCTCGGCCGCTCCGGACTGATGCCGAGCGCGCTCGGTTTCGGCGGGGCCCCGCTTGGCGATCTCTATGCCCGTCTCGACGAGGCGACCGCCACCGCAACCGTCGAGGCGGCACTCGCAGCCGGCGTCAGCCTGATCGACACCTCGCCGCTCTATGGGCACGGCCTGTCGGAGCATCGCATCGGCGCGGCCCTGCGCCGCTCCGGCCGCAAGGACGTCGTCATCTCGACCAAGGTCGGCCGCGTTGCGGAGCCCTTCGCCGGGCGCGGCGACGGCTCGGGCTATCTCGGCGGCCTGCCGCACAGCCTGCGCTTCGACTACTCCTATGATGGCGCGATGCGCTCGCTCGAGCAGTCGGCCTTGCGCCTCGGCGTCGATCGTCTCGACATCGTCTTGATCCACGACGTCGATGTCTGGACCCATGGCGCCGATCGGATCGAGGCGCGTTTCGCCGAAGCGATGGACGGCGCCTACCGCGCTCTCGAAAGGCTGCGCTCGGCGGGGGCGGTGAAGGCGATCGGCGTCGGCGTCAACGAGGCCGAGATGTGCGAGCGCTTCGCCCGCGCCGGCGATTTCGACGCCATGCTGCTCGCCGGGCGCTATTCCCTCTTGGAACAGCCGGCGCTCGCCTCCTTCATGCCGCTCGCCCTGGAGAAGGGCATCGGCCTGATGCTCGGCGGCGTTTTCAACTCCGGCATCCTGGCGACCGGCCCGGTGCCCGGCGCGCGCTATAATTATCGCCCGGCCCCGCCCGAGATCCTCGCCCGTGTCGCCGCGATCGAGGCCATTTGCGCCCGCCACGGCGTGCCCTTGCGCCGCGCCGCCCTTCAATTTCCGCTCGGCCATCCCGCGGTTTCGAGCCTGGTGATGGGCGCGGTCACGCCGGCCGAGGTCGTCGACCAGATCGCCGAGCTTTCGGCTCCAATCCCAGTTGCACTCTGGGGCGAGCTGAAGGCCGAAGGGCTGCTCGGCGCCGATGTGCCGGTGCCGGGGTGACGCCATGCGGATCGACGCGCATCAGCACTTCTGGAGCCTCGCCCGCGGCGATTATGGCTGGCTAACGCCGGCGCTTGGCGTCATCCATCGCGATTTCGGCCCGGACGACCTCGAACCGCTGCTGGCGCGCCACGGCATCTGCCGCACCATCCTGGTCCAGGCCGCACCGACCGAGGCGGAGACGGCCTTCCTGCTCGATCTCGCCGCAAATACCCCCTTTGTCGCCGGCGTCGTCGGCTGGGCCGATTTCGACGCGGACAATGCTGCGGAACGCATCGCAGAGCTCGCCGGCAATCGCCTGCTCGTCGGGCTGCGACCCATGGTGCACGACATCATCGATGATCGCTGGCTGGCACGCCCCGGCCTGGCGCCTGCCTTCCGAGCCATGGCGGAACAGGGCCTCGTCTTCGACGCCCTGCTCAAGCCGCGCCATATCGCGCCGATGCTCGCGGTGATCGAGCGCCACCCCGAGCTTTCCGTCGTGATCGACCACGGCGCCAAGCCGAGCCTTGTCACCGGCGACCTCACCGCCTGGCGCGAGGGCATGACGGCGCTCGCCGCACATCCGCAGGTCTTCTGCAAGCTCTCGGGGCTGGTGACCGAGGCCCGCGCCGACTGGACGCTGGCAACGCTGAAACCGGTCGTCGCGCATCTGCTTGCCGCCTTCGGCCCCGATCGCCTGATCTGGGGCAGCGACTGGCCGGTGGTGACGCTGCGGGCGAGCTATGCGCAATGGTTCGGCGCCGCGGACGCCCTGCTCGCCGCCCTGCCGGACGGGCAGCGCGAAGCCATTCTCGGCGGCAACGCCCGCCGGCTCTATCTCTCCCAGCGCGGACGCAACTGAGATGCTCAGAAACCTCGACCCGGTCCTTTCCGCCGACCTGCTCTGGGTCCTCGCGGCAATGGGCCATGGCGACGACCTTGCGCTCGTCGACGCCAATCACCCGGCCGAAACGATTGCGCGCGCCACCACGAGCGGGCGGCTGATCCGCCTGCCCGGTCTGACCATGGCTCGCGCCGCCCGCGCCATCCTCTCCGTGCTGCCGATCGACGATTTCGAGCCGGAGCCGGCGAGGCGCATGCTGGTCGTCGACGATGCCGCCGCCATGCCGGAGGTCCAGCGCCAGGTCGAGCACGAGCTCGCCAGGGCGCTCGGCCGCCCGGAGCCGCTCCCCGGGATCGAGCGCTTCGCCTTCTACGAGGCGGCAAGGAAGAGCTTCGCGGTGGTCCAGGTCGGCGACCCCCGGCCCTATGGCTGCTTCCTCTTTCGCAAGGGCGTGATCGCCGGCGAGCCAGGCTGATCGCACCGGTAAGGAACCGTGCCGCGGCGGTCGTCGCCGGCGTTTGGCCCTCGCATTAAAAGCATCATTTACAATGCATCTTTTATGGCATAAGAATCGACAGTCCGAATGCACTTTCAGGACTGCCAGAGCGATGATCGACCGAGCACGACAGGAAGTCCTCGCCGCGCCAAGCGCCGCCGCGCCGCATGCACCCGCAAGGGCCATCAAGGTGACCAATCAGCTGCCGGCCGAGGGCGACAGCACGCTGGTGCCGATGCTGGTCAGCGGGCTCGTGCTGGTCGTCATCGCCATGGTCGGCGTCATGATGTTCGCCTGACCACCGGCCGTGGCCGCGGACCTCGCATCGCGGCCTTGAAGCGCGGAGTGCCTGGGACGCAGGCGGGGAGGTAAAGCCCCCGCCGCGCAGGCATCAGGCCCGCTTGTGCGCGTCGAGCCAGACATGCTTGCGCCAGGTCGGCGGAAGCAGGCGGTCGCCGAGACCATGCCGCTCCTCCAGCCCGATCAGGAACTGCTGCGCGGCGTTCTTGGGCTTGCGGCTTTCATAGGCCGCGTTCACCGCGAAGACGTCGAGAGGCTCCAGCCCAAGCATGCCCGGCAGCGCCTGGAACTCCGAGAGCGTGTACTCGCGATGGTGGCCGATGAACGGATTGCCGTCATGGAAGAAGGACGGGAAGGATTCGTGGACGGTCTTTCCGCGCAGCAGGCGCATCCGCATGTCGATGCGGGCGATATTGGGCGTCGACAGACAAAGGCGGCCACCAGGCACGAGTGCCTCCACCATTGCGGTCAGGACCGGCTTCGGCGAATGGTCGAAATGCTCGATCGTCTCGAAGGCGACGGCGACGTCGAAGCTGGCAGGCGGCAGGGGCGTCTGGAACACGTCCGAGCGCTGAATCGCGATGCCGAGCTTGTCGAACAGCTTCAGCCGGCGCCTGACCTCCTCCGGGAAGCCCTGGGTATCGTCATCGAGGTAAGGCAGGGTATCGACGATGGTCACCGCCGTGCCCAGAACATGCGCCACGACGAGATAGGCCGAGGTGCTCCCGCCGACATCGCAGAGCCGCCCTCCGGGATGGGAAGCCAGAGCGGCCGCGATCTGCATGCGCGCGCTGATTGCCTGCTGGTCGCCAAGCAGGCGAAGCGCTTGAGTAACCGCCGCATCGAAATCGGCCACCGAAATACCGCGGCGACGCAGAATCCGCTCAACTGTGGGATGCATGGATCTAGCTGTTAGATGCGATCGACAGGCAAAGAGTAATCATGCGCGTCAATTCAAGCCCCAGATTACTCTTTACGCAAAGAGCCGCGGACACTCATTCGAGCTGCCGGCAGCAATATTCGCCCTGCAACCTACCTGTCAATCGCGCCCGAGATCGCCTCCGTATCGGAGTCGAATCTTCCGTCCAAAAAAGCTGCTGAACAGGACCATCCCGTCAACGACGCGCGGCAGCTCACCGGGCAGCCCAGCTTCGGGCTTCGCCGTACGAGCGGAAGCTATGCCGATCGAGCAGTTCGCATTCTAGCGTCGCGAAGAAGCTCTTGCACATCGCATTGTCGTAGGCGTCGCTGGCGGAACCGGTCGAGGCTCTGACGCCGGCGTCCTTACAGCGGTTGCCGAAGGCCAGCGAGGTATACTGCAAGCCCTGATCACTATGGTGGATGACGTTCTCGGGCGTGCGTGCCGCGAGCGCCATGTCGAGCGTATCGGGGGCCACCCGCGTCTTAAGGTCGGCAGAGAAGACTCATCCGACAATCCGGCGCGACCAGGCATCCATGACGACGGCCAGGAACAGGAAGCCGGAGAGCGTGGGCACGAAGGTGATATCGGCCACCCACAGTTCGTTCGGCTTCTCGACAAAGACCCGAAGGGCCGCGCGAAGCAGCGAACCTCCTCCGGACCAGACCGTTCGCCGGCCGATGCGCGGGCGCGCCCTTCGTTGTCGTGATCCCTCGCCGTCGGCTGGGGCCGACGAGCCCGCTCGCCCATCAGGCGGGGCACGCTTCTTGCCATGCCCACTCCCTCGGCCTTGAGCTCGGCATGGATCCGCGGTGCGCCATAGGTTTTGCGCGAGGCCGCATGGATCGTGCGGATCTTCCGGGTGAGATCGAGGTCGGCTGTCGCCCGTGCCGAGGCAGGTCTGCCGCGCCAGGCATAATAGCCTGATGC
>JAESGI010000328.1_pt1 | contig 17441 bp, 16 predicted proteins | sample 9269671 | NCBI WGS metagenome assembly JAESGI01 (sample SAMN14515641, study PRJNA621666) | algae metagenome | isolation source: Nostoc indistinguendum CM1-VF10 and co-occurring heterotrophs from gravelly... | place: USA: Clark Mountains, San Bernardino, California | collected 1998-06-05 | reverse complement strand
TATTTCTGTGAAGTATTCCTGAAATTTATTGGTAATCTCAAAGCTATCTATGAAGGGTGTAAAAGATGCTTTGGTTTTACTTTTCTTGTTCTTAAATCCTGCTGGCATTGCTCGAACCTTGGGGCTACGAAATGTTTCTCCAGATTTTGCTACCACCTGGAGAAGAGAAGAATGTACAAGATTTGGCTAAAAAGTTTGTCTTAAACTATAGGCAAGGAGTAATAACGCCAACGGGAAGAATGAAAATTAAGGTCAACAGCTTCAAAAATCTTCCTGAAGGAACAGGTATTATTTCTTACAGGAGTCGCGCTCTAGGTAATGTATTTTCTCAAAAAAATATAGGATTGTTAATGCTGGGTCATCGTAATGCCAGTTTTACCCTTTCAGAAAAAGGGAAAGTAGCAAAGAAAGAATCGACAGACTTGGGGATGAATTGGGTGTTACAAAAGTTTGTCGAACGTACTAGCGTAGGACTATCGAAAGATGATCCATGTATAGCTGCGGCTTTAGTGGAGGCAAGTAAAGGTAATTTCACTGCATTACGAAATTTGTCACGTAGGAATACACCATCAGGAATTAACTCGGATTTAGAGTTGTTTAAATCAGTTTTAGAAGTGGTTCGGGATGAATACTGTCGAGCATTGCTGCGCTGGGTCAAAAACCATGTACCATTAGACGAAGTTCTGATCTGTGGTGGTACTGGTGAGTTTGTGCGTCGAGAATTGACACAATATTTTCAAACAGAAAGCATCCCTATCGTTTGGAATGGTGGAGTAGTTATTCCCAAATCGTTAGATACCGTTGGCTTGGGTGAGCGACTGGCTGATGTTTGGGCAACTCATATTAGTTATGTGAGAATGCTGGATGAAAATTTTTGCTATGAGCGCAAACAGAAATTAATACCAGATTCTTATTCACCAGCAGTTAATCATCTCACTTCAATCAATAGAGTGTAGCTGATCTCTTGCACTTGATGTTAGACAGAATATCTGTCTAACATCGTGAAAGCCTCTATTGGTAAGAGATATGCTTCAACTTGCACCTTTCCTCATCTGAAAGTGCGATCGCTTTAACAGTAACAAGCGTGAACAATTAACATTGGCAAATTGATATGGCTGAAACGACACATTTGCAGATACAAGAATTATCACGATTTGCCCAAGAGCAAGACTTCAATCAACAATATTGTCAGTATTTTGGCGATGTCTGGGACGAAGCTGGAATTAAAGATATCTCCAAAATGACCGTCCAAGATGCCGAACAGACCTTAAAGATTCTGGCGGATAGTGAGGCATCTCCCCAATTCATCAAATCTCTACTAGCACAAGCAGCAATTGATGGTGCTACACCGCAGGTTTTAGAGTATTTTCTCGCAAGCGACATTGACGGCGATGGGCGGACTTTAGCACAAGAAATATTTCAGGATGGGACGAACCCATTGCAGCCAGATACACCCCAGCCACCACCCAAGGGACAGGTTTTATCTCCATCTCCAACTGAAGATTTAGACTGGGAAATATAGCATACATTCTCCAACTTTACTAGCAACCTTAGCTTTGATTTTTTCAGTACTCAAGTTGCTAGTTCTTTTTTGAAAGCATATTTAAACTTCTTAAGTTAGATATGAGTTCCATTTTTCAAAAAGCGCACTAGGGTGTAATTGAATTATCGATTACACCTGTTTTCTCAACTAACTCAACAACTAAAGAAGGCCATAGTATGACTATATTAGGTATTAATAGACCTTTAGATACAACCCAAGTAAAACTGTGGGATGAGCGCGATTTATCTACAGGCGATCGCCGCCGGGAGCATCTAGAAATTCTCTTGTGCCAGAAAGTACAGATAGGTGAAGACCCGACCTTGTGTGAGAAAGTATTAGATTATCTATATTTGTCGGCATTTCAGCAAAAGCTCAATCGCATTACTGTCCAAAAGGAAAAAGAAAGGTCAGTATTTAACTCCCTACAGCAAGTGATTATTACATCGTTCGCTATTTTAGGAATGTTTGCGTTCCTTGCCGCCGCTTCCAACAAGTCAGTTGTGCGATCTCCTGGGGTAATCCCTCCAGCAATAGAACGGCAAGCCAATTGACAAGGCATGAGCATAAAAAGCTGAAAGTAGCACGATGACAAAACTTTCAGCTTTCCAAAAATCTTAAACATCTAGCTTAAAACCAGGAAGTATCTTTATCGAACGGAAGTGTACTGGGTTCTTCGTTGTTCCTTAAGTCTACCTCCATCTGCTTTATGCGTTGTGTATATGTTCGGCTTGAAGCACGTAGTCTATTCATTTCTTGCTCACCAAAATTAATCCCCATTTCTGCTTTCCGAGCCGACACTCGATTATAGTTTTCTACATCCAGTATCTTGCGCCGTTCCATTTCTCCTAGCCATTGGGAGCTAATACCTTTTTTTAGTTCAGATTCGATATATTCTGGCTTGAGAGTACCATCACTGTTGAACTGCTGCTGCTCTGTAGGGGTGAAGAAATCGTAGGCAGTATAAACAGGCCAAGGCTCTGGATCTGTTTCGTCTAGTCGTTTCCATTCATCGTAGTTATTTTTAAGTCGAAGAGCATAACTATTGATTGCTGCGTCATTCATTCCCTCAGATAACATTTGTTGCCTAGCTTCATCTTTTAAAGTCCCGTCTGCGTTAAATTCTTTCCCGTGCATATTTAACCAGCGTTTAATTCTTGACATATTGAACTCCTAAAATTTTTCAATAATTAAACAAGATTATGTCTTTGAAATTCCAACACTTTGATACCAGACTAAATCAATGGATTCACACTGATGGAGATAATCAGAATCCCCAATCGATTTTAACTGAAAAATTAGATAATACTCTATTAGAATTTTACTTTCCAGATCAACAGTTTTCTTTCGGACATATAGATGAATATAGTACGCCAGAAGATTTAAGAAATCACCCAAATGGGCAGACGCTGTTATTATCTTCTAAAACCAGATTATTGTATGGGTCGCCAGAATGCTTGGAAGTAATTGAAAAGTTATGCCCTGATAGAAAAGATAGGGGTGCTTACGGTTCAATCTTTCTAGGAGAGTGTAAAAATTCCATATATGAAGAGTTAAACGTTTTGATTGTAGATGACTCTACTGAAGCTCAGGGTGAAAATGGAATAATTATTAACAAAGATAGATAATGCTTTTAAGTTGGTAGGTGACTGCTACGGGCAAATTTCTACCCAACTATATGATAAATTAACTAAAAGACCAGAACAGCAGGATAAAAGTTATCGTATAATTCAGCATCGATTTGGTTGGATAGAAACTGATGGAGAAGATACAAAGTATCGATTTGGAAAAGGAACATTAAGACCTTACAATTTTGATAAAATAAAATATTCTGACACTAATAATAATCCGAAAATCGACTTAATTCTTCCCTTATCCAGCTTCAAAGGTACAGACAAAGATCATCCTGATAAGCCGACTAAACCCCAAATTCAACCGGGATTATACAAACAAAAAATCTGGTTAGGCGAAAAGTCCCAATCAGAGCGAGGTAAAACTGCCATATCTCAATTATTAGCATCATTCCCTCAAGGTATTAAGGATTTTGCTGAAGAACTAGAGGTACAAGCCCAAAAGCTAGCAGAAGCTCAAGATGACCCTAGAATTGTTGCACAACTGTATTGTGAAAACTACGAAAAGCGAAAAGAATTTTCAGAAGAGCAAAAAAAATCCTTAAAACAAGAAATTATTGAATCAGTTAAAGCTGATACTGTAGGTAAACAGGTAGAGAATAATTTCGATGAAGACTTAGAACTAAACGATGAATCAGATGAATCCCAGAAAGGTGATATGTTTATGTACAAACTCATCAAAGCTGATTTACTTGGTCATCAACAACTACTAGAAACGGAAAAGGTAAAACAAGAGTTGAGTCGGTTTGTACAAGGTCAGTGGCGTGATATTGCAGTTGGCAAGACACTAACTTTTGACCGAGGAATGATTATCCCTTCTAAAGAACTCAAGAATGGCGAAATTTGCGTGACTTGGATAGATGAAAATGAAAAAGTATTAAATTTTCGTTCGCCCTTTCTTAATTCTAACGGTCTATGCGTTTCTAGTAACAAATATGTTGAAGATCGCCTAGCTCCAGATGGTACAGACTTACAAGGAATAATTGTAGTCAATGATGAAGATCACAAACGCATACTTACTCGAATTGAAGCTTTAGAAGCCCAAGGCATTCAACACAACGAAGTTAATCCCCTCGAAACCGAATCACAACGTCAAGCGCGTGATTTTGACGGGGACTGTATTGGTGTAGTGTTAACAAGTAAGTACAGTACCCCAATTTTACAGCCGAAGCTGAGTATAGAACTCTGCTAACAAATGCTTATCGTCCTACTATTAAAGAAAAGAAACAATCATTTTATATAGATGGAAAACAACCACCATTTGAAGAAATTGCCATTCACATGAGCGATAGCATTAGTGTGGGCATAATCAACAATCAAGTGACAGCACTGGAGGCATTAGAATCAGAAATTGAGGTACTAAAAACTTACGGTACTTTTGAGCAGAAATCAAATTATCTAGACCAAGTTTCAAACCATTACGAAACCCTATTTGAGCAAGAACGCCAGAAAGAGCCAAAGTTAATTCGAGAAGAATACAAGCCTTATATGCAAGGGTTTGTTGAACTTGCTTTGGATGAAAGAACCCCAGAAAATATTCAGCAGGCGATGGATGTTAACCGCTTGATGTACCGGAGCATGATTGAAGAAGGATGTTATCAAAACCAAATAGCGGTTGATTTATTCAAAAGTGCTAAAAAACTTGAGATGGATAAAATCAGGGAAAACAACCGCTACTTGTATCGTGATGTTAACTATATTAAAGATAAAAAGTCGCGTTCAGTTTATTTAAGCGCAGGTATAACACCAAAGGGCTACTCACCAGTAGAATTATTAATTAGCCAAACCAATAAATATTTCCAAGAATCACAGTTAGAATCGCGTCCCATCGTCCAGTTTAAAGACTTATTCAAAGGAGTAGAATTTACACCACAGCAAAAATTTGCAGCGATCGCCGCGAAGTACGAGTTCGATCTGAAATTCAACGCTGCGGTTCGTGCCTCAAGGCGGCGAGAAACAGAGTCTGGCCCTAGCGCAGTTGTTCAAACGGATTCAGGAACGCAACTCGAAATTACCAATCTAACTCGTTACGGGCATCCCCTAATCTGGAAAGCCCAGACGTTGAATATTCGCCTAGATGAAATTAAATTTACAAACAGTGAACGCCCCCATAAATTATTGGCAGTCGCACAAATTAATGGCGAGGTAAGGGAAGATGGAAAACCCGCTTACCGCAACCTGGGGACAGTTAGCCAACAATCTGTAACTGACCATAACCTCAAGGCGGGGATGACTACGCAGGGGGCTAAACTCCTAGAACTAAAACCAGAACTTACTAGAAGCCAAACTAAACTACTCTATGCCTTGGCAAATGATGCAGCAGAAGCATTTTACGTGAAAATCCCAGAGTCAGAAAAACTTGCATCTGCTGCCGCCGCTTGGAATATCTGTGCATCCCGCCAGGATGAACTCGAAGTTGCACGTAAAGAAAACGCAAACCCCCAGGCTCACGCTAAAAAAGTCTCTAATTTTGCCTTCGCTGCTTTCCCCAATGAGATTATCTCTCGCTTAGATAAATTGCAATTTACCGAACCGAAGTTAGTCACACTCAATAATGAAGCGAATCAATTTTTGGGTCGAGACTGGAACAAGGATGATTTGCACCCAATAGAAATTAGGGCTAGCCACCACCCAGTTGGGCATGAGCGCCATGTTTCCAGGCTAATGTTTGTCCAGGATAGTGACGGCGAATATAAGGAATTCGCCATGCTTGAAACCAGAACTGCACAGCTTCCCATTGGTACAAAAGCGCTCTCTTGTATGGTTGGGATAGAACCTGCCACTGCCAAAGCAACTATTGGACTGCCAGGAAACGAGCCGATTGAAATTACTATCCGTGAACTCAAGAACTTCTCTTATGCAAAACTTGTTTTTAACGCCGAACCCGTAAACTTAGAATTTGGCACTGTGCCGATTCCTGATAAAACAGTAAAAATCAAACTTGATGGCAAAACTCTGGGGGAGTTAGACAGTGATTCTGTCCAACAGTTGAAACAAATTGATTACCTGAAAAATGGTAATTCCCTAAAATTAAAGCTCACGTCAATCTCTGAGACAGGAGATCAAGCTTTTGTCCTGGGTGAATCTCCCAATGGTAATCTCCTGAAAATCAATAAAATTAATTTTTATGATTTTTCTGGGCAGGCATTCAATGATCAAGATTACCAAAAATTGATTATCGAAACTTCAGCTTCTAAAACTAGAGATGCTGTGTTTTTGAATGGTGAACCCTTGGGGGTATTACATTTCAAGAAAGACAAAGACGCGCTCAGACAACTTGGGCTACTCAAAACCGGACAACTTACCAAACAATTCGCAATTCGCAGTTCGCAATTCGCAATTGTGAACTCAATTCAAGCCCCCGGTATAAGCCACTCAGTTGCGGGGGTTCCCTCTGTTGTTGGAGGTGGCGTGCGTAGGGAAGGAAATTGCGAATTGCGAATTGGAAATTGCGAATTGGAGATGGCGCCCGCTATTATTGAAAGTAATTTTTCTGTTATTTGCGCTCAAATTGACCCTCATACCGTTGAATATCCTACTATTTGGACGAAGGAATTTCAGGTTTTTGGGACTCAATCGGTTAATTCTGAACAACAAGAGATGATTGAGAGTAGTGCGAAAATTCTACATCATATTAAAGAGCGTCCTACTTTCTTATTTTCTACAGAATCAAACAAAAAACTTGGAGTCATGGGTTTGGCTGTTGACAACCAGAAAGCTGAGACTGTGACTAAATGGTTAACTGCTCAAAAAGTTGAATGGCAGCAAGTACCAACAGAAGATGTTATCAGGGAAACCCAAAAAGGTCTAGCGGTATTTAACTTGGTTGATAGCTCCATCCCTGCCAAAACTTTGGAGAATATGACCAAGAAATTCGGGGCAATTATTGAAACGGATAGTGACTATCAACAAAGGGTTAATTCCCTCGCCACACGACCGCAGTTTTTGAAACCACCAGAACAAACAGCACAATCCCCACCTAACCAATCTATAACTCCATTACTCTCCGCTAATCCTTCTACAACAGACATTAGTAATAGTACAAAAACAGAACCTCTAAGTGTAGAGAAGCTCCCGACAGTCACTATTGATGACTTGAGAAATTGGTACAATGCCGCAGATAAGTTAGGGAAGTCGGAGAATTACAAAAAACGCATTGTAGAGGTGGCTAATGGGTTTAAAGCTGGTGAGCAATTATCAGCCCAAGCGTTGACAGTAATGAATCAAGATACATTTGAGCTTGAAGCCATCAGTCGGCTGACTCAAATTGCTCAAAGGATTGGCATGGTCTGGGGTAAGTCTGATGAAAATGGTACTCAATTTCTTGGGAAAATTTATGACTTGGCTTTCAATACCCAGCAGAGGGATTTGACTATTTCGCAGAAAAATGGGGAGGTAATCTTAAACTTGCAATTTGGTCAGGTACAGACTAATAAACTAACTCCACAAATATTGCAAACTTTTGAGGATGCTAATACTCAAATTGATAAAATATTAACTAAATCTCAAAAACAACAAATAGACTTACAAAGATAGATTTATTTTTTGAGCATTGGGCATTGGGTGTTAGACATTGGGCGATCACTCCTCCACTTTCGACATCAATTTTGCAATTTCAAATCTTCTACGCGGTTGCTTGAAGAACATCTAATTGCATTCCCACCAAACCATCAAATTCTTGTGAAAAATTAGAACAGCAAGCGCGTCTGGCTCTAGCGAATGGAGATGTGAATACAGCACTCCAACAATACAAGAGGTTAGTGCGGAAATGCCAAGATATAAAATCTCAAAAAGCACAAATAATTATTCGAGAACTTGAGAAAATTCGTAATTAAGCGGTAATATATAAAGCAAAATTCAAGTGATTAACCTAATTACGAATTTGGTATTGCTATACCAATTATTAACCCTTATCTTTGCAATTGTTTTAATAATTTTATCGCTTGTTCATAGCCATTAGTATTATTTTGAGCTTGGAACATTTGAACTGCTTGTTGAAAATTTTCAATAGCTTTTTGTTTGTTACCTATCTGGTTGTAAACAATCCCACGATTTCCGTAAGCTTGAGCAAATTGAGGGTCAAATTGAATCTTGATCCTTGGATATCAATAATAGGTGATTGAACTAAAAAGGCTTGCACAGGAATATACGTCTGCTTCCCGGAATTTTGCAGCAATGGTTCTGATGTTTTACCTTCTGCAATATCCATGAGTCTTCGGATCACTTCATCAGGATTACTACCAGATCTAACTGTAAATAATTGATTGCTTCCATTGCAAATCTCTCCAAGATTGGTAACTCCACAAACAACAGGATAGCCATTATGCTTGCCGGATGATATGTAATTTAAACGATTCTGGGAATAAAATTCTTGAAATTTTTGAGTTACTTGTTCACAGCGTTTTTGTGGTGTCCAACCACCTTGATTAAAATATTCAGATTTCCAACCAATGAAATACACATGACCTCTTTTTTGTGGAATCCAAGCAGCTGTAACTGGAATTCTGTCACCACTAGATTGATCCATTTTTTTGCCACAAACAAAGGTCGTTTGAGACTGAGATTTAGAGGGACTCGATTGGCTGAAACTTGGAAAGATAATGCTCAAATTGGTGACAACTGTGCAAATAACAAGTCCTAAACCAATGAAAAATGATTGCTTATGCATGAGTCTAACTATTTAAATATAACTAAAATTGAATGATGAATATTAGAGCAAATTTGTACTTTTTTAAGATCAATACTGTTGAACGTTTAGTTAATCCCTTATCCCTCTTCTAAGAAATAGAAATGTTTTTGAGAAGAGGTTATCAAGGATGGTGCTTGGTAATTGATTTAGGGTTTAGCAGTTGCACGTAAAATGTAATTGCCTATTTCTTTTGCTTCTAATGAACTTGCGCCTACCTCATAAACCCCGTTCTCTGGCAACTTAGTTATAATTTGAGCATTAAAATCACCAGGGCCTCTGTCATCGTTTTTGTCTACTACTTTACGTGCGCCATCAGCCTTAATTTGGTACAAAATTAACACTGGGTTAATTTTCTGACTAGCCATCTCAATAATTACCTGTTGACCTGAGCGACCTTGGAATTGATACAAATTCACAAAACTACCATTTTCTCTTACGAAACTGCGAGCGCCTTTACCTAAACTGCCATTAATGACTTGACCATTGAGTGAGATAGTTGCAACAGTGGGTTTTGTCGTTGGCTGAACTAGGGTAGAGAAAGAAGAAATATCTTTTTTTCTGGTGGCGGTGATAAAAGATTGCACTTGAGCAACAGGGATTGCAAAGTTCATCCCACTATTTAATTTTCCAACTCCAACCCCTGCTGTGTTCACACCAATGACTTGACCTTTGCTATTGAGAAGCGGGCCTCCAGAGTTACCACCTTGAATTACCGCATCATGTTGAATTTTTCCACTCCTAGAATCGATACGGGTAATATGACCTTGGGTAAATGTGTCTTTGAAATCTGTATTCAGGGGAGTACCAAGAGCAAAAACCCTTTCTCCTACTGAAATATCTCCAGGGGCAGCTAAAGCAAGTGTACGCAAGTTTTTCTGATTGTGGATTTTCAGCACTGCTAAATCTAATCCACTTTTGCCAAAGCCCAATACATCAGCCGAGACTTTTCTCCCATTGGAGAAAACAACAGTCACTACACGAGGAAAATCATTTAGATTGTAATTTATTAATTCTTGTTGATTTTTTGGTAATGATTTAATTACATGGGCATTGGTGATAATTAACCCATCTTGACTGACAACAAAACCACTTCCGTGACCTGTACCAGTTTGAACCGTCACCACAGCAGGACTTGCTTTTTGATAAACTTGACGGGAAATTTGTTCCTCATTTGTTTGTGCGAAGGCAGTATAAGAGTGCCATACTTTCTTGTGGTTATTCGGTAGTAACTGTTCAATGTTGGTGTTGGTAATAACGGTTAATGTTGTACAGATTGCGAAACTGCCAAGTTGTAAGAATTGGTTTTTCATCACTTAACAAAAATCAAATGTATAATTGAAAAATGATAAAACTTTAGATATGGAAAATTCTCAGCATTAAGCACAACTTTTGAGTTTTAAGAGAATAAGAACTGGAAAAAGTGGCTAAATACTGGTTCTTGCGTAGTTAAGCACAAACTGCAAGCTGGATTTATCTCCTGCCCTGAATAAAATGCATTGGATACTTTGATTAAAGAAGCGATCATCTGGTTCTATTGGTGTATCTGCTGTAGCTCGTGGTTTATACGCAAATCAATAATTTTAGTTACAAAAATTTATATTTAGTCTACGGCGACGAACTTCGTAAATTCAAGATGGCGTAATCATTAAAACCAGAGGAGCTAAATTGATATTCAATTTAGACTACACACGGCACAATCTATTTTCCAGGAATACGCTGAAAGTAAAGCAACTTGCCAGCGCCCAATCTGTTCTTTATTAGCTCACCATCAGCCACGCCGACAGCTTTACTGACGAGAGACAGATTAGCTCTCGGTCGAATGGCACGCTTGAAAAGCTGAAAGCTCGTCTGGGCTATCTTGTTGGGGGTAGGGTTGCAGGTTCCATTGAAAAGAGATTATCGCTATGAGCTACTAGTTACACAAAGCGCGATGCCTGCGGTTTCTCATTGCGATCGCTGAAAATAATCAACCTTCACCAAAATAAACAACCTCCCTCAACCTCTTGCCAGTGGTATGCTTTGGAGCAATAAAACGAGTTTTACAAACCTTATAATTATCCCTAAATTGGGAGAATCATGTTTTTTGGCTCATCCGAGATTCGTTGAGGCAAGAACATTTAACTTGGTCAGTGGAAAGTGCGATGGCGTAACCGCCCACCGTAGGTGATCGCATGGAGTGAAAAACTTTTCATTAATAATCGCTTCAATTCGTCTTAGGTTAGTATCTTTCTTGTCCGTTTTGGCACGGTTATGCCAAATATGCTAAATACAAAGGTAAAACAACTACCAATGCTCGATTACGTCAGTGCAGGAATCGCGTTTTACATTACAATGCTTCCAGTACAAGAGTGGATACTGGAATTCCGCCTTGGTTATCTCGGTCGCTACTGGAGCTTAATAAGCGTTGTGGGCTTATTAATTGGCTCTTTGCTCTGTGCGCTGATATTTGTGCCATTGATTATCAACATGATACTAAATCCGTTCAAATATCCAGATAATGCTGTGATGAATGCGATCGCTGCGGTGATTTTTGGTGCAATACTCTGGCTGGGGCAGTGGCTAATTCTCCGTCAGACTGAAATGACACCGAGAGTTTTTGCACTCATCAATACAGTAGTTGGAATTTCCGTCTTCTCTGTGCTGGTATGGTTTAATCAAAAAAGTTTGCAGTGGAGCGGTGGCCCGATTGAAGGCTGGAGAACCGGACTCATATTCCTAGCGGGTGGCACAGTTACTAGAGCCGCGACGGGTAAGGCTTTGGATTTTTACTGTGGACGAGTTGAGCAGCGATTAATCAAACTTGAGAGGGAGAGGGTAGAACAAGAAACCCAAGAACGAGAAAGGCTTTTAAAAGAAAGAATTGAGAAGGAGAAATTAGCGCAAGAACGCCTAGAAGCAGAGATGGCAGAACGGAAAAGGATACAGCGAGAGGCGGCTCAAGAGGAAGAACGTCTGTGGTATGAGCAGCATGGGAAAGACTATGCTGATTATGAATACGAGGAAGAGGAGGAGGAAGAATAACTTTGTGCTGACATGAACATAAGTAAGCGATGCCTGCGGCGGGTTACGCCTACGCTGATGAATTAGCTTTCACTGATGGAATGGCACGAATAGCACGCTTGATTCATGTGAAACCTCTTTGCTGGCAGGGTTGCAGATTCGTGTGTTTCAGACAATTGAATACCAGTACGTCAAGGAGTTCAACATCTTCTTAATTCCCCACACTAAGAAGGGTGTAGGGGGTAGGGTTGCAGCTTCGTGTGTTAGGAAATTTGAATTTTAGTGTATCAAATAGAACAACATCTTGTTGCTTCCTTACACCCTTTGATCCAAGAATACCAGGGATTTACGCTTAACAAGCGTAGCATTCTCCTTACCACCCTGAAGGCTAATTCCCCTTCTTTACCATTGTCAACTTCCTTTGACGGTTACAAATCAAAATCAAGGCTGAATGTTTCCGGTTCAGAATCTTCTTCTTTCTCCTCTGCAAATGGAGTTGGAGTCCGAGACGTGGGTTGGTTTGACTCAGTATTAATCGGAGTGTTTGCTATATGTTGTGCAGGTAATCCAGCCTTAATGAAAACAAAATAGCAATCAACTATAAAGTAAATAGTGTCCAGGTAACTTTTATCTAGTTTTTGCGATTCTGCAAATATGCGCTCTCTGTAATTATCTTTGAGGCGAACTTTTTCCGGTGCTAAGTCTTTTTTATCTACCATTGTTATAACTTGACTTTCCAGATGTGCCCGTTAAATTTTTGCTGCTAATGGTTTTCGCCATTTCTAGAAGCCCAAAGACATTAGCTTCCACCGGATTGTCCAAAATTTTGAAGCCGTTTTTCTCCAACAGCTTCTTAAATCCTGGCAAGAGACAGCCTCCACCAATCGCCCAGATTTCATCCCCTTGGTGCTTGGCATCAAGTGTCAAATTCACCACCTTCTTCAAGTATTTTTCATACCAATCTTTCAAACAAGTACTGTATACATCTTTGATATCGATGTCACGGCTGTATCGGGTATGCCCCATTTCCAAACAAAATCGAATTTTGGATGGATCTCCGATTTTTCCGCCATTTAAATGTTTCATTTTTTGGGAGATATCATCGATGAGAACTTCTACACCGATGGGGTAAGCAGTGTGAACTTCTCGTTTCCCTTGGTTGTAACGAGAATACAAGGTCGTACCATTGCCAAAGTCTAAAATGGTTAATTTTTTGGGTAGTGGATGCCCAAACAATGCACCCATACCCTCTAGTACAACTTTCAGGACTTCTACTTTTACTTCTGATTGTTTGCCAGCAAGTATTGGCTTATATTCTCCATTGAGTACTTTTTGTAATTTTTCAGCCAGACCAACATCATGTAAGCTGACGACTAATTTTAAGTGCCAAGCCTTACGGTGTGGTAAATGTGCCAATGCGCCCAACAAAGTCAACAACGCATTATTTACTTTATTTTCATTATTGTCTGTGTTGCGGTCAAAATAATTTCCTGTCCGATAAGCTGACTCTCCAACGGTGTAAGCACTACCGTTAAAAACTACACGTCCTGGAACATCTTCCATCTCGGCATTGGTTATATAACTGGGTACACGAATTACTTCAAACCCTTCGACTAAAAGTTTGAGACTTCCGTAACCGTTATCGAAACCCGCAGGAAAAATTTTTTGTAAGGTGTGAATGTTTGACATAAAGACAAAGGTAATACACTTTGATTTGTGAAAGCTATCTGTTTAGATAATTTGGGGGAGCAGAGGGGCAGGGGAGCAAGGGAGCAGGGGAGCAGAGAAGCAAGAGAAAATGTTTGCATTAACAATTATTAATTATCAGTGCAAGAAAAACTAATTATTCTGCTAAAGGTCAGAGTTCTCCATTTTTAACAGTAAATAGTAAACACTAAGAACTGTTTTAATTCTCTCCTCTGCCCCTCTGCTCCTCTGCTCCTCTGCTCAAGAGCCTTTTTTCTCCAGACTCAAGAGCTTATCATAACCTCTTGGGAGCTAAGTGGGGTACAAAATGTCAGACAGTCAAATATATCCCATTTAGCACCTATATATACCCTATGCAGGGGTTAAAACGTCATCAAAGTCCTGGACTAATATTGGGGTATGTATCGCTCCCATATAGCCCCCACTAAGAATTTTTGAAATCTTTTCTATCAACGCAGCAGAAATTAAATTAGATCATCGTTGACTCTTTGATTTATAATTTACTGTCAATATTTTGTTGAAAAGCAATTCAGTCTTGATCTTTAACTTCTTGCTGACTATGTAACGAGTGCGTTATTACTTGCTTACAGGTTCAGCTTTCTCTACTGAATTATCATTCACACCCAAAGTCAATTCCAAAGGAGTTCTTTGGGGGTAGGCTTTTACTACTTGTCGATAAACTTCATAGTTAGTAGGTAGCGTGTTCTGAGTATTACCCACTCCATAGGTCAGGAAAGTACTTTACATCTTTGACCAATTCAGGTTTACCTGCCTCTTCTGGAGATTTTTTGCGTTGTTCAACTTCATCAACACTTGGTCGCGGCGGTAAAGTAGGCCACCATAACCCTCGGTCATCTGGGCCAACAACTGCTCCTGGCGGTTTCAATCCATTCCGATTCAATATTGAAGTATTCGCAAAGGTTTCAATGCGGGGCTGTGGTTGACTAGTTAGATCATTGGCATACTTGACTTGCCAGGAGTAACTGGTGAGTGCTGTAGCTTCATACTGTTCAGCAGTAGTAGTGCTGCAACTAGTTAGTGTCAGTGCCGTTAGTGCAGTTATTATTGAGGGTAAAAATCTCATTTGCATTATCAATCGTAAATATCTTTCACCAATCACTCTTGAAGAGGGAGTGTGCCATCATTCCTGCCAAGGTGAAGGAATCGCTGTTGTTGAAAGCACCTGACCCGTTGTTAATCTGATAGCCGTCTGCTCACAATTAGGACATTGGACTTTCACATGAATTAGTGAAGGATGGCCAAAGTATTCTCCCATCACAGGTTCACCAGTGTACTCACAGATTATTCCCTGCTGACAGTGCCAACACTCGAATACCACGCGCCCCACTTGTTTATCGCAATCCAAAAACTGGATATGTTGATAGCGTTCTGGCGCTAACTCTTCTTCTTCATCGCTCTTTGTCAATTGACCCTGTTGCTTGGTGTGTTGCGGTAATTTGGATTTTCTCTTGTCAGGAGAGGTACGTTTGGCTTTACTTTTCTCTAAATGTTGCGGTTTTTCAGCAGCGTTCGGCTTTGACCTTAAAGGAGGTATCACCTCTGCTTGGGCTGGCTGCTCAACTGACGGCTGCTCAACTGACGGCGGCTCATCAATGGGAGTAATGCCAGGCTGAGAGTTTGGCTGCTGTTTCTCTACTGTTTTATAAGCAACAAGGTCAAGCTTTGGGCTTTGGTCGTTGGGTTTTGGCTGTTGTTTAGGTGGCTTGGGCGATCGTTCAGTAGACTTCATCAGAACTTTCTTTCCTGAATTTTAGCAAATGAGTGTATTTTAACTAGCAGTTCACCTCTTAAACATTTTTACTAAGTCACAGACGAGTTTATGCACTAAAGCGTATAGTTGCCACTATTAATCAGCTTTTCCTACCAACTCTTCTAGTTGAGAGAGTAGTTTATCTAACTTCGCTCGTTTGTTGGGATCATTCCAAACAGATGTTTTTTTAAGTTGTTTTCCGATTTTAGAATACCTCTGAACATAGATTTTACTAGGTGGATTGTCTTGTTCAATGACATTGAGTTCCTGGATTTTTTGCTTAATTTCTCTAAAACTCAAGTTTTGGGATATTGCAAGGTTGAGCAAGGTTTTTCGCTGTTCTTTATTTTTAACTTGTGCGATCGCTCTAGCCTTTGTAAACTCTATTTTACCTTCACGGAGTGCTGTCAAAATATCAATAGGCAGATTTAGCAATGGTAAACGACTGGTACGAAAGGATTCTGACGAAAATTTACCTAACCCAGATAAGACTGATTCGATAACTTGAAGTTGGAGGAAAACGTTTTCCTCCAATTGTTGATGACGATTTTTTGCGTGATTAGCACGATTCAATATAGAACTAACCTCTTCAGTGCTGATCTTGAGTTTGAGTGAAAGAAGCTCAAGAATTGCCTCTGTTTCTTCAATTGGGTTAAGATCCTCACGTTGGAGGTTTTCTATAAGAGCAATTTGGAGAGCTTGTTGATCATCTAAGTCTCTAAAAACGACAGGAAGCTCACTCAATCCAATTTCCTGTGCTGCTCGATATCGCCTTTCTCCAGCAACTAACTCATAAGTTCCATTTTTTAATGGACGAACTAGTAAAGGTTCTAGAATCCCATGTTCTTTAATTGATTGGACTAATTGAGATTGCTTGTCTGGAGCAAAGTAACGACGGGGTTGCTTGGCAGGAAGTTGAATTTGTTGAATAGATAATGTTTGAGAAGATTCGACACTTTTTGGATCAGTGATAAATTTTTGGGCAATGGAGGCAGAGAGTCCTTGAGTTAGCGATTGTCTTGGTTTATTCATTCAAAACCTCCAAGGATTTTTTGAATAATTGTTCAATTTCACGTCTAGCGATTCCGGCTGTTGATCCAGGTAAATCAAAGATAGTAGAATTTTGTCCATAGCAGTCGGCGATGATCTGTCGTTGATGAAGTACATTTTCTAAAACGGTAACATTTGGCATTAATTGAAGTACTTCTACTGCTTCATCTTTCAATTTAGTTCCTTTAACTGCACGATTAACAAACATTACGGCTTTAGGTTCTCCTCGCCGAATCCTTTGCGCTTGTTGAATCAAATGTACAGTATCAGAAGCACTTTCAAGGTCAATACCAGCAGGTTGGCATGGAATAATTGCTAAATCAGCAGTTAAAACTAATGCTCTGGTTGTTTCAGAGAGGGCAGCAGGGCCATCAGCAATAATCCATGTATATGATTCATTTAGCTTAGGTAACTCATCCAATAGTGCATCAGGCGCTTGAATAATCTGACAAGGAATAACTTGTTCTAATCGTTTTAGCCACTTAGAAGATGAGCATTGAGCATCAGCATCTACAAGTAGCACTGATTTACCTTGTTTTTGTAGCCATCGTGCAAGATGAACAGAAACTGTTGATTTACCTGCTCCTCCTTTTTGATTGATAATTGCGATGATCGGCATAAGTAGGATCTAAATTACACAGTATAGTTTATGGTAGATTTTTAGCTTATACAGGCTTTCAGGCAAAACAAGCAAGCATCAAACAGCAAGATATATATAAGTATCAGTGTTCACAAGCAGAACTTCTGAAATTATCCTTTATATTCAAGTTAAACTTAAAAATTCATATCAATTTAACACGATTGCAAAAATCCCATCTTCTTTGCAGATTGCCTATATCTTGAAGAATACTGCTCAAACAAATAGTTTCAATAGGTAGCTTCTCAATTTATCTTGTTTATCTCATTCATTAAGTTTTATGTCCAGTCCAACTACCGACTTAGTTCGCTCCTACCTCAAAGAAATCGGACGCTACCCTCTGCTAACTCCTGAGCAAGAAATTACAAATGCTCGGCTTGTGCAGCAGATGATGGCGATTGAGCAGCAACGGCAAG
>JAESGI010000072.1_pt1 | contig 17487 bp, 18 predicted proteins | sample 9269671 | NCBI WGS metagenome assembly JAESGI01 (sample SAMN14515641, study PRJNA621666) | algae metagenome | isolation source: Nostoc indistinguendum CM1-VF10 and co-occurring heterotrophs from gravelly... | place: USA: Clark Mountains, San Bernardino, California | collected 1998-06-05 | reverse complement strand
AGGATTTGCACCTGGGTCATTAAGCGCTGTAAATAATAATCTTGATTTACGAAATGTTAGTTCTCTAAACAGGTTATTAATGGAACAAGATATAGATTATGGAGGATTTTGGTTTTTTTCTTTTTCTAAAGACCTTGTTGAAAAAATTCAATTGCCGCTGCCCTTATTTATAAAGATAGACGATGTAGAGTTTTGTTTAAGAATTAAAGATTTGGGTAGCAAAATAGTAGCTTTTCCCTCGATAGCTGTGTGGCATCAACCTGCTTCTGCAAAAAATTTAAATTGGGAAACTTATTATTATGCTCGCAATGATTTAATAACTTATGCTATTCATTATTCGATAGAATACATGGTTACAGTTCAGCATTTTACAATAGTAATACTGGAGTCTTTATCAAGGTTTGATTATAATCATGTAGAGATGGTTATAAAATCTTTTGAAGACTATATAAAAGGGCCAGATTTTATTAAAAATACTGAGCCAGAAAACTTACATTTAAACATTATAAAACTTAGTAAAAGCTATAATAACCAAAATGAGATAGATGAATTAGCTGGTATTAAGCTTTTGACTAGGTGGTTTAATGTTGCGGCTAAAAGTAGTATTGAATGGTCATCCATAAGTAGAGAATGGAAAAGTGCTTCAAAGGATATGACATCTACTATATTTTGGCAGCAATACCTTGGGTTAAAGAATTATAGTAATCCTAAATAATTTATGAGAAAACATTATATTCATGGAACCTATGGATGTCAAAAATTTGACATCAAACCTAAAATCACGATTGCTGACCATTTTTTGGGATAGATACCCTGCCATTTTTATATTCCAAAATCTTACAATCCAGAGCGCTTGGCAAAAGACGAGCGATGGCTTAAATTCCAACTTCACCGAGTGCGCGTATCTCATCGTCTGAATGCAAATCTGCACCAAGCTGCATTAGAAAGAACCAATTTTACCGCAGCTAATCTAGAAAATGCCAATTTAGAGGGGACTATTTTAGAGGGCGGCAACAACAATCTTGCAACCTAAGCTCTGCTAAAGGCTGAGTCAATATATGAAGTTGAAGTCGATTTTAGTCTCCAATCGACACGTCGTATTATTCAAGGGATTTTTTGCCTTAAAAACAATTGGCTTTACGGCGTGGAGTGGTGTCCCCCAATTGTGGAAGAAACGACATTGGTTCAAAGCCGATTCATCTGGCTTGCCGATGTTGATTTAGTAGGAAAGATGAGGCTTTAGCAATTCGTGGGGCAAAGCTTCATATCTTACCACGGGGCTATAAATTTGATTTGAAAACCCGCCAACCTATCTTAAATCTGACTTTTCCCGTTAAGTCTCTCTAGCAAGCTGCCACCCCTCACAGAGGTCGTGTAACGTAAACAACTTCTGCTTGCTTGTTCCAGGTTGCAGGTTCGTTGTACCATTTCATTTGCTTTCTCCTAGTTAAAGTTCACTGCGATGAATTTTTTATCTTGTCTAGAATTACCTTTTAACAGCCTGATAAACTCCTACACCTGCTGACTCCAATTGGGCGTTGCCCAAGCAGTAAAATTACGTATTTTAGGTTTATTTTTGAAACAAAATTAATTGCGTGTTGTACTTTTGTGGCTGGCCTTCTGATATCATCCAACGATCGTAAGAGGCGTGGGACAGCCACTCTGCTTGAGGAATCCCTGCTTTGGCAGCACCATGAGCAAGTTGATATGCGCGGCGGAAATGCTCAGGGCAAGTACCATGCTGTAATATCAGTGCTGCATAGTATTGAGCTTCTGGTTTGGTGATCAGTCCTTGACGATCTAGGGAGAGTGCCCGCTTGAGCCTTGCCTGATCCCGACTGGAATCGAAAATCATACGACTTGTTAGACGATCCTGCTGATCTGTCTCGAACATATAGCGCAGTTCGTCACTCGGACTATGAGCTTGAATTGATAGGGCTGGAGGTGCAAATGTAATTAAGTTGGCCATCGCCAGCATGATTACACCTGCCAGCATGGGTACATAACCTAACAGCAGTAACTCTATGACTGATTGTTTTTGTCGCAGGTTGAGAAACACAAGCAGTAAGGTTATGCCAACAAGAACTAAGAATGCCATGAGGATCAGCAGAAACCCAGCTAAACCACCCCAAGGAAAAATCCCACCTACTAAACTTGCTGTGATGAATACAATCACTACCAACAAGCGGATAGTCCTCGGTCTATTAGCCAGTAGCACCCACGTACTGGTTGCCGCCCAAGTACCCAGTACACCCACAAGTCCAGCGCCCCAGTATGGGAACAGTGATGGTATAACGAACTTGGCACATATATATAAAGCTAAACTTGCGATCGCCAACCAACCAGTTAATTTAAGTAATTTGCGAGCCTTAGTTTGCTGACGCACTTCCTCTATCTCCGGGAGATTTTATATTTTTAGGAATTATCCAGTGCCAACCAATGTCCTAAACCCAAGCGATGTATGTTTGTTCATCCCTGACTAAAAAGTTTTACGTTCCAGAAAATAATTAGCTTCAACCTGACGCAAATGCTCAATAACTTGATTTCGTTCAACCCAAGTCTCATACTGATGAAGATTTTTGTCATCCAATCTAGGAGCAGTATCTGCTTCAGGCAAGAAAGGTCTAGCTTGAATTGGCGACGAATAAATAGAATGTTCATAAAGCTTTCAACGCCTGTTTGAATGTTATGACCGAATCATAAGGTCAGGCATCTAATTAAAACTTCCCACGATTGATTCACTCGATTAGCTCACCCGATTGGATGAATCTGTGGAGTGAAATCACCTATTAGCTGATTTGGGGAAAGTGGATAAAATTTGAAGATTCTATATTTTAAATTAGGTTCATCTTGGCTCTTATCCCGGAACAGCAGGGACTTCTCGAAGCAAATCGGGTTCGTTATGTACAAATGTAATTTGCAATGTTCCTACTAGCTCTTTGTCTTTGAGCGTCGAGTCATTAGTAGGTATGAGTTGTTCCAAGCTCTCTTGACTTAAATGCAAACCTGTTTCTTGGAGAAATACAGCCAATTTTTCCAAGTTGGTGCTTGGTACTTCAAAGTTAATGCAGATTAAGATGTTCGAGTATAAGTGAAAATCAGTAATCCAAGCTCCTGCTTGGTTAATCGCTTCACTTACACGAGCAGTCATCCCAATCCGTTCTGCTTTTGTAAACCCATCTAGGCGTAGAAATTTTTGCTCAAACATAAGTTACCTCCCAATTGAATCAGGTTTAATTCTTCAAGAAACTACCATCTGGCTCAAGTCAGCAGGGGTAAAGTGAGAGTGTAATACTTCTCCATCACGAAACTTACCAATTACAGGAATTTTTAAATATCTGGTCATAACAGAAGCCTTTCAAGATGGCTTTGGTTGATAATGTTGTTCAACGCTTGTCTAAATGTCATGACCAAATCATAAAGTCAGGGATTTTATTCTTGCTTCCCACAATCGATTGACTCGTTTGACTCACCCGATTGGGTGAATCGGTTGGGTGAGATAACCTGTTACACCATTTGGGTGGAGCGAGTAAAACATTGTAATTTATATAATCTACAGAAATTAGGATTAAATCGGAAAAAACAAAGCGGAGACGGAAATGCTGTAAAAAATTTTCCATTTTATAGCATTGAGCTGATATTTTTTATTTAAAGATTAAAATCGGGTGTTAATTAATAATGAAAAGCATATCAATATCGTTACCAATTAAAAATTTATGCTCCGATTAATTAATCAGATTATGAGCAAAATTCAACCTAATCCTGTAATTGTTTCGTCAGAATTTTTGGCATGGCGACAGCAATTTCTCCCTGGCCGCATTCGTTTACTCGCTTGGATTATTCTGATTGTTTTGGTAATGGTAACGATTTTTCATCTCACCATTACAATTCCTAGCTTGAATGCTTTAGGTGATCCGAAACTGATATTTGATGCCAACCGGATGCGCCAATATTTAGAAGTGGCAGTTACTCAAATTATAAGTGTTGGTATTGGCTTGTTATTAGCAAAAGATAATGTATTCCAGAAGTCTGCAGAACGAATGTTTATGCTGTTGAGTGGATTAGTGCTGATGCCATCTCAAATCATCGCCACATTGCGAGGACAAGCTAGTTTTGATGGCGAGATGTGGATTTTATTTTATGCGATTCAAGCTATATTAATTCCTGTGCATTGGCGATCGCATTTTATCTCGCAAGTGACTGTGATTGGTTATTTTGCGATCGCGATGCTGTTGGGTTGGCGCGATCCGAATGTGATTGTATCGGCTGCCTATGGTTTGGGCATATTTTATACAATACTAATTTGTTTGGTAGCCGATGTGGGCGTATTTTTATATGAGCGATCGCTGCAACGTGAATTTGAATTACGTCAACAACTACGAGTTTTTCTCCACGCTGTATCTCATGATTTACGCAATCCAGTTATTGGGATGGTCATGACTTTAAAGACTTTTTGGCATCCTGAGCAAGACACAGCGCAGATTCCGCAAGAATTACTCAAGCACATGATTGACAGTGGCGATAGACAAGTTGCTTTAATAAACTCACTGTTAGAAGCACACGAAACTGAAGTACATGGCATTGTGCTACATTGCCAAGGAGTAAAGCTGCATGATTTAGTGCAATCTGTGATTAAAGATTTACAACCCTTTATCCAGCAAGCAAACGCCACAGTAACATATACGATTCCCAATGATTTACCCCCTGTGAATGCCGATGCAGTCCATCTGCGCCGAGTGTATGAAAATTTACTTTTAAATGCACTGCGTTATAATCGTCCGGGGGTAAAGTTGACCTTGAATGCTGTTGTAGGAGAACATCTTAACAACCAAATTCGTTGCACTGTTCAAGATGATGGTGTAGGGATGACACAACATCAGTGCGATCACTTATTTGAACTCTATACCCGTGGTCCTAATAATCGTCAATCACTCGGTTTAGGTTTAGGACTCTATATCTGTCGGCAAATTATCACGGCTCATGGCGGCAAGATTGGGGTGAGCAGTAGTCCAGGTAATGGTGCTACCTTCTGGTTTACTCTACCTATATAGCAGTTTTCAGTTTAATCACGACATCAAGCCCGATCGCAATGCTACTACAGCTGCTTGTACTCGGTCATTCACTAGCAACTTGTTCATAATTCCGCGAACATAAGTTTTGACTGTATGCTCACTCAGATATAAGGCTTTAGCAATTTCTGGATTACTGTAGCCTTCAACGATATAACGCAACACCTCCAATTCCCGTTCTGACAATATTCCAGGAGAAATAGAGTGAGTAGTTTTAGATGCTGGTGTAACAGGTTTGAGTTGCTCAACTACGGTTTTTGCTACTTGAGCATCTAAATATGTAGCTCCTTGATAAACAACATCAATTGCCTTGACTAATTGTTCTGCACTAGTTCCTTTAACACAGTAGCCATCAGCACCACTAGAAAGCGCAGCAACTACCTCCGTTTGCGAGGTATGGGAGGTGAGCATGACAATTTTTACATTAGGTAGAACTTTCTTAATTTCTTGTGTAGCTGCAATTCCATCCAGATGTGGCATTCCCACATCCATCACCACTATATCAGGCTGGAGTGCCATCGCTGCCTCTACACCTAAATACCCATCCTCTGCTATATCCACAATTTCAAGGTGAGCATAAGTGGAGAGTGTATGTTTTAGCCCAATCCGCATCATTGGGTCATCTTCGACAATTAAAATTCGCAGCATTAATCGCTTCAGTTCTTCACTCATAAATGATTCTGTTGATTTTATTAGCGATCATGCCAGATTGTGACGATAACATCTACAAAATGCCCAGTTCGTTACATCTAGCTGCGACCTCTCAAACCGGTTGCGCGATTACCTATGGCGGGACGTAAGCCCATCATATTCAAAGCAAATGATTGAAGGACAGATTGAGAAAATTGATCAATTAATCAATAGACCTCTTGCAGAAATATTTTATGGTATGTTAAAGGGTTTGCCAGTACCTATTTTGAGAGAATATGCAATACGAACAAACCAAAAGCTTAACGGAGGGGGAATTTAAACGCTTGTTTGGGGTAAAGAGACAGACTTTTGATGAAATGGTAGGCGTGATGCGTCAGTACATCAAACTCAAGAAAACTTCCGGTAGCCCAAACTGACAGTTGAGGGATTTAGCGATGATGCGGGCGGTGCTAGTCTTGCCTGCGCCTTTGGGGCCATTAAATAGGTAGGCGGGTGCAATCTTCTGGAGTGCGATCGCCGTCCCTTGCGCGTCTCCTTTAGGAGAAGGCGGGCGTTGCGCGATCGCGGAGTGACTCCCAGGAGGGAGTATCGCATTTATGAGAGTGCGGACGATATGTTCCTGCCCGATTACTTCACTAAGGGTCTGGGGACGGTATTTGAGATGTAGTGGTTGGTACATAATTTTGATGATAAACGGGTGTTTTGTTTACTCCCTACCAGTGTGGTTGGTAGGAAGTTTGATTTTTTAGGCAGTCGCCGCTTCTTTTTTCGTTCGTGGCGATCGTGAGGTTGACTTACCTTTGGTAGTATCTTTCGCTACCACGGATGGCGTTTCTATTTGAGGAGTTTCACTATCGTCTGTTGCCTGTGCCACATTTGTTACTTCTTCAGTACTAGACTCAGTTTGAGTGCTAACTTCTGTTACTTCTTCAGTACCAGGCTCACTTTGAGTGCTGACTTCTGTCTTTGTACTTTGGTTTTGGCTATTTACCTTTTCAAACCCCTGCTTGATTTCTACAGGCATTACCAGATACAACTGATTGAGCAGTCCTCCCATCGGGCAGACAATGAGTGGTTGCGTGGGTTTGTTGCACCCCACCACGATTTCATCGGTACTGATATGCTTAAAAATCTTTAAGGAACGATTGACATGCTCACTGATAACTCGTTGTTGAGCTAACTGACGATTGAAACCCTTGTCTTCCAAGCTTAACTGTCCACCAATATGGCTTCTTTTTCGGGGTTTTCTTTTGGTTTGTTCTGCATATTCTCTCAAAATAGGTACTGACAAAAGGTTTAACATACCATAAATAAAATATTTATGCAAGAGGTCTAGTGAATAGGCTCTCTATTTTCCCTCAAACTCACAATTTTTAGCTTGACTGACCACTAGCAAGATAATTGCGCCACCCGCCATACTGGGAAATATCTTGTGCATCGGGAATCACATAGGATTCACACAAAAATCCTTTGACTGAGGAACCGTCTTCCAGGTCTAAGGTGCCAATCACTAAGGGTGGGGGTACTGCGGCAACAAAAGTACCAAAGTCTTTTGCGCTCAGTTGCCAAACTTCTACTTCAATGCCTACCCCAGAACCATCGAGAACTTTTACTAATCCAGGTTTGGCAGGTTGGGTATTGGCAAGGGCGTAAAAGCGATAGCTAGGGGCGGTTTGGCAGGTTTTTAGTAAGGTGGCATGGCGTTCTTGCAGTTGATAGTTTAAGGGCTGCCCGGTGAGATGAGCACCAACAACAGCAAGAGTAATCATATTGGTGGATACAGTTGTCATGCAGAAATCCTCACAGAAGTTATTTTGCCACAGGTTCCGCCCATGTGATGGTGATAGCGATCGCCCAATTTACACAGTGCTACATCTTGAAATGCTTGCCCTATTAAGGTAATGCCAGTAGGCAAACCATTGGTACGGAAGCCAGAGGGAAGGGCGATCGCGCATAAGTCCATCAAGTTTACAAAATTGGTATAGTAGCCAAGGTTAGTGTTGAGGGCGATCGGGTCTGCTTCTACTTCCGCTTTGGTATAGATAGTCCCAGTGGTAGGTAACGCCAGAATATTGACTTTTTGCCACTGCTGTGCAGCTTCCTGTTTGAGTGCTTCTAGAGCGTAAAAACTCTTGAAAGTATCTACCGCTGTGTAGCGTAAACCATTGCTAATGATTTGACGGACAATAGGATGAATGGCATCAGCTTGAGTTTCAAAGAACGATTGAATAGCAGCGAGTCGTTCTGCTACCCAGGCACCAGAGTAGAGCAAATTAGCAGCTTGGTGAAAGGGCTGAAAATCAATTTCCACAAGATTCCCGCCGATCGCTTTTAACCTCTGTAATCCTTGCTCATACAAATCTGCTGCTGCTGCATCACCGAAGAACTTCAATTGATCTGCCTTGGGTACTCCAAAAGAAAATGATGATGGAATTGCTGCGGTTTGTAGTGGAACTTGGCGGGAATAACTATCGCTGGCATCAAAGCCACTGGCAACTTGCCATAGGATTCGAGCATCCTGGCAATTCAATGTGAAAACGGAAACGCAATCGAGCGAGCGACAGGCAGGCACTACACCGGAAGTACTTAATACACCTCTGGTAGGCTTGAGTCCGACAATGTTGTTAAACGCTGCTGGAACTCGCCCAGAACCTGCTGTATCAGTGCCTAGAGAAAAGCTTACTAACCCCGCCGCAACTGCCACGGCGGAACCAGAACTAGAGCCACCGGAAATATAATCGTCATGGAAAACACTGCTACACGCTCCGAATGGCGATCGCACCCCAACTAACCCCGTGGCAAACTGATCGAGATTGGTTTTGCCAATCAAAATTGCCCCGGCTTGGAGCAAGCGATCAACTACCGTTGCGGTTTTTTCTGGGATGTAGCTGTAGGCTGGACAGGCAGCAGTCGTGGGCATTTTCGCCACATCGATGTTATCTTTCACGGCGAAGGGGATACCGTAGAGGGGCAACTCATCTAAATTGCTGCCAGCGAGAACTTGAGCTTGAGCGATCGCCTCCGCTTGTGGTATTAAATGAATCCAAACAGCATCGTTTCCCCGTGCAGCAATCCGGCGATAAACTTCCTCAATTACTTGGGTTGGTTGCAATTGAGAGGTTCGATAAGCTTTAAGCAACGATGCAATATCTAGGCTGATCGAGTCCGTCATGGTGCTTCTCCTCGGATAATCGCTAATATCTGTCCGGCGGTGACGAGTTGCCCCGGTTCGCAGAGCACTTCTACCACCGTTCCTGGATCATCTGGCAGCAGGGTCATTTCCTGCTTCATTGCTTCCAGCACAATCACACTCGTGTCTTCCGTAATGCGATCGCCTGGTTTAATTAACACCTGCCAGACATTTGCTGTTGTTGGAGCGCTCAGAGCGTAGCAATCATTGGGAATAGTCGTTGCTGCTGCTGGTGGGAGATCGGCTACGAAGATTGTGCTTTCATCTTGGGCTGTAGCTGTCCAGCGATCGCGTTCTTCTCGAAAGGCAATTCGCTGACGCGTTTGGCATGTCGTCACCTCTTGGGCAATTTCTTGCAAAAACTGTTGATAGTCGCCAAATTTAAACGTGGTTTCTTCAACTTTTAGTTTGAACTTGCCTTCAATAAAATCCTCTCGGTGGCGCATTAGCTCTTCGTGATCAACTGGATAAAACCGAATTTGATCGAAAAATCGTAACAGCCAGGGTTTGCCATCTTTAAAATCTACGGTTTGTTTGTAGCGATTCCACATCTGCACGGTGCGTCCGACAAACTGATAGCCACCTGGCCCCTCCATGCCATAAACGCAGAGATATGCACCACCGATGCCGACTGCATTCTCAGGAGTCCAGGTACGGGCTGGATTGTATTTTGTGGTGACGAGGCGATGACGCGGATCGAGCGGGACTGCCACTGGCGCACCGAGATAAACATCCCCTAAGCCCATCACCAAGTAACTCGCATTAAAGAGAATTTCTTTAACCTCTGCGATACTGCCCAGTCCATTAATCCGCCGAATAAATTCAATATTGCTAGGACACCACGGTGCATCTTTTCGCACCGACTGCATATATTTTTCAATGGCTAGTTGAGTAGATTCATCATCCCAGGACAGGGGTAGATGTACAATTCGGGTTGGCACTTCTAGATTAGTAATATCCGGGAGATGAGATTCGATGTTTTGTAATGCGGTAACTAAATTTGATTGCGAAATGATGCGGCTATCGTAGTGAATTTGTAGCGATCGCATTCCCGGCGTTAATTCCAAAACCCCATCAATCGAGTGCGTTTGCAGATGAGTCATCAACTCATGCACCCGGAAACGCAACTTCAAATCCAGTACCAAATCTCCGTATTCAATCAGCAAGTATTTATCACTTGCTTGACGGTAGGTAACGGCAATTTGGTCATCAGTTGCGGGAATTTCTGCCACAATTGCCTGATATTCGGAACCGTCAGCCACCGAAGCCATCGATTCCCCCACTTGCAGCGTTTGGATTTGCCGATCCGACTGCAATTCTTGGTGCAATGCTTGATCAAAGGTAAAGCAACGGAATTGAACCGTGTTCCCCGGTTTGAGTTGCCCAATTTTCCAGAGTTGTGCTGCGGCGATCGTGGCAGGACACACAAAACCCCCCAAACTCGGCCCATCCAAACCTAGGATAATCGGCATATCTCCGGTGAAATCGATTGTACCAATGGCATAGGCATTGTCGTGAATATTGGAAGGATGTAGCCCTGCTTCACCCCCATCTTGCCGCGCCCAGGTTGGTTTTGGCCCAATCAACCGAATTCCGGTTCGCGCCGAGTTGTAATGCACTTCCCAATGAGTACTGAAAAAAGTTTCGATGTCTTCATCCGTGAAGAAATCCGGCGCACCGTGAGGGCCATACAAAACTCCAATTTCCCAATGATTTGAGTAGGTGGGAATCAATTCCGGGGAAATGGGCTGCGGTTGGGACGTAGAGGGATACAATTTCAGGACATCGCCCACCTGTAAGGCTCTGCCGCCATGTCCACCAAACCCACCCAGAGTAAAAGTTGCTTTACTGCCTAAATAATCGGGTACATCAAACCCACCTTGCACGCTAATATATGTGCGGAAACCATTGCCCTGAATACTGCCCAGCCGTAGTGTACTCCCTGCTTTTACCGGAATTGCTGTCCAATAAGGAATCGGCTGTTTATCTAGGGTAGCTTTCATCTGCGCTCCCGTGAGGCAGATCACCGTGTCGCAATTGAAGCGCAAAGCGGGGCCAGTTAGGGTACACTCTAACCCGGCTGCCGATTCAGGATTGCCTAAAATCCGGTTGCCCAACCGAAATGCTAAAGAATCCATTGGACCAGAGGGTGGTACACCGACATTCCAGTAGCCTACTCGTCCAGGATAATCTTGAATGGTGGTCATCGTGCCTGCGACTAGCACATCAATTGTATTCGGGCGATAGGTAAAGCTATTAGTAAACTTCGTAGTGATATTGCCCTGAATAAACGTCGAATCGACAATAATTTGGCGCAGGTATTCCAAGTTGGTTTCAATGCCGTCGATGCGAGATTGGACTAGGGCAGTTTGGAGAGTAGCGATCGCATCTTCTCTTGAGTGTCCATGTACAATTACCTTCGCCAACAATGGATCGTAAAACGGCGAAACTTTTGTGCCAGTGGCAATCCAAGTATCGCAGCGAATGCCAGGAGCAAACTGCACTTGAGTTAACTCACCAGAACTCGGCTGAAAATTTTTATTTGGATCTTCGGCATACACCCGCACCTGAATTGAATGTCCTTGCGGTTGGTACTGGTAGGATGTCAACTCCAGCGACTCGCCCGCTGCCTGACGCACCATCCACTCCACTAAATCCACACCTGTAATAGTTTCTGTGACGCCATGTTCCACCTGTAGGCGGGTATTCACCTCTAAGAAGTAGAACTGTTCGGTATCCACATCGTAGATAAACTCAACCGTACCCGCCGATTGATAGCGAATCTCCTGACCGAGTTTAACGGCAGACTCATACAAGCCCTGCCGCAAACTATCATTAATATTTGGTGCAGGGGCTTCTTCAATCACTTTTTGATTGCGCCGTTGCGTTGAACAATCGCGTTCACCAAGGGCGACGACATTTCCTTCGCCATCACCAAAGATTTGCACTTCGATGTGCCGCGCCTGTTCGATGTATTTTTCTAAAAACACTCCACTCTGGCTAAAGTTATTGCGACTTAACCGTTGCACATTTTCCAACAAGTCTGCCAAAGTGTCTTCACTCCGGCACAACTGCATTCCAATGCCGCCACCCCCTGCGGTACTTTTGATCATCACAGGATAACCAATTTCCGCCGCCGCCTGTTTAACCTGCTGCAAATTGTCTAGCAACAAACTACCGGGGACGAGTGGCACTCCAGCAGCTTGTGCGATCGCTCTTGCTTCATGTTTAAGTCCAAATCGCCGCAGTTGATCAGGTGTGGGGCCAATAAACACAATTCCTGCTGCCGCACAAGCTTCGGCAAATGCCACATTCTCGCTCAAAAAGCCATAGCCGGGATGAATCGCCTCAGCACCAGTTGCTTGTGCTGCCGCCAAAATCGCCTCTGTGCGAAGATAACTCTGAGCCGCCGCAGCTTCTCCAACACACACAGCTTCCCCAGCCGCAGCAACATGGGCAGCATGGGCATCGGCTTGGGAGTAAACTGCAACCGAGGCAATACCGAGGCGATCGAGCGTGCGAATAATCCGGCAAGCAATTTCACCGCGATTGGCAATCAAAACTTTGTTGAACATGAGCGATAAATCAATCAACAACTGAACCAGCAACCAACAAGGACAGGAAACATCCCATTCATTTTTGCAGAAATAGTCTCTAGGGTTCACCCTTGTTCTTTTAGAATTTTGAAAATTCCGAGTTCAAAGGTTTAACTTTCGAGTTCAGAGGTTCAACTTTCGAGTTCAGAGGTTCAACTTCCGAGTTCAGAGGCTCAACTTCCGAGTTCAGAGGTTCAACTTCCGAGTTCAGAGGTTCAACTTCCGAGTTCAGAGGCTCAACTTCCGGGTTCAAAGGTTCAACTTCCGAGTTCAGAGGCTCAACTTCCGGGTTCAAAGGTTCAACTTTCGAGTTCAGAGGCTCAACTTCCGAGTTCAGAGGCTCAACTTCCGAGTTCAGAGGTGCAACTTCCGAGTTCAGAGCTAGTTAAATAAATACAAAACTCTGGTTGAAACAAAAATCCCACCCCTTCAAGGGGTGGGAGCATTAAGCTGCGTCCCAAACAATCAACCTAGCTGGCGTAGGATTGTAAGCATTGCATGGGTTGTTGATTTGCGGACAGTTAGAAATCAACACCATCACATCCATCTCTGCCCGTAGATCGATGATCTTCCCGGCTTCTGAAATACCATCGACAATTTCCAACGTGCCGTCTTCGCTGACGGGAACATTCATATAGAAGTTCACATTGCTGACGAGATCGCGTTTGTTCATCTCATACTTGCTCAGTTCCAGCAAGTAATTTTCGACACAAGCGTGCAGATGCTTCTTGTGCAGCCCATAGCGCACTGAGTTGCTTTCCATACTACACGCCCCACCCAGCGTATCGTGTTTGCCACACTGATCCTGGATGACAGTCATCATCACGTTTCCTTCGTTGGAAATTAACTGAGTGCCTGTAGTAATGAAAATGTTGCCTTGACGGACAATGGTATCGGGAGCGCTATAACGCTCTGAGGTATCATAGGCGTTGTAAAACAGTGTATCAATGGCTTGATTGCCTAGTAAATCGATAATCCGCAAAATTTGCCCTTTTTTGATTATCCTAGACCAAGGCTTACGGGCAGCCAACTCCTGATCATAAATTGCTGTTGCTGGATCGAGTTCAATGGGTAATGTTGTGACCATAATTAGGACTCCTCTTCTATTTTCAGATGCAAAGAAACAGAGATTGTAGGAAACTAACCTACCCAACTACTCCTGAGCAAACAACGCATCAGTGTTAATGAAACCACGAATCACTTGTTCGTTTGCAGTGCAGCACAGATCGTCCGGTGCAGGTGCAGGCGATTTCCAAACAGTAAGTTGAATTGGCTTAGGCTTGTAGACTGTATCGGGGTGCAATACATGGGGACAGTTGGAAATAATCACTAATACATTCATTTCCGCCCGCAAATCAATAAAGCTGCCCGGTTTTTCCTCGCCTGCGACATATTCCAAATCTCCATTCGGACGCACTGCCACCCGGCTAAATAAATTGAGGTTAGGCATTAGGTCTTTGCGGGTTAAACCGCGCTTGCCCAAGGCTTTAAGGAAATTGTTGCGAGAGTTGTTGTAATCGCTTTCGCCATATTTGTTGTAAGGTCCTTCGCCATATTTTGCAGCGTTGCTAGCAGCATTGCTGCAACCACAGATTAGATCGTGATAGCCGGAGGTATCCTCTGTGATGGAGAACAGAATGCGTCCCATGTCAGAGTAAATTACCATGCCCTTTTTCAGGAAGGCGTTGAACTGAATCTTGGCGGTATCTGCTACATTAACCCGCTCGATGGGGCTATCCGCGTTGTAGCAAATCATCGAAACACCGTGAGACCCTTCCAAATCAGTCACACGCAAAGTGTTTCCCCGTTTGATCACGTAATGCCAATACGCACCACCAGGCAGCTTTTCATCGAGCAAAATTAGGCTCGGATCAATTGCCCCCATATTCGGCAGAACAGATGCTTGCACCATAAAATCCTCTTGTTACGGTTGGATGATCAGTTTAGGAATTGCCAAAGGCTCAACCTCTGGAATTGGAGAAACTACTGACTCAAATAACAAAGCCCAGGAGATTTACCAATACAGTCATACTGTCTGGCTCTCCCGGGCTTTTTTCCCGCCGTGTGACCGACTCTTTAAAATCGGCTGCTTCTCTTGGACCAGCCATCACACACTCGGTGCGATCGGAACCCTAGAAGCTCATCCTTATTCAGTTTGCAATTTGAGTTTGCCAAACTTCTACAATATTGTAAACAGAGCGTTTCCTATTTAGGTTAGCATTTTTACACAATATTTGTTCATTATTTTTTTAGCAGGAGTAATCAAAGAAATTTGTATCCTTAACTACTTTTTAACAGCCTTGTGCGGCTAAAAATTATCTGAATCTGCCATTGAAAAGCAATAAAGTGGCAGGCGCGATCACTCTGGGGCAGCATCGCTTTTTTTGAAAAAACCATTCAAATATCAACAAATCCTCACCTTTTATTTGATTATCGTATCATTGAATACAATTTGGAGATTCGCTCGTTGTTAAAGTTGTCGGTGAAAAGAAAAACAAATGCAGGTTTTTAGTATTCTGCTTGTACTAGATAGTAAGTTCTTAAATGAGCAATTGTCTGGAAAATTTAAAAGTTTAATTGAACGCAAAATTTATAGACTTCTAGGGTTCCGGTTTGGGTTAAGCGAATCAAGTGTTGAACTTGTTTCTGGATTAGATACAAATGCTGGTCCAAGAGAAGTCGGTAAGCTAATTGGTTGTGAATTTTGAGCGCCTGACTAGTTTATTACACGGCGGGGGAAAAGCCCGGGAGGAAGTTTTCAGCTATTAAATGCTGAATGATTCTTTCCGGGCTTTGTTATATCAATTCAAGTTTATTGCCCTTTACTTTATTATTTGCAATTGAAAAATATTATTTTGCCTATGAAAAAGCGATCGCTCCTCACAGCTTGCCTGTTATTTTTAGTTGTTATGTCTTTAGCTGTAAGCTGCACAAACCCAGCAGTATATATTAAAACTACCACCGAAGCCGAGGCAGCAGCAGTCGTTAACAGCAAAGCTAGAACGATAAACTTGGGCTTCAGTGCTTGGCCGGGTTGGTTTCCCTGGCAAGTTGCTCAAGAGCAAGGAATTTTTAAAACCAAAAACACAACCGTTAACCTTAAGTGGTTCGATGGCTACCTTGAATCCATTAGCACCCTTGCAGCCGGACAAATTGATGCCAATAGTCAAACCCTTGGTGATACGCTCAGTTCGGTAGCAGGGGGCGCAGATCAAGTCGTGGTGCTAGTCAACGACAACTCGACCGGCAACGATAAAGTGATTGTCGCAGGAGGAATCAACAGCGTTGCAGATTTGCGTGGTAAAAAAGTGGCTGCTGAAGAAGGCACCGTTGATCACTTTTTGCTGTTGCTGGGCATGAAACAAGCTGGCTTAACGCCCCAAGACATTCAGTTTGTGCCTTTGGAAACAGGAAAAGCGGCTGCTGCTTTTGCTGCCGGTCAAGTTGATGCAGTTGCCGTTTTTGCACCGTTTACAACACAGGCGTTGCACCGATCGGGTAGTAAAGAATTGTTCAGTTCCAAAGACTTTCCGGGTGCAATTTCTGATCACCTCGTCGTGTCGCGTAAATTTTTGTATGAACATCCCGAAGAAATTCAGGCACTTGTTGATTCTTGGTTTGCCACGCTCGATTACATCCGGGAAAACCAAGATCGTGCCTACATCATCATGTCAAAACGGGCAGGTGTGCCAGTTGAGGAATACAAACAATATGCCGATGGTACGCGCCTGTTCACGGTGGAAGAAAATCTGAAAGCGTTTCAGCCTGGCAACAACATGGCTTCTTTACTGTATGCTACTGAGCAAATGAGCCAATTTCTGATTGATGTGGGGTTGGCGCAAAACAAACCGAATACAACATTTTTATTTGACGATCGCTTCGTCAAAGCCTATATGCAAAAGCGAGCGAAGCCTGGATAGAACTAGCAAATTCCGTATTTATTGTCTGCCTCAATCCCTCACCCCAAATTTAAACGATGAGCCACAGCACTCCGCCTCGCTCGCTCCAACCATTTACCAAACCAAAAACCATGAAGTCTACGGTTTTTTGGCGGCTGGTCGAAGATATCCCCAAGCCCCTTTATACAGTATTAACCATTACTTCGATTGCCCTGCCACTGTTGCTCTGGTGGGCAGTAACCAGCTTCGGCAACATCGATCCAAAGTTTTTGCCAACGCCAGCAAGAGTTGCAGAAGCAGCAGGGCACTTGTGGATGACACGCGAACTGCTGAAAGATACTGTAGCTAGTCTTTGGCGGGTTGCTGTTGGTTTTTTGTTAGCAGCAAGCTTCTCAATTCCGGTCGGAATTTTGATGGGGAGTTTTCCCAGCATTCGCGCTTTATTAGAGCCGCTGTTTGGTCTAATGCGCTATATGCCTGCACCCGCCTTTATTCCACTGCTGATTCTCTACTTGGGTATTGGTGAAGAACCGAAAATTATGCTGATTTTCATCGGCGTGTTTTTCTTCAATACGCTGATGGTGATGGATACTGTAAAGTTTGTGCCTAAAGAGTTGATTGAAGCAACCTATATGCTGGGTGGCGATCGCTGGGCAACACTAACTCAGGTGATTTTACCGCACGTTCTTCCCGGCATTTTGGATGCCTGCCGGATCAACTTAGCTGCCGCTTGGCAGCTTGTGATTGTGTCAGAACTAATTGCCGCAAACGAAGGATTAGGAAGACGTATCAGCGTTGCTGGCCGATTTTTACGAACCGATGAAATCTTTGTTGGACTAATTGTGATTGGCATCATCGGATTGACATTTGATTTGTTGTTTCAGTATCTGCTTCGCGTCACCTGCAAATGGACAAGTCAGCAGCGATAAACAACTCGATAGAACATTTAACTCACAGAGGCTAAACCAATGTTTTTGCAAGTCAATAAGCTCAACAAACACTTTCCGACTCAATCCGGTACGCTCGTAGTTCTCAAAGATATTAACATGGTAATCGAGCAGGGCGAATTTATTTGCGCGGTT
>JAESGI010000327.1_pt1 | contig 17500 bp, 12 predicted proteins | sample 9269671 | NCBI WGS metagenome assembly JAESGI01 (sample SAMN14515641, study PRJNA621666) | algae metagenome | isolation source: Nostoc indistinguendum CM1-VF10 and co-occurring heterotrophs from gravelly... | place: USA: Clark Mountains, San Bernardino, California | collected 1998-06-05 | reverse complement strand
CAGTGTCTCGGCGCAGCGCTTGCCTTCGTCGTAGCAGGCCCGCGGCCCATTGATGTTCACCAGCCCGCGATAGTCTTCGCGCTGGGGATGCACCTCCGGATCGCCATAGACTTCGCTGGTCGAAGCCTGGAGGATACGACTGCGCAGACGCTTGGCGAGGCCGAGCATGTTGATCGCGCCCATGACGCTCGTCTTGGTCGTCTGGACCGGATCATGCTGATAGTGGATCGGCGAGGCCGGACAGGCGAGATTATAAATCTGATCGACTTCGACATAGAGCGGGAAAGTTACGTCATGCCTAAGAACGTCGAAGTTCTTGTTTTCAAGCAACTCTGATATGTTTGCACGCGTCCCAGTGAAATAATTATCGACGCATACGACCTCATTCCCCTGAGCCAGCAATTTCCTACAAAGATGAGATCCGAGAAAGCCGGCGCCGCCGGAAACCATAACCCGTTTCATTCTACTCTCCGGATTGCATACTCTGATGAGATCAGCCGCACTTAAGAGAACAGTCATTCCTGATCTTGTATTTTTGTGCGTCGAGAATGACTTCTTGTCGCCCCGCATCGATTTTGAATTTTTACTTATATTATCAGATTGCTAAGTATTTATAATTGCGCCCCGCCACAATTGCTATTTTGGAGCATCCTCGACAGGCCGCTCTCATCTTGGGAGGTACCTCATCGCACCGCTTGGAAAGTGGCAGCCCATTGGGGGGAGGCGTGGCGATTAACTGCCGGCGAAATCCTCGTTTGCGACGGCTGCCTGTGCCGGCCACGAGGCGCTTCTTCATCAGCAAATTCCAGAATTAACCGAACATATTCAGCAATTTAAATATTGACGGCCGCGGGGTAGCCCTTTCGCGCCCTCCTCTTCGCCCGAATGCGCCCGATCGAAAGCGGCGCGGTGCTCTAGCCTGTCTGCCATGCCTGCTTCTTCCGGCCGGGAACGACGACCTCGCCGGCCGGGTGCGAAGGCATCGAGGAAGAGGCCGAGCCAGGAAGGGTGGAGCGATGTCCGTCTCCCAGAAGATCGCACCGGCAGCCATGCCGAGAGCGCCCGGGCACGGTCCGCAGAGGCGTAATGGGACGCGGCAACTGACCTGGCTGGCGGCGTTCTGTGCGATCGCGCTCCAGGCATCTCCCGTGAGAGCGACCGAAGCCACCGCCTACCGCGTTGCGCCGGGGGACCGGATCGGCATCACCGTCTTCGGCCAGGCCGACATGTCCGGCGAGACGATGATCGATGCCACGCACAGCATCGCCGTGCCGCTGGTCGGATCGATATCGGTGCGCGGCCTGACGCTGAAGGAGATCGAGCAGCGCGTCGCGAAGAGCCTGGCCGACGGCTATCTGCAGAACCCGGTCGTCTCCGTGAAGCTCACCGAGCCGCGCCCGATCTACGTCGTCGGCGATGTCCGTACCGCTGGCGTCTACCCCTATCGCCACGGCGTTTCGGTGCTCGGCGCCGTCGCGCTGGCCGGCGGCTTCACCGTGCCCGAGGAACAGGCCCGGGCCGCGCTGCGGACCGATTTCGTCCAGGCCGACGAGCGCGTCAAAAGCCTGGAGGCGAGCCGGCTGACCCTGACCGCGCGCCGTATTCGCCTCGAAGCCCAGCGCGACGGCCGCGAGCCGGACTTCGGCGGCCTGGAGAGCGGCCGGGGCATGGAGGAATTCGCTGCGCAGCTGAAGACCAGCGAGGCGCAGCTCCATGCCTTCCAGACCTCCGCCCTGCAGCAACAGGTCGAGATGCTGCAACAGCAGGAGCCGAAGCTTCTGGAGAACAAGCGCTATGTGCAGGAGCAGCTCAATGCCGAGAAGCGCCAGCTCGAGCTGATCCAGCAGCATCTCGTCGACTACAACGCGCTGCTCAGCTCGGGCCTCGCGCGGCGCTATACCGGCATCGAGCTGCAGCGCGAGGAAGCGCGCAACCGCGGCAACATCGCGCGCTTCAACGCCGACATGTCGAACATCGCAATCGCACAGGGTGAACTCGGCCTGCGGATCCGGGAAGTCCGCGAAGCCTTTCAGCGCCGCGTCTGGACCGAGATGCAGGACGCCGTGCAGCGCCTCGCCGAGGTGGAGGCCGCACTACCGGCGGCACGTCTCACCCGCGAGCTCCGGCTGCGCCAGATCGGCTTCGCCGAAGAGGCCAGCGGACCGCCGCGGCGTTCCCTGTTCGTGACGCGCCAGACCGATCAGGGCAGCGAGACCTTCCCGATCGCAGAAGGCGCCCTGCTCGCGCCGGGCGACATCCTGCGGGTCGAGCGCCAGCGCGAGACCGATGCAGCGTTGCCGCCGACCGCCGCCGCAATGCGTTGACGACCCCTTCTTCGCCGCCACCGAACCTGGAGCAAAACATGAGCTGCCCAATCCGGCCCTTGATCCTGTGTGGCGGCGCGGGGACGCGCCTCTGGCCGATGTCGCGCGAATCCTACCCGAAGCAGTTCGCCTTGCGGGTCGGAGGCTACTCGATCTTCCAGCAGACGCTGCTGCGGGTCTCCGGGCCGGAATTCGGCAGGCCGCTCATCATCACCAACCAGGCCTATCGCTTCATCGCCGAGCAGCAGCTCGCCGAGATCGACGTTCTGGCCGATTTCGTCCTCGAACCCGCCCGGCGGGACACCGCTCCCGCAATCGTCGCCGCCGCAGCCGTCGCTGGCCAGCTCGACCCCGACGTGCCCCTGCTGGTCCTGGCCTCGGACCACCAGGTCCGCGACGGCGAGGCGTTCCGTACCGCCGTGCTGGCCGGGCTTCCCGCCGCCAAGGCCGGCTGGCTGGTGACCTTCGGCATCAGGCCGACCGATCCCGCCACCGGCTACGGCTATATCGAGGCGGGCGAGGTGCTCGCGAATGGCGCCCGCGCCGTCCGCCGCTTCGTCGAGAAGCCGGATGCCGAGCGGGCCCGGCGCTATGTGATGGACGGGTTGCTGTGGAACTCCGGCAACTTCATGGCCAGCGCCCGGACACTGCTCGAGGAGTATGCGCTGCACCAGCCGACGAGCTCCGCGGCGGTCACGCTCGCCGCGGAGAGGGCCAAGGCGTCGCCGGGCGTCGTCGCGCTCGATGCGGCCGCCTATGCCGAAGCCGAGCAGCTCTCGATCGACTACGCCATCATGGAACGGACGGTAAGGGCGGCGGTGGTCCCGCTCGCCTGCGGCTGGTCTGATGTCGGCAACTGGGACCTGCTCTGGTCGGTCAGCGACCAGGATGGGGCCGGCAATGTCAGCCGAGGCGAGGTCGTCCTTTCGGACGCCCAGCGTTGCTATGTCTCCAGCGACGGGCCGCTGACCTCGGTGCACGGCGTCGAGGATCTGATCGTCATCGTCAACAAGGACGCGATCCTGGTCACCGACCGCCACCGCAGCGGCGAGGTCAAGCAGATCGTCGAGGGCCTGCGCCGCACCGGTCGGCAGGAGGCCGACACCCATTGCAAGGTCTACCGCCCCTGGGGCTGGTACCAGGTCACCGATTTTGGCGACGACTTCCAGGTCAAGCGTATCGTCGTCAATCCGAAAGGGCGCCTCTCCCTGCAGAAGCACGGGCACCGCGCCGAGCACTGGGTCGTGGTCCGCGGCACGGCCCAGGTCACCGTCGGCGACAAGGTCAGCCTGCTGACCCCGAACGAGCACGCGCATATCCCGCTCGGCGCCGTCCACCGCCTCGAGAATCCCGGCAACACGCCGGTCGAGCTCGTCGAGGTTCAGTGCGGCGATTATCTCGGCGAGGACGACATCGTCCGCCTTGAGGACATCTATCAGCGCGCCTGAACACGGGCGCGCCGCCGCCCGCGGCCGACCTGCCTCAGCGAAGCGAACGGCGAAGCCCAGCTCGATCCGCCCGCCCCGCGACGAAACAAGACAAAGGCGATGCAACCCACTCCGATCAACCCAGGCAAGCGCACCGCTTCCCCCTCAGAAGGCCGCGTCAAGGTCATGAACTGGGCATTCCAGAATCCGATCAGGCTGGAAGACGGTGCGCCCCGACATTTCGAACATGTCGGATACGAGGCCGGCCTCGCCCTGTGGCGCCGCCGGCGGATGATCGCGGGCTTGGTCGTGCTGGCATTGCTCGGCGCGGCAGTCTTCGTCCTGCTGAGCGCGAAGCGCTACACCGCCACGGCCCTCGTCCAGATCGATTTCAGCCGGGACGACCCGGCTGGCGGGCGACGCAGCGCCGGCCTGCCGCTCGATGCAAGCGCGCTCGTCGAGACCGAGGCGCGGTTCGTGCGCTCACGCACGATCACGCGCCAGGTCGCCGAGCAGCTGGCGGCCGAGGAAGCCGCGAAGCCCGACGCCCGGCCCAGCGACATCGCTCCCAGCCCGGCCCAGCGGGAAGCCCAGATCCAGGAGCTGATGCGCAATCTCACGGTCAGGAACGACAGCCGCTCCTATCTGATCGAGATCGGCTACACCGCCGGCTCCCCGGACAAGGCGGCGGAGATCGCGAACCGTTTCGCCGACACCTACCTCGCCAATCGCGGCGAGACGAGCTCGGCCTCGTCGCGCCGGGCCGCCGAGTGGTATTCGGATCAGATCGAGGTCACCAGGAAGAGCCTCGAACAGGCCGAATGGTCCGCCGCCGAATATCGGCGCAGCTCGGGCATCGTCGAGACCGGCACCGAGGGCGCGGCACTGCTCCAGCAGAGGATGCGCGAAATCTCCAGCCAGGCGAGCGCGGCAACACTCGCCCGGGTGAACGAAGAGTCGCGGCTGCAGCGCGCCAAGCAGGCCGTCGCCGAGGGCAACATCCCGGCGGACATCGCCGCGCTGCCCCAGATCCAGCGGCTCATCGAAAGCCGCGAGGCGGCCCGCCGCCAGGTGAGCACGCTGGCCGCCGCTACCGGCGAACGCCACCCGTCGGTGATCCAGGCGCGCACCCTGCAGCAGGAGGCGGAAGCGCGCCTTCAGAGCGAGGTCACGAACGCCCTGGCGACGATCGCCGAAGACGTGAAGAGCGCAAAGCGGGTCGAGGAGGAGATCGAGGCCGGGGCCAGCAAGGCCAAGTCGACACTGATCGACACACGAGGGCGAGAGGCCGAGCTGCGGACCCTGCAGGGCCGGGCCGACGCACTCCGCGAACGTCTCAAGACCCTGAACGAGGGCCATATGCAGGCGCGGGCCCTGGCGGAGCTGAAGCCGGTGGTCGCCCAGATCATGGCCGCCGCCGAGCCGAACCAGGTGCCGACCGGGCCGAAGAAAGGGCTGACGCTCGCTCTCGCAGGGATCGGAGCGGCTGCGCTCGGCGGGCTGCTGACCTTCCTGCTCGAGCGCCGGGACCTCGGCTTCCGCAAGGAAGAGGAAGTGCTGCCGACGACCGGCAGCCCCTGTATCGGCATGTTGCCGGCGCTGCAGCCGGGCGATGCCCGGGTCAACGCCGCAACGCAGCGCGAAACCCTGCGGGCGATCATCGCTTCCCAGCACCTCGCCGAATCCGGCAGCGCCAAGGTCGTGCTGATGACCTCGGCCCTTCCCGAGCAGGGCAAGTCGCAAGTGCTCCACGACATGGCCCACTGTCTGGTCGAGATGGGGCGGCGCGTGCTGATCGTCGATGCCTCGCCGCGCAGCGAAATCGACAGCACCGGCAAGGTGGCGCTGGAAGACGTCATCGCCGGCAGCGCGGCCCGAAAGCGTGTGCTCGAGGGCGGCCGGCAATGGACGCCGGCCGAGGTGACAGCACGCAACCCGCTGCTGCGCCGACGCGCGCCCCCTGCCGTCGGAGAGTCGCGCCACCTGTCGATCCTGCAGCGGCGCGGTGGCCTGTCGGATAGCGGTCCGGCCTTCTCGCCGGCGACGCTCGCGGACCTGGTGACCGAGGCGCGCTCTTCCTTCGACGTGGTGCTGGTCGAGGCGCCGCCGGTGCTGCTCGCTGCGGACGCGCTGATCCTCGCCCAGTTCGCCGACATCGTCCTACATGCGGCGCGCTGGCACGATACGCCGAAGGCTACCGTCGCCGCAGCCATGAAGCGGCTCTACGACGGAGCGGTCAGAGTGCACGGCGTCATCCTGACCCAGGTCGACATGGAGCGCTACGAGAGTTTCCGAAGTTTCCGTGCGCCGCCATCGGCTCGCAAGATCCGCAAATACTACGCCGACTTCGACTGAATACCGGGAGGCAACCTTGGGCCTGCGCGATCGCATCATCATTACTGGCGGCAACGGCTATGTCGGCCGCCAGCTGACCCGCCAGCTCTACGACAAGCACGATGTCTGTGTCGTCGACAACCTCCGCTATGGCGAGCTCCGCTTCACGCCGACCGATCTCGAACGCATCCGCTTCGAGCGGCTGGACATCACCGACGAGCTGGCGATGGCGCGGCTCGTCCGGGAATTCCGCCCGGACGTCATCGTCCATCTGGCGGCGATCCACTACATCCCGGAATGCGAGAACGACCCGGCGCTGGCGCTGCGGGCCAATCTGCTCGGACTGGTCAGCGTCCTGCTCGCCGCCCAGCCGGGCACGCGCTTCGTCTTCGCGAGCAGCGGCGCCGTCTACAAGCCCGACCTCGCCCCGCATTGCGAGGGCTCGGCGGCACTGGAGCCGAACGACATCTACGGAATGAACAAGCTGCATGGCGAGCAATATGTGCGCTATCTCGCGCAGCAGCGCTCGCTCTCGGCGGTCATCGTCCGGCTGTTCAATGTGGTCGGCCCCGGCGAGACCAATCCGCATCTCCTGCCCGAAATCGTCGCGCAGCTGAAGGCCGGCAGAAGGGTGGTCCGGCTCGGCAATCTCTGGCCGAAGCGCGACTACATCCATGTCGAGGATGCGGCACGGGGCTTCGCCACCATAGCGACCGCCCGGCGCCAGCAGTCGGAAAGCACGATCACGGTCAATCTCGGCACGTCGCAGCCCTATTCGGTCGAGGAAGTGCTGCAGAAGCTGCGTGCCGTCGCCGATGTCGAGTTCGAGCTGGAGCAGGATGGCAGCCGGGTCCGGCCGGTCGACCGACCGTTCCTGGCCGCCGACACCACACAGATTCGTCAGCGCTTCGGCTGGGTCCCCGCTCTCACCATCGACGATGCCGTGCGCGACCTCTGGCGCGCCCCGGATCTCGCCAGCGCGCTGGTGGAGAAGTACCAATGATCAAGGTCCTGGCGGCCATCGTCGCCCCGCCGCATCTCAGCGTCAGCGGTGCCGGCCGAGCCGCCGAGCAGCTGAGCGCCGCGCTCGCCGGGCATTGCGAGATCACCATCGCCAGCATGATGGGCGCGCAGACGTACGAGGCGGAGGCTCCGGGTCTCCGCCGCGTGCCGGTCAAGGTGGGCTTGCCGCCGGTGCTGCCCTGGAGCCGGGTCCCGAACCGCTATCGCACCCTGTTCTACGGCTCCGACATTCCGGCGATGGTCCGCTCCGGACAGTTCGACCTCGTGCACCTGCACAATCCGATGCCGGCGCTGGAAATGGCCAGGATCGCCCGGGCCTGCCGCGAGGTCGGCGTTCCCTATGTCGTCTCCACCCATGGTTTCAACGAGATCGCCAACGGCAACCGGATCTACGGTTTCGGTCCGCTTCGCCGCCTCGCCTGGCAGATGCTGGTGACGCGCCCGGTCCATCAAGCCGTGCGCGGGGCGGCCGCCATCCTCGGACTGTCGCCGGCGGATCGCGAGATCGTCGAGGCGATGGGCTTTTCCGGGAGCTTCGCCGTGGTCCCGAACGGCGTGCCGATGCCCGGCACGTCCGATGCGGGCGAGGACGCCGCCATCTGCACCCGGCTCGGCGTGCCGGCGCGGCGAAATGGTGAGCTGACCTGCATGTTCCTAGCGAACCATACGCCGAACAAGGGCCTGCCGGTCCTGCTGGAAGCATTCGACGGCCTGAACTGCCCGTATACGCTGATCGTCGGCGGCGAGAAGCGCCCCGAGCTTGACTACGGAATCGCTTCGGCGACACGCCGGCCCGACCAGCGGATCGTCGTGACCGGGCGCCTGTCGGACGCCGAGGTCCAGGCCTTGTTCCGCCGCTCCGACCTTTTCGTCTTCCCGACGCTCGCCGACACCTTCCCGTTGGTCGTCCTGGAAGCGATGTCGCATGGCGTGCCGGTGCTGGCCTCGCGGGTCGGCGGCATTCCGCACCAGCTCGATCAGGCCAGCGGCCAGCTGGTCGAGCCCGGCGATGCCCGCCAGCTGCGCGACGCGGTCGCCGCGCTGGCCGCCCGATCCGACATGCTCCCGAAAATGGGACAACACGCCAGGGCGCGGGTCGCCCGGCATTTCACCTGGGAGAACGCGGCCAAGCGGGCCTTCGCCGAATACGAAAAGGCACTCGAGGCACCCGCGCAGGCGCGCGCCGCCGACTGGTCCAACGTCTCCACACTCCATCCGCTTCAGCGAGGAACGCGAGCATGAGCTCTGGCATCCCCCAGCGTCTGGCCATCATCGGCTGCGGCGCGGTCGTCGACCATCACATCCTGCCGGCGCTGCGCCGCGCCGGCTGGCAGCCTTCGGTGCTGGTCGACCGTTCGCCGGAGCGCCTCGCCTTGCTCGCCGGCAAGCTCGGCCGGCACGGCCGCGACGTCGTCCGCGTCGCCGACTGGCGCGAGGCCGCCGACAAGTTCGATGCGGCCATCGTCGCAGTGCCGCATGTCTTCCACGGCCCGATGGGGATCGAGCTGCTCAAGGCCGGCAAGCATCTCTTCATGGAGAAGCCGCTCGCCGTGACCTCAGAGCAGTGCGAGACGATGATCCGCGAGGCCGATGCCCGCCGGCTCACCCTCAGGGTCGGGCTGCTGCGGCGCTACCTGCTCGGCGCGCGCTGGCTCAAGGCACTGATCGAATCCGGCACGCTCGGCACGATCCGCAGCTTCAGCATCCGCGAAGGCTTCGTCTTCAACTGGGCGACCAGCTCCGACGCGCTGCTGCGGCGCGAGCTCGCTGCCGGCGGCGTGCTGATGGACACCGGCGCGCACACGCTCGATCTGCTGCTCTGGTGGCTGGGCGAGGTCGCCTCGCTGACTTACCGGGACGATGCCGACCAGGGCGTCGAGGCGGATTGCCTGATCGAGTGCAAGATGGCTTCGGGTGCGACCGGAACGGTCGAGCTCAGCCGCACGCGCGATCTGCGCGACACGATCCAGATCCAGGGCAGTGCCGGCTTCGTCGAGGTCCACCTCTCCAAGAACATCGTCCTCGACGGCTCCCCCAACGCCCTCGCCTTCCGCCATGAGGGGCGGGCCGCGGCGGACCTGCCGCTGCAGCTCTTCCCGGAACTGTTCGACTCCGAGCTTCGCGATTTCGCCCGGAGCGTCTCCGGCGAGGCCTCCGCCGGCATTCCCGGCAGCGAGGGCGCGCGTTCCGTGGCACTGATCGAGCGCTGCTATGCCAATCGTGAACCGCTGACGCTCGGCTGGCGCGCCGAGTCCAAAGCCGCGGACAAGGACGAGCTGCCCCGCCTGCCGGCCGGCAGCACGGCGCTGCTTACCGGCGCAGCGGGCTTCATCGGCGGCAGGCTCGCCGAGCGGCTGGTCGAGCAGGGCGTCAAGGTGCGTTGCCTCGTGCGCAGCTACGGGCAGGCGACGCGCCTCGCCCGGCTGCCGGTCGAGATCGTCAACGGAAAGCTCGGCGAAGCCGGGCCTGCGGCCCAGGCCTTCGACGGCGTCGATTACGTCTTCCACTGCGCCTATGATCACCGCTCCCGCAAGGCCAATCTCGACGGGCTCGAGCAGTTGCTCGCCGGTGCCGTGAAGCAGAAGGTGAAGGGCTTCGTCTATCTCAGCAGCTTCTCGGTCTATGAGCCGTTTCCGGACGGCAAGCTGACCGAGGAAACCCGCGACGGCGATGTCTCCTGGCCCTATGCCCGCAACAAGCTCGACCTCGAGGCGCGCACGCTGAAGGCAGCCCGCGAGGAGGGCGTGCCGGCCTCGATCATCCAGCCCGCCGTGGTCTATGGCCCGTTCTCCAAGCCCTGGGCGGACGCGCCGGCCCAGATGCTGATCACCGGCGACGTCATCCTGCCCGATGCCGGAGAGGGCATCTGCAACGCGGTCTACATCGAGGACCTGATCGACGCGATGTTGCTCGCCGCGCAACGCCCGGAAGCGGTCGGTGAACGCTTCATCATCTCCGGTCCGGAGCCGGTAAGCTGGGGCAAGTTCTTCGGCGCCATCGCGCAGGCGATCCAGGTTCCGCCGCCGGTCTACTGGCCGAGCGCGCGTATCCGGGGCGAGAACAGCGGCGTGGTGCGCGACATCAAGGCGGTGCTCGCCAATCCAAAGCGCCTGGTCCAGATCATCGTCCGCTGGCCGCCGGCCCGACAGGCGCTGCAGGCCGGCTATGACGCCTTGCCGCCAGGCCTCCACAAGCTGGTGACCAAGGCCTATTTCGGTGGCGGCGGCGGCCGGCGCTTCGGCCTGCGTCACCTGCCCGATCCGCGCGCGCTCGCCCTCTATGAATCCCAGGCCTATGCGAGCAACGACAAGGCGGCGCGCCTGCTCGGCTACCGGCCGCGGCATGGCTTCGTCGAAGGGATGGCGGTCACCGGCGCCTATCTGCGCTGGGCCTATGGCGATCTCTGCCGTGCGGGCGAAGCCGCCCGGGCCTCGGCTCCTGCAGCGCCCGAGCCTCCCGCAGCCCTGGCCAAAGCGAGCTGAGCCCTTGCTACGCCATGCTTCCTGGACGTTGATCGATCAGGGCGTCGTCAGCCTCGGCGCCTTCCTGCTCAACATCGTGCTGGCGCGCCATATCGCGCCGGTCGAATACGGTGTCTTCGCGCTGATCTTCGGCATCCTGCTGATGATCCAGCTCTCGATCAGCTCGGTGATCTTCTATCCGATGTCGATCCGGATCGCGCGATTGCCCGAGGAGGAACGCGCGGCGCTGGCCGGGCGCAGTCTCGCCTTGCTGCCCATGCTGCTGCTGCCGGCAGCTTTGCTGCTCGCCCTCGGCCTCGCCATCATGGGGCGTGCCGACCTTGCCCTGCCGGTCTCGCTCCACCTCGTAATCTGGCAGGGGCAGGAAGCGCTGCGCCGCATCCTGTTCGCCGAGTTCCGGCATCGCGACGCCCTCGCCGGCGACAGCATCGCCTATCTCGGCGCGCCGCTGGCCGTGCTGTTCCTGCTGCAGCAGGGCACGCTGACACTGCCGAGCGTCTTTTTCTGCATGGCCGCGGCATCGGGCGTGGCGCTCCTGGTCTCGTCCCGCCTCGTACGCGCCGAGCGACCGGCGGCCGGGACGCTGCGACCGACCTTCAGCGAATTCTGGTCGCTCGGGCGCTGGTCGCTCGCCAACAACTTCGTCGGCGCGCTGCGGATCCAGCTCTTCCTCTGGGGGCTGACCGCGATGTTCGGCGCGGCCTCGACCGCAGCCTTCCAGGCCGCGCTGAACGTGGTGAACCTCGCCAACCCGATCCTGCTCGGCCTGTGCAACGTCATCCCGCAGGCGGCCGCCCGAAAGTCCCGCGAAGGCTACCGGGCCGCCTGGAAGGCCGCACGGGACTATGCGCTGATCGGCACGCTGCCACTGCTGCCTTGCTATGCGGTGCTGCTGGCGGCTCCGGACCTCGTGCTGCTGCTACTCTATGGCGCGGATTCAAGCTATCTCGGCCTTGCTTTGCCGATCCGCATCCTCGCGATCAGCTGGCTGCTCGGCTACTCGGCCGACATGGTCTGCTCCTTCATGCATGGCGTCGATGCCGCCCGGCTGGCGCTGCTCGTCAGCGCCGCCGGCACGCTCGCCGCCGCTGCCCTGTTCCTGCCACTGACCCAGCAATACGGGCTGGCCGGCGCCTGCTTTGCGCTTGGCGGTTCGAATCTGGTCCGCCTTTTGACCGCGCACTGGTTCCTGATGAGGATGATCGCCCATGGCCGACCTTCTGCTGCCTGAGGCCACGAGTCCGGTACCGCTCGCCATGCCGCGCGAAAGCCTCGACATCAGGCATGTCGTGATCGACGACGCCGGTCCGCATCCATCCGCCGCCAACGGCGTCCACCATGTCGTGCGCAGGATGGTGCGCGAGCAGCTCGCCGCCGGCGATCTTGCCAAGATCCTCTTCCTGCGCAGCCCCGACCAGGATGGCGGTGGAGAGGCGGTCGACCTGCCGACGCTGATCCTTCCGCTCGACGGAAGGCGGCTGGCGGGACATGTCTACGGGCTGGCGGAGCCGATCATCGAAGCGATGGCGGCGGGAGCCGGCCCAGGCACGGTCTTCCATATCCATACAGCCCGACAAGTGCTGCTGCCCTCGCTGGCCTCGGCACTATCCCGACGAGGGCTGCGCTTCGGCGTCACCGTGCACGGCCGCTATTCGCATGTCTTCGCGCCGAACGGCTCGATCGCCAACTGGCGAACGGCCGCCTATCTGCGCCTGTTCGAGCGACGGGCACTCGAGCAGGCGCGCTTCGTCCAGGCGGTCTCCGCGGCGGAAGCGCGGATCATCGCCAGGCTCGCCCCGGCCGCGCGCGTTCATGTCGTGCCGAACGCCGCCTATTCCAGCGTGTTCGACGGCATTCCGCGACGGCCCGCCCGCGATGTCGACTTCGCCGACTTCCCGGTGTTCGGCTTCTGCGGCCGTTACGAGATCCAGCACAAGGGACTCGACCTCCTGGTCGAAGGCTTCGCCCTCTACCGCAGGCAAGGCGGCCGCGGACGGCTCGTCCTGATCGGCACCGGACCGTCGCGGGACGTGCTTGCCGCGATGGCCGCGACACTCGACATCAACGATGCGATCGAGATCCAGGGGCCATGCTTCGGAGAGGAGAAACACAGGAAGATGGCCGGCTGGCACTTCTTCGTGCAGCCTTCGCGCTTCGATGGTGTCCCGATCGCAGCTCTGGAAGCCGCATTGGCCGGCCTGCCATTGGTGGTCTCTCAAGAGACCGGGCTGGCAGAGCAGGTCGCCAGTGCGAATGCCGGGCTCGTCATGCGCGATCTCACGGCGAACGCCGTCGCGGAAGCCTGCCACAAGGCCGCGCTGCTGTCCGAAGAAAGCTGGCGGAGCATGATGCTCGGGGCCCATGCAATGGCCACGCAGATCGGCGACTGGACGCCGATCTCCGCACAGCTTCGAAAGCTCTATCTCGCGAAATGAGCCGCAGACGGCCCGTCAGACCAGCAGCCTAGGTGGCAGCGCCGATGATCGCATCACCGCCATGCACGATCCCGTTCAACTCCGCGGGCGGCGGCGCCTCGAGATGATTGACTGCCCAGATCGCGGCCTGCGTCCGGTTCTGGACCCTGATCTTGCGCAGGATCGCCTTGATATGGACCTTGACCGTCGCCTCGCCGATCGCCAGGCGCCGCGCTATCACCTTGTTGGAATCGCCCTGGATCAGGCATTTCAGGATCTGCATTTCGCGAGCAGACAGACCTCGACCAGAGTTCGAAGGCGGCGGCGAATACGCGATCACCTCCTTTTCGACCTGAATATCGACACCGTGTTCCTTGCCGATCTCGGTCAGGACATCAGCCGGGAACAGGCTCTCTCCGAGCATGACAAGCTCAAGCGACTTCACAAGCGTCACGAAATTGATCCGCTTGAGGAGATAGCCAGACACGGAAAGTCTGAAGGCAAGCTGAACCTGTCTTATGTTATAATTGTCCGAAAGCATGACCATTTTTGCTTCCGGGAATAATTTCTTGAAGCTTACAATATTCCTTTCCATCAATTCATAATCATCATTGATACAAACTATGATCAAAGAAATACTGCCAGAACCCTTCCACCTTTCAGAAAAATCATCGAAATCGCTTGCCGAAGCAACGATGTCGAAGCCACGATTGCCAAGTATCTCGCGTACACCTTCAGAAAAGAGAGCGCACCGATCGATAAATGCAGTACTTACCCCACTCATAGAAGGCCCTTTTGTCTACCGCATCTTGTTCTTCGAAGGTATTCATAGGCAGTTATCCTATTGTATAACTATAATAGAATACCCATTCCGATGCGGCATGACAAGCTATCGACAGTCTGCACACGAAAATTTGATTAAAACATTAACGTTTAATTTGCATTGATTAAACCATCTCGAAGGAACAACATTGGAACTGCAGGCAAATACAAACTACAGCTGCGAGCAGGCGCGACCAAAGTCCCAAATCGAACTAAAAATAAATACCAATTTAATTCTAATTAAAAATCCATGTCTTCGTTTGCATGCTGGAATGAAATGGTAAGAATCTGACATTCGTCAAAGGGAATTTGACATATATTTCAGATTCCGAGCAATCGACATGTGTTACCGAGGAATTTCATCAGCACCCCTTGACCCACCTCGAACGGGGTACCTCTTAGGAGCCTGAGCACCACCCGGGAGCCCAGCATCGTCGAAATCGGAAAATCTCCGCGATATCAATATCTTCTGAGCTTACAGCGTAGAAAAAAAATGCGCTACATCCGCTACCCTTCCCATTCACAGGGACTTTCGGGGTAGTTGCACGCCCTGTCGACGCTCCGATCGGCTGCCCCGCGAGCCTTTGCGTTGCCGTTGCCGCACCGCCCATCCAGATCATCAACAACTGCTCGGCTCCGGCGCGCCGGAATACCCCTGACCGAGCCGGAGCTTGAAGATCGCCTCGGCGGGCGCGCCGGCGATTTCGCGGCCATTTCGAGCCCGATATGATCGGAATTTGCCGTCAGACGGGCCGAATTGACAGTGGTGCCGGCAAGTCCAGCCTCGGAGAAGCTTATGGGCATCACGACCTGGACGCTCCGGAGCACCGCGACCTCGCAGCGCAATCCCCTGAAATTCCAACGCACCGTATTGCGTTGGCCGCGCAAGAAGCGCGACCATTAACCAAGTATCTTAGTAATGAAGGTTAGTAGATCGCATGAGCAGATCCATGGGTTCTTTTCGCATCGACGATGCCGTCGCCGTGATCACCGGCGGCGCGCGCGGAATCGGCCTGGCCACGGCCGAGGCGCTCGCCGGTGCTGGAGCACGGCCCATCCTGCTCGACCGCGACGGCAATGCCGCAAGCCAGGCGGCAGAGGCGCTCGGAGCTGGCGCGTCGGCACGCCAGCTCGACGTCACCCAGGAAGCGGAGGTCGATGCGGTCTTCGAGGCGATCGCCCGCGAGCACGGCCGCATCGACATCCTCGTCAACAATGCCGGTGTCGCGATCAGGCGGCCGACGACAGAGCTTTCGCTCGCCGACTGGCAGCGTGTCGTCGACGTCAACATGACCGGCGTATTCCTGTGCGCGCGGGCTGCCGGCCGCGTGATGACGGCACAGGGCGCGGGTGCGATCGTCAACGTCGCTTCGATCATGGGCCTGTCGGGCGGCGGGCTCTATCCCAACATCTCCTATCAGACGACCAAGGGCGCGGTGGTGAACATGACCCGCGCGCTCGCCGTCGAATGGGCGCGCAACGGCGTGCGCGTCAACGCAGTCGCGCCGACCTGGGTCGAGACCGACTTCATCGCGGCGCTCAAGGACAACCCGGAGTTCGTTTCGGCGGTCGAGCGCCTGACGCCGATCGGGCGGCTGGCCCAGCCCGAGGAGGTGGCGAACGCGATCCTTTTCCTCGCCAGTCCGGCAGCCGCGATGATCACCGGCCACGTCCTGCCGGTCGATGGCGGCTTCCTGGCGCAATGAGGGCTATCCCGCCGCGGCGCGGATGAACTCCCACTGGGCGCGACCTGCTTCGAGCTTCGTAGGTCGACAGCCCGGCATCGGTGGCGGTACGGGCCGGATTGAAGGCACCCGGATGCGGCCAGCCGCGTTCGCCGGAGCTCCCGACCATCGTCGCGTGCCGCTCCGTGGCGGTTGGACAGTTGTGCAAGGCCAAGAATGCGGCGCATGCTGTCCTTTGGCTGGCCTCGGACGTTGCCTCTTCCATGCCCGGTGTCGCGCTGCCGGCAGATGGCGGCTTGACCGCCCGCCGAGACGAAGGAGCGCTCCGCATGGCCGGACCACTGGACGGTGTCAGGGTCGTCGACCTGAGCACGGTGATTGCCGGCCCCTATGCTACGCAGATGCTGGGCGAGATGGGGGCCGAGATCATCAAGATCGAGCCGCCGGCGGGCGACATCATGCGCGCCCCCGGGCCGGGCCGGTCGCCGGGAATGGGCGCCACCTTCCTCAACTGCAACCGCAACAAGCGCGGCCTGACCCTCGACCTGAAGGACCCTGCGGAGCTGGCGGAACTGCTCGGGCTGATCGCCGACGCCGACGTCTTCGTCCACAATATGCGCATGGCGGCGGCCTTGCGTCTCGGCCTTGGCCAGGAGGCGCTGCTCGCCCGCAATCCCCGCCTGATCTACTGCGCCATCGTCGGCTTCGGCCAGGACGGCCCCTATCGGGATCGACCGGCCTATGACGACATCGTCCAGGCCGCCGCCGGCTGGGCCGGGCTGCAGGCGCGGGTCGGCGGCGAGCCGCGCTATGCGCCGACGATCGTCGCGGACAAGACCACGGCGCTCTTCGCGGTCGGCGCGATCAATGCCGCGCTCTACCACCGCGCGGGCTCGGGCCGCGGCCAGGCGATCGAGGTGCCGATGTTCGAGGCGATGGTCTCCTTCCTTTCGGTGGAGCATCTCTCCGGCCTGACTTACCGCCCCCCTCTTGGCGAAAGCGGCTATGGCCGCACGCTCTCGCCGAACCGGCGGCCTTACCGGACGCAGGACGGTTACATCGCCGCCATGCCCTATACCGCTGCTCACTGGCGCGCCTTCTTCCGCGCTGCCGGCCGCGACGACTGGGCGGCCGAGGAAGCGCTCGGTTCGGATACGGCCCGGGCCGGGATGATCGACGAGCTCTATGCCCGGCTGGCCTCGTGCTTCGCGACATTGCCGACGGCGGAATGGCTCGCCCTGCTGCAGCCGCTCGACGTGCCGTGTGCGCCGGTCAACAGCATCGAAGACCTGCTCGACGACCCGCATCTGCGTGCCGTCGGCTTCTTCGAGGAAACGCACCATCCGAGCGAGGGCGAGATCATCAGTCCGCGCCACCCGGTCCGCTTTTCCGGCACGCCCTGCACGGCGGGGCTGCCGGCACCGAAGCTCCCCCGGCACCGGAAGAGCTGAATCGCGCCGGGCGCAACCCTGAACGCATTGCGCTTTCCCTGCGCCGCGCAAGCGCCTAGCCTCCCGATGACGAGGCTAGGCGGAAAGGCGACGGACGATGAAGAAGGGATCGGATCTTCTGGTTGCGGCGCTCGAGAACGAGGGCGTGGACCGCATCTTCGGCGTGCCGGGCGAAGAGAATCTCGACGTCGTCGAATCCTTGCGGACATCGAAGATCGAACTGGTGCTGACGCGCCATGAGCAGGCCGCAGCCTTCATGGCGGCGACGCATGGCAGGCTGACGGGCAAGCCCGGGGTCTGCATCGCGACGCTCGGCCCCGGTGCGCTGAACTTCTCGACCGGCGCCGCCTATGCCCATCTCGGCGCCATGCCGATGATCCTGATCACCGGCCAGAAGGCGATTATGACCGCCAAGCAGGCGCGCTTCCAGATCGTCGACGTCGTCGCCTCGATGAAGCCGCTGACCAAGATGACCCGGCAGATCGTCAGCGCCGCGAGCATCCCTTCCGTGGTGCGCGACGCCTTCCGCGTCGCGATG